>Ga0114934_10002231_pt1 | contig 12405 bp, 23 predicted proteins | sample 4SBtaG_2_FD_99695 | JGI IMG/M metagenome (GOLD analysis project Ga0114934, IMG submission 99695) | Deep subsurface microbial communities from Kolumbo volcano to uncover new lineages of life (NeLLi) - 4SBTROV10_white metaG | ecosystem: Environmental > Aquatic > Marine > Volcanic ... | reverse complement strand
GGCAAAACGACTACAAGGACGAGATCGTACTTGCGATACTTACGCTCCCGATAATTGTGCTCGCTTGGTCGGTGTGGACAGAGGATCCGGCGGCTATGCAGAAGATAGATGTATTCTTTGAGTACTTCTCGAATCTGCCAAAATGGTTTACAAATTTGTGGATTTTGGTCGTAGCGAGCGTTTTTGGGATTAAGGGAACGCAGATATTCCGGAATGGTGGTAAGAAATAGACTTGCGTTTAATAAACAATTATAATAGGTATTAATATTATGGCTAAGAAATTACTTAAAAAATTAGGAAAAGCCGCAGCTCTTGCTGGAGCACTTTATGGTGCTACAAAACTTGGAAGAAAAAGAGCCACAGATCTTCCAGGAAATGCAATGGCTAAAGCTAAAAGATTAATGACATCAGACAGAGCTTATACGGGTGGCGGATATGATGATGCTATTAGAAGAGCTCAAACTTTAACTGCACCCGAAGATTTAGGTATTATGGGTTATAAAAAAGGTGGTAAAGTTACTGGAGCTGCAAAACGTGGTTTTGGTAGAGCATTAATGAAGGGGAAAAAATAATGAGACAAAACGGAGTAAGAAGCAATGTCAGATTTCCATACGCAAGTGGTATGAAGAAAGGTGGCAAAGCTAAAAAACAAGGTTACAAAGATAGAGAAGATGAATCTATCAGTGCTAGAAGAGGAAAAGAATCTACAAAAAAACAATCTTTTAAAGCTAGAAGAGACGAGTCCTACGGAAAATGGGGCAAGCGTAAAAGAGGAAAAATAAATAGATAATCCAATGGGTGATATTTCTATCAAAGGTCACGGTATTGAAAGACGCAATACTAGACGTGAAAATCGTTTAGAAGAATTGGGTCGTGTGGATGCTGAAAGAGGTTACTCACGAAAAGGTAAAAGAAATTTAAAAGAAGAGAAAAAAAGAATCGTTCGTGAACTTAAAGCCGATGGCGGAAGAGTTGGAGCGAAAGATGGTAAATGGATTCAAAAAGTTAATAAGTCCATTGAAAAAAGAGGAACTAAAGGTAAATGTACTCCGATAACAAAACCCGGATGTACAGGTAGAGCTAAAGCTTTAGCTAAAACCTTTAAGAAAATGGCGAGAGAAAGAAAATCAGCTTAATGAGACAAGTCTTAATAGACGCGTTAGAGAAACAGTACGAAGCGGAAATAGCATCAGCTGATGCTACGATTAAATTACTTTTGGAAAATTCAGTTGGGGTTAGTGAACATTTGAATCATCAAAAAGAATTAGATTGCCAATTACACAAAATTGCTTCTGCCGAAGAAAAAATACAGGTATTAAAGGACTATGAAATCCCGAAAAAAGAAAAAGCATAAAAGAGCAAGAACTAAAAAAGGTCATTATAGAAAGGATGATAAAAGTACTCCTTTTTGGAATGAAGCTTGGGTTAAAGGAAGATCTCCCAAAAAAGGAAAGAATGCTTTAAGCAAATTCTTTAATTGGTTATTGAAATAATGCCATTTAAATCAGAAAAGCAACGAAGATATTTATGGAAACATGAACCTAAGATTGCAAAAGAATGGACCAAAGCTTATGGTAGTAAGCCAGTAGGAAAGAAAAAAAAGAAGACAAAAAGGAGAAAAAAATAATGGACGATTTAATTTTAGTAGATAAGATCAGAAAAATCATCAAAATGAGACATGATGATGTGGTTTCTGCCATGGTGTCAGGGGGTGTTGACAATATGGAGAAATATCAATATATGTTAGGACAGATACGAACGTATCAATATTTAAGTCAGGAATTATCCAGCCTGCTAGAAAAAAAGGAGCAAAATGACAAAGACGGAACAGTTATCAGTATCAAACCAAAAGGAAGTCCCAAAACATAGGGCAGCCCTTCAAGAAAAATACGATCAAGAACCAAAAGAGCCTAAAAAAGAAATAACATCCGAAACAGCTAAACTACCTATACCTACCGGTTGGAGACTTTTAGTTTTACCTTTTAAAATGAAAGAGAAAACTAAAGGAGGAATTATTATAACTGACGATGTTGTAGAACGAGCCCAAGTAGCATCGACTTGTGGTCTTGTATTAAAAGTTGGACCCGATGCGTACAAAGACAAAGAAAGATATCCCAAAGGACCTTGGTGTAAAGAAGGAAGTTGGGTTGTTTTTGCGCGTTATGCTGGATCCAGAATTAAAATAGATGGGGGTGAAGTTAGACTTCTCAATGATGATGAAGTTCTAGCAACCGTGGAAAACCCTGAAGATATATTCCACGACATATAAACATAGGGAGGAACTATGCCAGACGTAGAAAAAACAAAACAAGAAGAAGTAAACAAAACAGACCTAGTTGATGTTGGCGAAAAAGAAGGCGCTGAAATTGATTTAGGTAAAAAAGAAGGAGAGAAGAAAGATGAAACAACTACTCAAGACAGTGGTAAGCCCGATGACGCACCTAAGAAATTGGATGAGTCAGTGGATGTTCGAGATAGCAAGGACAGTGAAGAACCAGTACAAGAGAAAAAGGAAGAAGTAAAACAGGAAACAGAAAAAAAGGATACAGAACAAAGACAAGAGATGGATGAGTATAGTGAAGGCGTTAAAAAACGTATCGCTAAACTTACCAGAAAAATGCGTGAAGCAGAGAGACAGAAGGAAGAAGCTGTAACTTATGCTAAACGCGTAATGCATGAAAGAGATCAGTTAAGTCAACAAGCTACTAATTATGAAAAAGATTACACTTCTGAAATGGAGAGTAGAATTCAATCATCTTTAGCAGCTGCTCAAGCTAAATTATCTGCTTCTAGAGAAGCGGATGATAAAAAAGCTGAAGTTGAAGCATTAACTGCTATCTCTCAACTGGGTTATGAACAAGGTAAACTTGCCGAAATTAAAAGTAGACAAGCTATAGTAGAGAAGGAAGCTAAAACTACACCGACTCTTTCTCAACAACCAACGCGTCAAACCCCTCCACCTGATCCTAAAGCGGAGGAATGGGCAGAGAAAAATGAATGGTTTGGCAAAGATAATGCCATGACCTACACCGCTTTTGATCTTCATAGGAAACTTACTGAAGAGGAAGGATATGATCCGAAGTCGGATTCATATTATGAGGAAATAAATAAAAGAATAAGACTTGAATTTCCTCATAAATTTGGTAATACTACAGAAAAAACGACTAGTAGACCTACACAAAACGTTGCTTCTGCAACGCGTAGTTCAAAGACTGGTCGCAAAACTGTAAAACTCACACCGTCACAGGTAGCAATAGCTAAAAAGTTACGGGTGCCACTAGAAGAGTATGCAAGACAACTAAAACTCACGAAGGAGGAATAGCATATGAAAAAAGAAACAAATAAGTCTTCCCGTGCGAGCCAGACTCGAGAAAAAACAAAACGTAAAGTAGTTTGGACTCCACCATCGTACTTAGATACACCCAACGCGCCATCGGGATTCAGACACAGATGGGTCAGGGCAGAAATCTTAGGGTACGTCGACACGAAAAACATACAAGGACGCTTAAGGTCTGGGTATGAATTAGTAAGAGCCGACGAATATCCTGAAGACGACTACCCAGCAATCCAAGACGGCAAATATGCAGGGGTGATCGGGCATGGAGGCCTTGTGCTAACAAGGGTACCGGAAGAAATCGCGCAAGCAAGATCTGACTATATGGCCAAATTAGGCCGAGAACAGATCGAGGCAGTTGATAACGATTTACTGAAGGAACAGCATAAGAGTATGCCTATCAATATTGATAGACAGTCTCGTACAACCTTCGGTGGTACAAAGAAGTAGAGTTTTATTTCTCGGGATAACAATTCCCTACCAACGAATTTTTATTAACCGTAAATTACGAAAGTAATTTGCAAAAGGAGAACTAACATGGCAAACCAAGACGCTCCATTCGGCTTTAAAGCTGTTGGCGGCATGGGATCAAGCTATGAAACGCAAGGTACTTCTAAGTATCAAATCGCAGACAATTCAACGTCAGCGATTTATCAAGGTGACCTTTGTATGCTGGGGAATCACGACAGTTCCGCTACAGATGCAAATGGTACTGCAGTTGCAGTGGGATACATTTCTGTTTCCCCTCCAGCTGAAGATACTTTAAACTTTGGTGTTTTTAATGGCTGTCAATATACCGACCCAACGACTGCTAAGCCTACATGGAAAGCCTATTATCCAGGCGCTGTTAATATAACGACTGGAACAATAGACGCGTTTGTGTTTGATAACCCTCAACAATTGTATGAGGTACAAACCGCTGGAACTCTGACTCAAGCATCTGTAGGTAACTTAATTGATACTCACACATATGCTGCTGGGTCTACTCTATCAGGTCAGTCGAACGAAGAAATTTCGACGGCTGTAGTAGGGTCAGGAGCAACTGGTCAATGGAGAATTATCCGTTTATCAGAAGATCCTGATAACAGCGATACAGGTTCTGCGAACAGCAACTGGGTAGTTAGATTGAATGAATCAGTTTACTACAACGGGGCGGTTCTAACATAATAGGAGCATAGACAATGGCAATATCACGTAATCAGCTAGTCAAAGAACTAGAACCAGGTCTGAATGCACTATTTGGACTTGAATACAAACAATACGAAAATCAGTCGGCTGAAATATACACGACTGAATCATCTGACCGTGCTTTTGAAGAAGAAGTAATGTTGTCAGGTTTCGCAAACGCACAAGTAAAACCCGAAGGACAAGGGGTTTCTTATGACGATGCGCAAGAAACTTTCACAGCAAGATATACGAACGAGACAATTGCTCTCGCTTTCGCAATCACTGAGGAAGCTATTGAAGATAACCTGTATGACAGACTTGCTTCTAGATACACAAAAGCATTAGCAAGATCGATGGCAAACACTAAACAAGTGAAAGCTGCCGTTCCTTTGAATCAAGGATTACCTACTACAGATAATTTTGATTCTGGCGACGCAGTTTCATTGTTTAACACTGCACACCCAACGATAGCGGGTTCTTTCAAGAACACGTTAACTACGCAAGCAGATTTAAACGAAACATCATTAGAGCAAGCATTAATCGACATTGCTGCACTAACTGATGAAAGAGGTTTAAAAATTGCTGCAAAAGGTGTGAAGATGATTGTTCCATCTGCTAATCAGTTTACTGCTGACAGATTAATGAAATCTGAAGGTAGAACTGCAACGGCTGATAATGATATCAATGCAATCAAATCAATGGGAATGATTCCTCAAGGATACAGAGTGAATAATTACCTAACTGATTCTGATGCTTGGTACATAATCACAGATGTGCCTAATGGTATGAAGCATTTCGATAGATCCCCATTAACGACTAAAATGGAAGGAGATTTCGATACTGGCAACGTTAGATACAAAGCTAGAGAAAGATACGTTTTTGGCGTATCAGACCCTAGAGGTATCTTCGGTGTTGAAGGTGCTTAATACTTAAGCAAAAAATTAGAAATGAGGCGGCCTCAAAACTGCCTCATTTCGACTATAAAGATAGAAATTAGACTTATGAAAAACTTCCACGTACAAATCAGATATAATGGGTATTATGCGTCCTTTGATGTTAAAGCTAAGGAAGACTCTGTTGAATCTATAGAGAATTCTATCCTTGACAAACTAGGAAAAAATGAGGTAATATTCGATACTGATGGATTTACTAGCAAAACTGGTAAATGGATAACCTATGAGGAGGTTAGTGATGACCGAAGACCTATACAATACGAAACGGTCCTTGGAACTCGAGTGGCAAAAGGAGCACCTGAAATCAGGGAAGGTCAATCTTAAGATGATTGAAATTAACCGAGAAATTCAGGAAGTTATCAGAAATATAATTGCTCGAGAAGAACACGCAGCTCACTCAGAAAATAGAGTAAGCGACGCCAAGCCCGAAGTTTCGATAGCCACTTAAGCGCTATCACCAAAATCAACTTTTCACTACAATATCTTGCGCTCTACTCAAAAGTAAGCTATAAAAATATTAGTATACAATTAAACATAGAACGTAAACGAGTATACTCGACGGCCTAGAGATTACGTTCGTTAACTAGGAGGATTATAATTATGGCAACAACTACATTTTCCGGACCAGTAAAAGCCGGAACAGTAAGAGAAGGAGCATCAGCTAATGTTGGTTACGTAGTAATGTCTCAGTCAGAGGCAATTACTGAACTCGCTGCTAATACAGCTAGCTCTATTATTATTCCAGCAAACAGCCAAATCATGAATATGTATGTTTTGGTACAAACTGCTTGGGATGGTGGAACTAACACAATTGATGTTGGAACATCTGCAGATCCTGATCTGTTTTGCGATGGCTTACCAGCTACTGCTGTGGGAAACCATAGAGTAACTGCAACTTACACTGGAACAGAAGCAAATTGGAAAGACGTTGGTACATCTGACGTGACTATCTATTATGACTCTGTTGCCGGCGGTAACGGTGTTGGTGTTTTGACTGTTGAATACATTCAAAATAGAAACTTAAGCTAATAAAATCATGTGAGCTCCTTCGGGAGCTCACGACTAAGGAGAAAAAATGAGCACATATCCAGTGGATATAAAAACAAAAAACATTACGTCGGCTAGTACGACAACTGTGTTTGATGGTCCTGCAAGAGTTTTAGGAGTATCTTGGTCACAACCTACGAATGTGGGAGCAGGAACGATAACAGTTAATGACAATACAACAGCTGTATGGGTTATTGATGTTCCAGCTTCTAATACTACGGATCATAAATCTCCTGTTTATGGACATATCATGTTACCAGGAACAGGAATTAAGGTTAACACAAGTTTAAAAGTAACTAACGCAATAACAACGCACGTAACTGTTTATTATGGGTAAGGGTAGATGGCTAACACTACTTCCCAGTCTTATACTTTTGACAAGACTCTTCCGATCGAAGAAGTTATAGAAGAAGCTTACGAACGTATTGGACTTCAGAACGTTTCGGGTTATCAATTAAAAACTGCTAAACGATCTTTAAATATTTTATTTGCGGAATGGGGTAATAGAGGACTTCATTATTGGGAAATTGCTAACCAAGGAATCACTTTGGTTGAAAATCAAAATGTTTATATAATGTATAGATCTCCAGCGGATGGAGCTTCTAACGGATTAACAACTACTTTATCTTCTACTATTAATTCTTCTGTCACAGACATTCCTTTAACGAGTGTTACTGATATGCCAGGAGCTAGCGAAGGTGGAGGAACTATTACTATAGGGTCTGAAACCATTAGATATACTGGAAAATCAGCTGCTACAGGTGCAGCTAATCTTACAGGAGCTGTTCGTGGTTCTAATAATACAACGGCTGCGGGACATACTAGTGGAGATGCAGTTACTCAACATGCTACAGGAATTGATAATATTTTAGAATGTAATTATAGAATTACTTCAACAAGCGTAGACTCTCCTATGACAGAAGTAAGTAGATCTCAATATCAAGGATACTCTAATAAAACTGCGACAGGAATTCCTACATCGTTTTTTGTTCAACGTTTTATTGATAGAACAATTATCACTATTTATTTAACACCAAATGCAGCGGTAGATGGAAATAAATTAAATTTTTATTACACAAGAAGAATTCAAGATGCCGGCGCCTATACAAATGCAACAAATGTACCTTATAGATTTGTACCTTGTATGGCAGCAGGATTGGCTTATTATTTATCACAAAAAAATATGCCTCAAAGATCACAGGAATTAAAATTATATTACGAGGATGAATTAGCTAGAGCAGTGAAAGAAGATGCTGATATTACTAGCACCTATATTGCTCCGAAAGTTTATTATCCTGACACGGCGGTTTAATTATGACTACTTTTTCTTCTGGAAAATATGCTTTAGCAATTTCAGATCGTTCAGGCTTAGCTTTTCCTTATACAGAAATGGTAAGAGAATGGAATGGGGCATGGGTTCATTTTTCAGAATATGAACCTAAACAACCTCAATTAGATCCTAAACCTACCAGTGCTGATCCTCAGGCTTTAGTAAGAGCTAGACCTGCAAGAACTGAATTTGCTACGGAAGATTTTTTACCTAATGATCCTTTTTCAACAGCTTCTAATACTACATTAACTTTTTCATTTCCGTTTGGAGGATTAGCAGTTAACGATCAAGTTAGATTTACAGAAGTTAAACAAGCAGTGGGAGGGGTTTCAATTGCAGCTTTAGAATTAAATACTACTTTAAATGGTGACATTACTGCTAGTGTAACTACTATTACTTTAACAGATGCTTCTAATTTTCCAACGAGCGGCTACATTGTTATTAGAAAAGTTTTGACTTCGGATGATACCAGTGATCCCTTATTAATTGGAACTTTAGCTAATGAAACCATTCAGTATACTGGTAAATCTAGTAATGATTTAACAGGATGCACACGAGGAACGGCTGCTCCTTACAGAGGAGAAACTCCATCTAGTACTACGGCTCGAACTCATAGTAGTGGAGCTAAGGTTTTTGGATCTCATAAAATTGTTTCAAGAGTTTCTACAACAATTAAACAAGCTGGAGTACCCTCTACAGTCACTCAATACAACAGCTTTACGTTGACTTTGCCTTCAGCAGCATCTACAACTGAAACAGGAGGAGGATTAGGCTGTGTTATAGGACCAGTTAATCAAAGAAGAGCATAATGATTACATTTATAAAAAAAATATTTAAAAAACTTTTTGGTAAAAAAGAAGAAGTGGTAGTAGAATCTGCTCCTTCACCAAAGCCAGAACATTGTAACACTCATAATAGATATAAAAAAAGCTGTCCTGCTTGTAGAGAGGTAATAGCATAATGTCTGGATATAGTTATACTGATTTAGTTACCCATATTAGAAATTACACAGAAACAGACTCTAATGTTTTAACTACAGCAGTTTTAGAAAGCATTATTCTTAATGCCCAACAGCGTATTTTTTTAGATCTTCCTATGGACTCTGATAGACAAATGGCTACCGGAACGTTGGTTACAGATGATAATACTATCAATGTCCAAGCAGGAGCTGTTTTTGTAAGAGGGGTAGAGGTATTTGAATCTACAACTGCTCTTACAGGGGTTTCTCATTTTTTACAGAAAAAAGATGTTACTTACCTAAGAGAATATATATCAAAATTAACAGGGCCTGAAGGAGGCCAAGCAGCTCAAGATGTAACCGGTTTTCCTAAATATTATGCGATGTTTGGAGGAGCTACTGGATTAGGAGCCACAACATCAGGAGGATTGCTTATAGCCCCTACCCCAGATGCGGCCTACAATTTTAGATTATATTATAATAAGATGCCAGCAACTTTGGAATCTAGTTCAAATGAGACTAATTATGTAAGTTTAAATTTTCCTCAAGGACTTTTATACGCCTGTCTAGCAGAGGCTTATGGGTATTTAAAAGGCCCAATGGATATGTTGACACTTTATGAAAACAAGTATAAAACGGAAGTACAGAAGTTTGCAGGAATACAACTTGGTAGACGAAGAAGAGATGACTACACAGATGGTACTGTTAGGATTCCAATAAAATCTCCGTCTCCCTAAAAGAGGATTAAATTATGGCAATAACATCGGCAATATGTAATAGTTTCAAAACTGAACTTTTAACAGGAACACACAATTTTACTGCATCGTCAGGTAATACTTTTAAACTGGCTTTATATTCCAGTAACTCAGCAACTTTAAGTAAATCAACAACTGCATGGGCGGCGGCATCTGATCCCACAGCAGATCCAACAGACACTTACGAAGTTACAACAACAGGTTCAGGATACACAAGCGGAGGAAATTCTTTAACAAGTACAACTCCAGCTTTATCCGGCGATACTGCATGTTGCTTATTCGCAAGTACCAGCTGGGGATCCACTGCATCTTTCACAGCAAGAGGTTGTTTAATTTACAATTCAAGTGCATCTAACAAAGCTGTATGTGTAGTTAATTTTGGTTCTGACAAAACTGTCACAACTGGAACTTTCACAGTAGAGTTTCCAGCTCAAACTGCAGGTAACGCCATCATACAGATAGCATAAGGAGGACATCCTTATGTCAACAGTCACATCAGGATGGGGACGCTTAACCTGGGGTCGAGCTAACTGGAATGAATCAACAACATACGCTACAGGATGGGGTGCCCAAACATGGAATGATGGTGAATGGGGCGATCTTTCTAATTCAACTGTATCACTTACAGGTCAATCGGCTACATCAGCCGTAGGAGTACTTACCGCTTATCAACAACCTGGTTGGGGAACTTTAACTTGGGGAATTAATGGTTGGGGTTCTGTTGAAGAAGCTAGCTTTACCTTAACTGGTTTATCCGCTACATCAACGGTTGGAAGTTTCACACTTCCAGATCAATTGATGGGTCTTACAGGGTTATCATCTACATCTACTGTAGGATCCTTAACTACTAAGTCTGACGCCACATTTACTTTAACTGGACAAGCTCTTATATCATCTTATGGTTTATTATCCGTTGATGATCATTCAGTAGGTCTAGCCGGTCAATCAGCAACCACAACTTTAGGAACTCCTACTACTACTCAGGTAACTCTTGCAAGTTTAGCAGGTCTAGGATTATCTTCTACTTCAGCCGTAGGATCAGTAACTATTACATCTAATCCTACACTGACTTTATCAGGTCAATCTGCTTCAACAGCTTTGGGTACCCTTACATCTTCCCCAGAAACTAAGGCTAATTTAGCCGGATTAGGATTATCAGCTACTTCAGCTGTAGGAAGTCTCACTACTACTCAGGCAACTATTGCTAGTTTAAATGGGCTAGGACTGTCCATGACGGCTACCGTAGGAGCCGCATTCCCAGTAGGATATGCAGTAGAATCAATAACAGGAAATACGAGTTATACTGGTGTTGACATTACAGGAAACACATCGTATACAATTGATACACACGTTCCAAATTAGGAGAATTAAAATATGGCGTCATCATATAACAGTTTAGGAATCCAGTTAATGGCTACTGGCGAGAAAGCCGGTACATGGGGTACACTAACTAACGAGAATTTAAATTTTTTCAGAGATGTTTTTGGTTGGATAACTATCGCAATGACTGCGGATAGAACTTTAACGATCCCTGATGCCTCTACCGGTACTTATGATGGTAGAGCTTTTATTATACAACTTACTGGATCAACTGGTGGAAGTAGAGTTTTAGATATTGCTGATGAAGCAGGATCTGGATCTTCTCCTGGTGGTACAGCTGATATTTTAAAACCATTCTTAATCATAGACAGTACAACTAGAGGAGCTTCAGATACAATCACTTTTAAAGTAACAGGAGCAACAGGAATACTAATTCCTAAATATGGTAATATTTTCTGCTATCATGATGGAACTGATATTCGTAGTTCTGGAATGATAAGTACTAGAGGATCTGCTGGAACACGAGCAGCTCAGGCTGCATATACATTACCAGCAGCCGATGGGACTAATGGCCAAGCTTTAGTTACTGATGGTTCAGGATCAGTAAGTTTTGGAAGTGCTGGCGTAACAACAGGAAAAGCTATTGCAATGGCAATGATTTTCGGATAAAAACAAACAAAGGAATTAAAATATGGCGAATCCAAATATAGTATCAGTATCAAGTATCTACGGTGGTAATTACGGTTGGAATTTAACTGCTGGTTTAACGGATACATTACTTACAGTAGATGCTGACAAATTATTAAAAATAAACAGAATAGTATGTGCTAACGTTGATGGTTCTGCAGCTTATGATTTAAATTTATTCATTGACGGTATAGGAACAGCAGCTGCAAATGGATTAACCCCAAACGCAGCAGATTCTACTGTTTATTTAGCAAAAACAATTTCAGTCCCTGCAGATTCTTCACTTGTCGTATCAGACACTCCAATTTATTTAATGGAAGGAGACATTCTTAAAGGCGGCGGGTCTACTGTTAATAAATTAGATCTATTCATATCATATGAAGTACTAGACGACGCGTAGGAGGTAATTTAAACCATGGCTAATGGCGGAATTATCGGACCTAACAACCCAGTCGGTAAAATCGGTACAGTTTCAAAAGTTTCAGTATTCACAGAGTCAGGAACTCTCACTACAGGTGCGTGTACATCTCAAGTAGACGCCGTAATTGTAGCTGGAGGAGCTGGTGGTGGAGGCGATGAACAAGGAGGTGGAGGCGGAGCTGGAGGAGTTAATCTTCTTTCAGGTTCACCCGTATGTGCTTCTAGTCCTTATGCTGTAACTATTGGAGCCGGAGGAGCAGGTGTTTCTACTCCTGCTAAAGGTGCCTCTGGAGTAAATTCAAGTTTAGTAACAGGAGCCGGAACTCAAACTGCCACGGGTGGTGGCGGTGGAGGTGCTGGTGTACCTGGTGGTGGAGTTCAAGCTGGAAATCCAGGTGGCTCAGGTGGCGGAGGTTCAGGTCACGATAGAGCAG
>Ga0114934_10002228_pt1 | contig 12418 bp, 15 predicted proteins | sample 4SBtaG_2_FD_99695 | JGI IMG/M metagenome (GOLD analysis project Ga0114934, IMG submission 99695) | Deep subsurface microbial communities from Kolumbo volcano to uncover new lineages of life (NeLLi) - 4SBTROV10_white metaG | ecosystem: Environmental > Aquatic > Marine > Volcanic ... | reverse complement strand
TTTACTAAAGCTGAAAAGTGTGCTATAATCAGTTCTGTTTTTAATTGTTTATATCATCATAAGTTTGAAAGGAGATTCAGTGACGTTATGGGAGTTGTAGATAATATGCGTATAGATTGTAAGTTAAAAAAAATCCCTGAGTTTGGGGGTGCAGAAAAATTTATTCAAGGAGAAATATAACCATGAAAAAGAAAGAATCATTTCCGATTAATTTTACACCTGTGGGAATCGCCTCGTATCCTCATTTAAACAAGCCTGACACTAGGTTTGATGATGATGGGGTCTACCAAGTTGATCTTATTTTTAACAGGAAAGATGCTGCAATCATTGAAAAAATCGTTAACCCTCTAATGAATGGTGGCAAGCACAATCCTATCAAGGAAGAACTTGGGGAGGACGACAAGCCCACTGGTAATTACAAGGTTAAATTTAAAATGAAGGCTATGATTAAAGTCAATGGCAATCATATTAAACAGCAGCCTGTTTTAACAGACACTAAGGGAAACAGGATGAGAGCTCAAGTAGGCGGTGGCAGTCAGCTTAGGATCGCATATCAAGCTATTCCGTTTAGCCAAGGACAAGGTGGAGTTACTCTGAGAATGAAAGCGGTCCGAGTGCTTGACTTGGTGGAATATACGGCTGGTGTCAAATGGGATCAAGAAGATGAAGGTTTTGTTCAGGCAGCAGTCGAAGAAGAAACTCGTAAGGAGGCTGTGGAGATCGAGGAAGATGATGATGACGATAAATACGAGGACTTCTAATGATGCCTTCTTTCGAGGAGTTAAAAAAGTATACGGCTGCGGATGTTGCGGATAACGTAAGGGAGCTCCCTGATTTAACGCTATATGAATTCATAATACAAGTGGAGTTCATGGTTGAAGCAGGGAGTTTCCCTAGAGAAGTTTTTTACGAAGTTTCTCAAGTTAGTAAACTACTCCGAGGATTAAAAGAGGATAGGATCAAGAGTAATGTGGCGAACTAAAAGACAAAGGCTCAGGGGTGTACGAGAGGGCTATAGAAGTGGTCTAGAGGAGTCCATAGCAAAGCAGTTGGAACACTGCAAGGATATAGCTTGGACTTATGAAACCGAAAGAATCAAGTATATCTCTGAGCCTAGACATTATACTCCTGATTTTATTTTAGAAGGTAAGATATATATTGAGACAAAGGGTAGGTTCTTGGCAAAGGACAGAACCAAACACCTGTTAATCAAAAAGCAATATCCAGATTTAGATTTACGATTCGTATTTACAAATTCCAAGCAAAAACTTTATAAAGGCTCAAAGACAACGTATGCAGCATGGTGTGAAAAGCATGGGTTTCTTTATGCTGAAAGGAGCATACCTGAACTATGGATGAACGAGCTCATCAAAAAGTGATACACGAGCCATGTCCGAAGTGTGGCTCTAAAGATAACTTAGGGAGGTATCCAGATGGACACGCATACTGCTTTGGAGAAAGCTGTGATTATTATGAGCATAGTGATAGTAATTCTGCTAGGTTTGTGCCTCAGTCAACCACTAAAGGACTTATTATGGGTGGACGCTACAAGCCCCTTACTAAAAGAGGAATCTCTATTGATACCTGTAGATTCTTTGGATACCAAGTAAAAACAACTGCCTCAGGTACGACTATTCATTTAGCTCCCTATTTTAATTGCAACAAAGAACTGGTAGCACAACAAATTCGTAAGAAGGGACACGACTTTAGCTTTGTTGGAGATACCAGCAGTCTTGGGTTGTGGGGTAAGCAGTGTTGGACTTCTGGAAAATACATTGTGATTACTGAAGGCCAGTTAGATGCCATGTCTGTTGCGGAAATCAACAACTGTAAATATCCTGTAGTGTCTATCGCGAATGGTGTAGGATCAGCTTGTAAGAGTATCAGTAAAGATTTAGAGTGGCTGTTGGCAAACTTTCAAGAGATTGTGTTAATGTTTGACAACGATCCTCAAGGTAAGAGTAGTGCTCGTAAAGCTGCTGAACTGTTTCCACCAGGACGCTGTAAGATTGCTTCCTTGCCTCTTAAGGATGCAAATGATATGCTCCAAGAAGGCAGAGGTAGCGAAGTTGTAAATGCAATATTCAGGGCTAGTGTCTATAGACCTGATGGAATCATAGCAGGAGAAGATACTTGGGACCTTGTTAATACTCCTATGGAAGCAGCCGACATGGAGTACCCTTGGCAGGGGCTTAACAGCCTTACTCTAGGAGCGCGCAAGGGGGAGCTTGTTACCTTCTGTGCTGGCACTGGAGTTGGCAAGTCCACAACTGTTAAAGAGATTGCATCTTACTTTCTCAGCAAGGGAGAGACTCTAGGCTATATTGCCTTGGAAGAATCTGTTAGACAAGCTGCGGTTGATTTCATGTCTATCGAAGCCAACCAAATGCTACACCTTCAAAATAATTTGGATGAAAAATATTTAAGGGATATATGGGAGAAGACTTTAAATACAGGCAGGATCTATTTATACGATCATTGGGGGAGTTTAGATGGTGAAGTGTTGTCAAATAGAATTCGCTATCTTGTAAGAAGTTGTGGGGTAGGTTGGGTTATCATAGATCACATCTCTATTATGATTTCAGGTATGGAAGGTGGAGATGAACGAAGATTAATTGATAACCTAATGACTAAACTAAGATCCCTAGCAGAAGAACTTAACATAGGGATGCTGATAGTATCACACCTAAGAAAACCTAGTGATGGAAGGGGGCATGAAGATGGAAGAAAAATTACACTTAATGATGTTCGAGGGAGTGGAAGCATTTCTCAACTTAGTGATTTCGTTATTGGACTCGAAAGAAATCAACAAGAAGACGGTGAGACGATTGTTCGTATCCTTAAGGCAAGGTATAAGGGAAGCTCGACAGGAATTGCAACCAAACTCTACTACGACAAAGAAACAGGGAGACTTAGAGAGTGTGGATCAGCTCTTGAGGAAGGATTCTAAACATGAAAATCATATTTGATATTGAAACCGATGGTCTTTTACCAGATGTAACTAAGGTTCACTGTGTTGGGCTTACTGTTGAGGGAGCTAAAGCCTCTCAGATTTATGCCAACCAGAATGGGTATGATTGTATCGAAGATGCTCTTGATGTTATGTCGGGGGCTGAGACGATAATTGGACATAACATTATTGGTTTTGATCTACCTGTTCTTAAAAAAGTATTGGGGTGGGAGCCTCGACAGTCGATTCAAATTGAAGATACTTTAATCATGTCTCGCTTGATGTTTCCCAACATCATGGAGCTTGATGCCAAACCACCCACGCGTGTACCTCGAAAACTATGGGGCTCTCATGGGTTAAAAGCATGGGGTTACAGGCTTGGGTTGCTGAAAGGAGAATTTAATAATGATAACACTGAGTGGGGTACTTTTTCTTCTGATATGGCAAGGTATTGTGCAAACGATGTTTCGATAACATCTTTGTTGTATGAGCATATAGATTATTGTGAGATTCCATCCGAAGCTGCTATGTTGGAACATGACTTTGCTTCTATCATTCAGAGACAGATAGAGTGGGGGTTTAAGTTTGATACTAAGAAAGGACAAGGCTTATATGTTCAGCTTTTAAAAGAAAAAGATTTGGTAGGTAAAAATTTAAAAGACACCTTTGGCTCTTGGTATAAGGATGGGGGTGAGTTTGTACCTAAAAGAGCAAACATATCCAAAGGGTATTCTGCTGGTGCAGTGTTTAATAAGATAGAGAAAGTTCATTTTAATCCAAACAGTAGAGATCATATCAGCCTTAGATTAAAACAGGACTATGGATGGAAGCCTGCTGAATTTACTCCTAATGGTAAACCTAAGATTGATGAAAAGATTTTAAAAAAGCTTCCTTATCCTCCATGTGAAGATCTGTATACTCATTTTCTTTTGTCGAAAAGAATTTCTCAGTTGGCAGAGGGAGATAATGCTTGGCTTAAGCTAGAGAAAGAGGGAAGGATACATGGGTACGTCAACACTAACGGAGCTGTTACTGGTAGGTGTACTCATTCTTCTCCTAATGTAGCTCAAGTTCCTGCGGTGTATAGTCCTTATGGTAAGGAGTGTCGGGAACTGTTTAAGCCCACTAAAGGTAAAGTATTGGTGGGCTGTGATGCAGATGGCCTGGAACTGAGAGCTTTAGCTGGCTATCTTAAACGCTATGATGGTGGTACATATGCTAACGCAGCAGTCGAGGGAAACTCAACGGATGGAACCGATATACATACACTGAATCAAAGAGTATTAGGTATTGATTCAAGGGATAAAGCTAAGACTTTTTTCTACGCATTTATCTATGGGGCAGGAGATGAAAAGTTAGGAATTATCTTAGGAGCAAACAGGAAAGCAGGCAAACGTGCTAGAGAAAAGCTCTTTAAAGGAGTCAAAGGTTTAGAACAGTTAACGGATGCGGTAAGGAAGGCTTATCGAAGGCGCGGACATCTAATAGGTTTAGACGGTAGACATCTCCATGTTAGGTCTGAGTATAGTGCTTTGAATACATTACTTCAAAGTGCTGGAGCTGTACTTATGAAAAAAGCTCTGGTACTTTTAGATGAGAGGTTAAAATTTTTAGGTTTTGATGCTCCTGTTGACTATGAATTTGTAGCTAATATTCACGATGAATTCCAAATTGAATGTAAGGAGAGGTATGCCAAAAGATTTATTGGACCCCAAGCGGAATCAGCCATTAAAAGGGCTGGAGAATACTTTGAATTTGGATGCCCTCTTAGTGGCACGTTTAAAATTGGAAGAAATTGGGCTGAAACACATTAAAACATATAATGAACTGGAAGTATTTTGTGAGGGATTTTATAGATTTATTTTATCTAAAAACCCTTATAACACAAAGGACCATATATTATATTGCCAGTTTGTTCGTCAAGCTAATAGATATGTGATACAATTTTTACGAAATTTTTCCTGTCAAGGATGTGGAAAAAAGTCTAGGGAACAAGGGTTACATTTCCATCATATTGATCCTAAAACTAAAACAGATAAAGTTTCTCATCTTATGAAGTGGGGTTGGAGGAAAACATTACCTGAATCACTGTTATGTTTGTACTTGTGTGAAGAATGTCATTATAAAGAACATTTTAAAGAAGGTGAATATCATGGAAACCACGCAGTTATTGATAGATGGAGACATACTTATATACAAAATTTGTTGGGCAGTACAGAATGAGATAGAGTGGGATGATGGTATAGTAACAACTCATGTTAACCTAGAAGAAATGTATAGGCAGGCTGATAAGGTTATAGACAATCTTATTACAACTGTTTTAGCTGGCAGGGTTGCAGATGTTACTGTTTGTCTATCGGATAGATCAAATAATTTTAGGAAGAAAATTTTTAGCGAATATAAAATGCAAAGAAAAAAAAACAGGAAACCTCTAGGGTATAATCAACTGGAAAAGTATTTGCGTGATAAGTATGAGGCTGTTTCGTATCCTACTTTAGAAGCTGACGATGTGATAGGAATTTTAGCTACAGATAAAACGTATCACATTAATTATGTAGCCTCGATTGATAAAGATATGAAAACCATTCCTTGTATCTATTATAATATGGATACGGAAATCAAAACCAATATTAACGAGGAGACAGCAGATTTTAATTTCTATATACAAGTTCTAACCGGAGACACAGTAGATAATTACAAAGGGTGTCCAGGAATAGGTCCTAAGAAAGCCAACAATTTACTTGAAGGCCAAAAGCCTGCTGACTATTGGGGTATAATAGTTCAAGCTTATAAAGCGGTTGGCTTGACAGAAGAAGATGCACTTGTTCAAGCTAGGGTGGCTCGAATTTTAAGGTGTGAAGATTACGAGAAAGGAGGAGTTAAACTATGGAACCCAAAATAACAGACCACCTAAGGGTTAAAGAAATTCTAGAGGAGTGTGCCTTACTAGCTGAGAAAAAGAATAAGGATTATGCTAAACCTGGAGATCCTTTACATAACTTTAGGAGGTGTAAGGCACTAGGAATTCCTGTAAGTGTGGGGATTGCCTGTAGGTTACAGGATAAGTGGAGTAGAATTGAATCTTATTTCAGGGAGAAGAAATTATCTAATGAGTCTATTAAAGATTCTTTGATGGACAATATTAATTATTCGGCTATACTAATACAAGCCTTAGAGGAAGAAGGAAACGAACATGGATAAGGTAAAAGAGTTTCATCAAAAAGTAAACCTAGCTGTTGACGAGCCTTTTAGTAAAGAGCTTTTAGAATTCAGAATGAAACTAATTTTTGAAGAAGTCCAAGAGCTCGCGGATGTAGCGTTAAGGCTAGAGGGAAACCTAGATCAAGGTGAACAGTATGTTATGCTACAGGATTTCTTGCAGGAAATGTGTGATGTGGTTTATGTTCTAAAAGGAACGGCTGTATCTTTTGGGATGGATTTCGATAAAGCTTTTGACTTAGTTCATCAAGCCAACATGAGTAAGTATCCTTTTACTAAGAATGAAAATGGAAAAGTTTTAAAAGGAGACAATTATCAACCGCCTGTTTTAGAGGAGTGTCTATGATGCCTTCAGTTAGAGCTCAAGTAATAACCAGACGTACTTATAGCAGACCCATTAAAGGTGAACAGGAACTCTATGAAACATGGAATCAAATTGTAGACAGGGTTATTAATCACCAACAATGGTTGTGGGAACGAGCTGCTGGAGATGAGCTGGAAACAGAAACAGAACTAAATGAGTTGCGTCAGCTACTTTTAGATCGTAAGGTTATGTTATCTGGTAGAACTCTTTGGCTTGGTGGAACTGAGATAGCCAAGAGGAGAGAGGCCAGCCAATTCAACTGTGCTCATTTAAAGGTGGAGACTATACATGATATTGTTGACTCTTTGTGGCTCTTGTTACAGGGGTGTGGAGTCGGGTTTACTCCTGTCGTTGGAACCCTCTCAGGTTTTACAAAACCCATTGAAGAAATTGAAATCATTAGGAGTAAGCGTACAAAGAAAGGAGGACATGAAGGAAATAAGGAAAGCTTTGATAGCGACACAGGCACTTGGACCATTACCGTTGGAGACTCTGCTGAAGCATGGGCAAAAAGTATCGGCAAGCTTTTGGCTTTTAAAGGGAAAGCTACAAGGTTCGTTCTCGATCTCACCCAACTTAGACCAGCAGGACAGAGGCTCAGTGGATACGGATGGATCAGCTCAGGAGACGCACCCTTATCGAAAGCCTACACAGCTATCGTTCAAATTCTAAACAAGAAATCAGGTCAGCTCTTATCTAAAATGGACATCTTAGATGTAATGAATTGGTTAGGTACTGTATTAAGCAGCAGAAGATCTGCTGAGATAGCTTTAGTTTATCATAATACTCCTGAATGGAAACAGTTTGCTAGAGCTAAAGATAATCTTTCAGACACTCCTCACCGTAGTCAATCTAATAACTCGATAGTCTTTTGGGAAGAACCTACTTATGAAGAACTCGAAGAAGTCTTTAAAATCATTAAAGAATCAGGGGGCTCAGAACCTGGAGTCATCAATGGAAAAGAAGCGCGCAGACGAGCCCCTTGGTTCACCGGAGTCAACCCTTGTGCCGAAATCCTTCTTGGAAATAAAAGTTTCTGTAACCTGTCCGAAGTTGATCTCTCAAAGTTTAGAGAAGACTCTGGTGGATTGGAAAGGGCGGTCTTCCTCGTTGCAAGAGCTAACTATAGGCAAACCCTTGTTAATCTTGATGATGGAATACTGCAAATAACTTGGCATGAAAACAATGAATACCTCAGACTTTGTGGAGTGGGACTTACAGGGATCGCCAGCCGTGAAGACTTATCTTACTATGACTACAAGCGACTGAAGAACCTTGCAGTACATGGAGCATATTCTATGGCAGATGAGTTAGAAACTCAAAGACCTAAGAATGTTACCACCATAAAACCTAGTGGAACATTGAGTAAAATAATGGATACCACTGAAGGATGTCATAAACCAGCAGGACGTTACATATTTAATCATGTTAATTTTTCAGTGAATGATCCTATGCTTCCTAGACTTAGGGAAGCTGGCTACCAAGTTGTTACTAATCCAGTAGATGAACATAATGTTATTGTGACCTTTCCAGTTAAATGGGAAAACATTAGATTTGAAAAAGATGGAGATAAATATGTTAATCACGAGACGGCTGTTAAACAGCTCCAAAGATACAAGTCACTTATGGACTCTTACGTTGAACAGAACTGCTCGATTACGGTTACTTATAAGGCTGACGAAATACCAACTATCATTGATTGGCTCCTCAATAATTGGAGTTCTTATGTTGGTGTTAGCTTTCTTCCCATTTGTGATACTCAAGAGGTCTATTCCTACCTACCTCAACAAGTGGTAACTAAGGAAGAATATGATGAGTATATTGCACAGTTAAATCCAGTTGACTTAGATGAAGTCATGGGCCTCCACGAAATCGAGGACGATGAATGTTTACAAGGAGTTTGTCCAACTAAGTAAGAGTTTTCGGAAGTGGAAGATAACTTTTCAACCCTCTAGGAACAGTTTTATGACAAAACATAATAAATTTGGTTTAATAATTACAGATGAGTTGTTGAAATTGCTAGGTGAAATGTTTCCTGATAAGCTTCCTAATGATCTTGTATCTGATAAAGAGATGAGTAGACTCATAGGACAGCAGGATGTAATTTGGTGGCTTAAGGATAAACAAGAAGAATTAATCGAGGATAATTTAGAGCGAGAAGCTCAAGTTACTATTACAACTTAAAGGAGACTAGGAACGTGCTAGAGCTATTGAATATCTTAATGTGTATGGGAGGAGGAGGAGCACCTCCACCGCCACCGCCTCCACCCCCACCGCCTCCGAGCCCTCCAGCTCCGATAGCACAGGTGACTACAGGACCAGCTAGGACAACAAAAGATGTTCAGGCAAAGCAAACAGCTAAGGGTAAAACCAAAGTTGCTAGGAGAGCTACAGGTAAACGAAGATTCCGAGTTCCTTTAGGTGGTGGACCTACTGGACTTAACATTGGATAATAATATGATTACATACGCTATTGTTTTTGTATCTGTTTACGCAACCATTTATATATTTGGTATGCTATTAGGGCAGTAAACTATGTGTGAACCTATTTCAATGGGTATTGCGATAGGTGCAGCCACTGGAGCAGCAGGGGCAGCGATAACAGGGGGTGATCCACTTCAAGGTGCTATCATGGGTGGTATCACTGGTGGTTTTACTGGTGGTATGGGAGGTTTAGGTGCAGAAAGTTGGGGAGCACAAGCTTTTGCTGATACGGCAGTTAATCAAATAGGAATGGGCTGGATGCCTGCTGGTTTAAGTGCTGGTGGAATGTTAGGTTTTGGAATAGCAGGTTTAGCTACTTCTGTAGGTGCAGGACTACTCATGCCTAAACAACAGGATTACTCTCAATATTATCAACAAACTGCTTTTGATCCTATAGCTTACAACACTCAACAATCAGTAGTCACAGGATCAGGTGGAAGACAAGCCAGTGCTAATTTGGCTGAAGAAATTAAACGTGCGAAGAACCGTAGGGCAGCCCAAGCAGACGTAGGTAACATAGATCTTGCGACTTCACTTTCTAATACAGGATTACAAATAGCATAATATGGTAGAATCTATATCTAAAAAGTATTCAAGCTTAAGTCAACGTAGACAGTGGTTTCTTAGTAGGGCTTGGGATGGAGCAGAGATTACTATACCCTTTATACTCCCTAGAAATTCTACTCTCGATCAGGATTTACCAACTCCGTTCCAAGGAATCGGAGCAAGAGGAGTAAACAACCTAGCTGCCAAACTCCTGTTAACTTTATTTCCTCCTAATTCTCCTTTCTTTAAATTTCAGATAGATGATTTTACTTTAGAAGAACTACAAGCACAAAGGGCTCCGGTAGAAGAAGGCTTAAATGCTATGGAGAGAGCCGTCATGGATGAAGTGGAAGCAAAGGCCATGCGCGTTCCACTGAATGAATGTTTACGGCACTTGATTATCACTGGTAATGCGTTGATTCATGTTGATAAAGATAACAAGATTAGAGTCTTTCATCTGGATCAATATGTAGTAAGACGAGATCCTCAAGGCGATATGCTTGAGGTGATTGTTCAAGAGAAAATGAGCAGGGAGTTATACAAAGATATTTTTGGTAGTGCTCCTCCTAATGAAACAGGTCATGCTGCTGATTCTGTTGAACGAGATTTAGACCTTTATACTGTAGTCAAACGAAGCAATAACAAGATCAAAGTATTCCAGGAAGTGCATGGTAAAAAGATTCCTAATACAGATTCTGTTTATCCGCTTGATAAAAACCCTTGGCTCCCCTTGAGGTTTTCTTCTATTGATGGAGAAGACTATGGGAGAGGATTTGTAGAAGAATACTTAGGTGACTTAAGATCTCTGGAAGGGTTAGCTAAAGCTATCTTGGAAGGCTCTGCTGCTGCTGCTAGAGCTGTGTTCTTGGTTAGACCTAATGGAACTACCAAGTTAAAAACGATTTCACAAGCTCCAAATCTAGCGGTTCGACAAGGTAGTGCAGATGATGTGACTGTACTTCAGATGCAGAAGTTTAATGATTTCAGGGTAGCTCAGGAAACTATCAATCAAATTGAACGAAGGCTGGCAGCAGCTTTCATGTTAAACCAAAGCGTTCAACGTGATGCAGAACGAGTTACAGCAGAAGAAATCAGGTTCTTAGCTAATGAACTTGAGACTTCTCTAGGTGGTATCTATAGTCTTCTCTCACATGAACTTCAGTTACCTTTGATTAAACGTATTATTTCTGTATTGGAAAGAGAAAAGAAATTACCAAAGCTTCCTGAGGGATCTGTAGAACCTGTAATCATCACAGGGTTTGAAGCTTTAGGTAGAGGGAATGATGCTAACAAGCTTGCTACATTCTTACAGACAGCAGCTCAGATACTAGGACCTGAATCAGTGCTCACTTACACTAATGCCAGCGATGCTTTAAAACGCTTAGGTGTTGGTTTTGGAATAGATATGAAGGGATTAATAAAACCTGAGGAACAAGTGCAACAAGAACGTCAGGCTGCTCAACAACAACAAGCGATGGCACAGGCTGGTGTAGCTGCCACACCTAATGCTGTTAATCAAGCAGGCGAAATGATAAGGGAGCGACAAGCAAATGCCGAAAACCAATAAAAAATCTGAATCTAGTATTACTTCTAAGACACAATTAAAAGATGTCGATAATACAATGGTTATCATGGAACAGAAAGCTAATGTCCAAGCAGGAAAAGGTGGAGGTTTACCATCAACGTATACCAAGATCAAACTTCCAAATGGAACAATAAAAGAAACCTATGGAGAGCGTTATGGCAGACCAACTGATAATTGAAAATGACGCTCCTCAGAGTGTGGCACAACATGAAGCTGATATGGCATCTAAAGCTGTTATGGCTGAGAACACGATTGACCAAGGTGTTGTTCCTCTGGAGGGTGAGGAGGAAAGCCAAACATTTAGACCAGAAAAATTTCAGTCAGATGAAGCTTGGAGAAAAAGCTACGATGAACTGGAAAGAAGGTTTCATGGACAAGCCGAAGAACCCCAAGTAGAAGACAATGATTTAAGTATTCCTGAAACTCCTGACGCGCCATTTGATATGGGAGCTTTACAACAGGAATACATGGAAACAGGATCTTTAACGGATAAGAGCTACAAGACTCTCGAACAAGCTGGTATCAGTAGAGACTATGCTGATACTTATATAGCTGGTGTGAAAGCTTTAGGAGAACAAATAGGAAACCAAGTGAAGAATTCTGTTGGTGGTAATGAAACCTATGCTAACATGGTAGAATGGGCTCAGGCTAATTATACCTCTGAACAAATTCAAGCTTATGATAACGCTGTGAATAGTGGTGACACTCAGTTAGCTATGATTACAGCCAATGGTTTAAAGGCTGACTATCAGAACGCTACAGGTGTGTATGGGCAGGAGATTAGTGGTGATGTACCCTCCAGGATGAGTGAGGGACTTGAAGTTTTCAGAAGCAACGCTGAGATCACTGCTGCTATGAAAGATCCAAGATATGAAAATGATCCAGCTTATAGACAAGATGTACTTGATAGGTTGGAACGCTCAGATGTTTTTAAAGCAGGACATATTTAAAGCCTGCTAGTAGTACGAGCTATAGAGTAATTAAGTGAGTAGATTAAAGACCTACTGCGGTGGATAATCTTTGAGTCGAAAAGTTAGTGAAGAAGTATAGCATTTTGTTAGATACTTTTTTTATTAATTTAAGATTGAAAGGAGACTTGCTATGGGTGTAACTGCAACTACCGCCCCTGTTCAAGTAATGTCTCGCTCTGGTCAAAAGAACAGCACTGGTGATTCCAGTGCGATGTTTCTTAAGGTCTACGCTGGTGAAGTGTTGACCGCTTTTGAACAAGCTAGTGTTACGATGGACAAGCACGTTATCCGTTCTATCA
>Ga0114934_10002227_pt1 | contig 12419 bp, 5 predicted proteins | sample 4SBtaG_2_FD_99695 | JGI IMG/M metagenome (GOLD analysis project Ga0114934, IMG submission 99695) | Deep subsurface microbial communities from Kolumbo volcano to uncover new lineages of life (NeLLi) - 4SBTROV10_white metaG | ecosystem: Environmental > Aquatic > Marine > Volcanic ... | reverse complement strand
AATAAAAATATTACCACACCTTCTGCAGTTAGATTTACAATTAATTGCCATCGGTTCCGGTGATAAGAAATATATCAGCGCTTTACAGAAAGTAGCCCATAGTTATCCCCATAAGCTAGTCGTTATCCCCTCCCATGAAGCCAATCAGAAATATGAAACCCTAGTCTATGCCGGTTCTGATTTATTCTTACTGCCGTCTAACTATGAACCATGTGGGATTAATCAGCTTATCGCAATGCGTTACGGTTGTGTGCCAATAGTGCGCGAAATCGGTGGTTTGTATGATACGGTAGATAATTTTTCGCCTGCTTCCGAGCAGGGGACTGGATTTACTTTTAAGAATGAAGAAGAATTTTCTTTGTATAACGCTATTGTTCGTGCCCTGGAAAACTATAAAAATAAATCATTGTGGTCTAAATTGATTAAACGAGTGATGACTCAGGCACACGGCTGGGAAATACCGGCTAAAAAATATTTAGAGCTTTATCGTCGAGTTTTAAAAAAGTAATCACTTTATTGTTTACAATTTATGTTGTGGATCAATTTTTTACATTTTTATCAGCCGGCCAACATTGAATCTTATAAGATTAAAGAGGCCTTAGACAAGAGTTATTCGCGTTTGGTGCGTTTAATGGAAGAGCACCAAGAGCTGAAAATGACCTGGAATATCAGCGGTTGTTTATGGGAGCGCTTTGCTGATGCTGGAGAAAACGATTTTATTAGGCGAGTTAAATTGTTAGCGGCTTCCGGACGACTAGAACTTGTTTCTTCCGCTGCTTATCATGCGTTATTACCCTTGGTGCCAGTCGCAGAAACAGTTCGTCAGATTAAGGAAAATGAGACTATTCTTAAAAAATATTTAGGTTCTAATTTTAAAGCGCGTGGGTTTTTCTTGCCAGAGATGGCTTATTCACCTGAAGTAGCTGTCGCCGTTAAGAAAGCTGGTTATGATTGGATTATCGTGGATGAAGGGATTTTTCCGGCTGGGCAAAAACCAGATAGTAGTCATCATTATCGGGATCGTGCCAGCGGTTTGTCAGTAATTTTTCGTAATCGCCGATTATCTTCGGCTTATCCACCAGATCAGCTGTTAGCTATAAGTCAGGATAGTAAAAATAATAAAGGGGTCTATATTACCGCTACCGACGCAGAATTATATGGTTTACGTCATCAAGATCCGACCGCTGAAATGGAAAAGATAGTGGCTCTGCCAATTACTCAAACTTTAACTATTTCGGAATATTTGGATAGTTTGTCCGGGCCCGTTGAAGAATTAGAACTTAGAGCTGGAACCTGGGAGTCTAGCGAAGCAGATATTAGTCAGGGACGAGCTTATGAATTATGGTCCGGACATCACAATCTTATTCAGAGAGATCTTTGGAAATTAGCTCGGCTAGCCTTAAAAGCTGGAGCAGCGGCCACTGCCGATTCTAATTTTTTTTGGTATCGCTGGCATTTGGTGCGTGGTTTGGCTAGCTGTACTTTTTGGTGGGCCAGCGGCCGGGATTTTAGCAATGATTTTGGGCCTTATGCCTGGAGTCCGGACGATATTGAACGCGGTTTAGATGATTTAGTTAGATCGGTCCGATCTTTGAATAGTCCGGACAGCTTGGCAAACAAATTAAAGGTAGAAAAATATTATTTAAAGATAAAAAAGCGGATTTGGCGGGAACATTGGCGGAAACATTGGCCTAAGATTAGACAAATCTCTCCGCATAATGAAAAATATGAATAAAATTCTGAATCTGTTTGACGAGGAATTCGTTTTGAAATTATTTCGGCAGGAAGTCCTGCCGCATTATCCGGAGTTTATCGGTATTAAGCGCGTGAAGATTAATCCCTATAAGAACATGGTTTGGCGAACCACTTATCATGTGGTTATTGGGTTTGAGACTCATTTTTTAACGGATGAAGGAGATGAACGAGAGGTTCTGATAGTCTGTTCCGCTCATAGTAATGAGCCACGTCGCAATGTTTACTCGGTTCTTAAATATTTATGGAAGGTGGGTCTGCCTACTAAATTTATTGATTTACCCGATCCAATCTTTTATTCTCAGGAATTTAACGGTACTTTTTATGCCGGCTTAAAGGGCGATAATCTTCTTTATTATATTAAGAGTCATGATTTTCCAGTAGTTAATGAAATTGTGGCGGAAGCCGCTCGTTTATTTACTCGTTTGCACAGCTTACCGATTGCGGGGGCTGCTAATTTCAATACGGAAAATTCCCGTATTGCCACTGTTATTCCGGGCAAGGCCAAGGTTCTAGAGGGGGTGGGTAAGCGTTATGATAATAAATATAATTCGGACTTGGAAAAGATTTATGATTATCTTATCGCTCAAGAAGAAAAATATTTTGCTTCTGGGGCGACTCTGACAGTAATTCACGGTGATGCTCATCCAGAAAACATTATCCGCACCGCTCCGGGTCGTTTGGGATTAATTGACTTTACCGATCTTTGTCTAGGCGATCGCGCTCGGGATTTAGGAACTTTTGTCCAGCAGCTGGAATATAGACTCAGAGTTGAAGACGCAGTTTGGTCTCAGCAAGTGCGTGATTTGTTTTTAAATACTTATTGGAAGGAGTCTGGTCTGAAATTTGACGATAACCTGAAAGCGCGCTTCAGGGTTTATTATAATTGGACCGCTTTACGGACAGTTATTTATTGGTTTCTGCGCTTCGGACACAATGAAGCTAAGGCTCTGAGTCTATTAGAAGAGATTAAGGCTGATTTGAAGATTTAATTTGAAGATTTAAATTAAGGTACTGCCTGTGTTATAATTATAATGATGTTTAATTTTTAATGGTTCCTTGGGAACCCTAGATTAGTATTTTTTATATGGCTCCTCGCCGAAAAAAGAAAAAATCCAATAATCCATTAGATTATGTTTATCTGCCGAAATTCAATCTAAGTGATCATGCCAAACGCAGTCTTTATTTACTTTTAATTATTGTTTTAGGTTTAGTCAGCCTTCTGGCTTTATTTAATCTAGCTGGTCATTTTGGTCTGTTTATTGCCCATTGGTTGAAACTTATCTTTGGTTGGGGCCGCTGGTTGGTGCCCATTATTTTGTTCTATTGGGCCTGGTTAATAATTAAACACCTGAAAAATTCTTGGCGTTTTTTAGATTTTGTCGGACTAGTCTTATTGTTTATTTCTTATCAAACCTTATTTCATTTTTTTATCAAGCAGGCAGACTGGGCGCTTCAGGCAGCTAATGGTGAAGGGGGTGGCTACATTGGTTGGTATTTAAGCCGTTTAGTCTTTTATGTTTTTGGTTTTTGGGGGGGTGTTGTTATCTTGGTAGCTTTGTTTTTAATTTCTTTAGTTCTTATTTTTAATACTTCTCTAGCTAAGATTTTTGGTTCAGCTGGTTGGCTGGGTAAGCTGTGGCGCCCCTTAGCAACGTTTTTTGGCGCTTTATTCGGCTCTGAAGATGAAACTGGAACAGATACCGACTCGGGAAGTGTTGGTCAAAAATATGTTAGTGAAGCGCGTGAAGAAATTTTATCTGCTTGGCAAAATAAAGCCGTTCCGGCTAAATTAGAAAAAGTTGAAGATGAAACAATGACTTCGGATGAGTATGAAGGAAATAATCCAGCAGCGGCTAAAAAAGATAGTCCCGCAGTTCAGGAGAAAATTCGTTGGCCCAAACGTAAAATTAAAATTGATTTGCCGGTTGAGCTTTTAGATGACGAATTAAGCCAGGCCCATGGGGGAGACATTGCTCTCAACCGTGATAAGATTCAGAAAACTTTAGAAAAATTTGGTATTCCTGTGGATATGGGAGAGAGCCAGGTCGGTCCAACTGTTACTCAATATACTTTTCGTCCAGCAGAAGGAATTAAATTGTCTCGCATTACTACTTTAAATAATGATTTGAGTTTGGCTTTGGCTGCTCACCCGATTCGTATTGAGGCACCGATACCAGGCAAGTCGCTGGTCGGAGTGGAGGTTCCTAACCAGGTTAAAGCGATTGTTGGTTTAAGAGAAATTTTAGAAGATAAAGCTTTTAAAAAGCGTAAGAACAATCTTTATGTCGCTTTAGGTAAAGATGTCGCTGGCCAAGCCTGGCTTTATGATTTAACTAAAATGCCGCATTTATTAGTAGCTGGTGCCACTAATTCTGGTAAATCAGTTTGTCTAAATGCGATTATTGTTAGCCTGCTTTATCAGAATAATCCGTCCGATTTGCGCTTTATTATGGTTGATCCGAAACGAGTGGAATTACCTATTTATAATGGTATTCCTCATCTGTTGACACCAGTTATTACTGATTCCAATAAAACCATCAACGCTTTGAGGTGGTGTTTAAACGAAATGGAGAGGCGTTATGACTTGTTGAGTAAAGCGGGTAAACGCAATATTCAATCTTACAATGCTGTCTCTAGCGTGGAAAAATTGCCTTATATTGTTTTTATTATTGATGAATTGGCTGATTTTATGATTACTTCTGGTAAAGATATGGAGGCGGCTATTATCCGTTTAGCTCAAATGTCTAGGGCCATAGGTATTCATTTAATTTTAGCTACCCAGCGCCCTAGCGTTGATGTTATTACGGGTTTAATAAAGGCTAATATTTCGACTCGGGTTGCTTTTTCTGTGGCCTCTTTAGTTGATTCTAAAACAATTTTAGATGCGTCTGGTGCGGAAAAGTTGTTAGGTCGAGGGGATATGCTTTTTAGTTCGGCGGAGATGTCTAAGCCGAAACGAATCCAAGGCGCTTATTTAAGTGATAGCGAAATTAACGATGTCGTAAATTATATTAAAGATCAGAGTGGGCCAGCCGATTATTTAGAGGGTGTGACCGATCGTCAGAAAGTAGCGGGTAACGCTGGTGTTGGTTTAGATGGTTTACGTGGAGATGAAGACGAATTATTTGAATCGGCTAAAGAAATTATTATTAAAGCTAATAAAGCCTCTACTTCTATGTTGCAGCGGCGTCTATCTATTGGTTACGGTCGAGCCGCTAAGATTTTAGATATGCTGGAAGAATCTGGAATTATTGGTCCCCCTAACGGGTCTAAGCCGCGTGAGGTTTTAATTAGTCGCCAACAGTATGAAGATTCATTGGGCGAATCTATGAGCGGGGTGCCAATACATGATCGTTCTGCCTCAACCGTTCCGAATAGCTATTTAAATAAGGAAGCTAATGATGCAGAAGACGGAGAAGATGCTTTGGTGTTTAATTCGGAGTCAATGAATTCCGAAAACAAGGCCGGAGAAAGTGAAGAAACTGAAGAAGCTGATAACCAAGATGAGAATGATGACTCTGACTCAGGTAATTCTGATTTAGGTAACCCTGATTCAGGTAATTCTCATTTAGAAACAAAAGGAGGTGACACTAGCCAAAATAAGAGCCAGGATAAATCTGGTGTCGCTGCTATTAAATCTAAACCTGTTAAATCTGACCAGCGGGATCATTCGGTGTCTCATCCGCTCAATGATGATGATGAAATGTTTTTCGCGCGTTAACAGTGTTTGAATGTTTAATTTATTTTAATGTTTAATCAATTAAAAAAAATATTGCCGACGCGACTTTTGGCCGTGTTCAGGCCGCCTTATCATTATTTATTGGCTTGGCTGGCGACTTTGGTTTATGGGTTTCCCAGTCGGAAATTAATTATTATCGGTGTTACTGGTACGGCTGGTAAGACTTCAACTGTTTATTTAGTTGCCAGGATGCTGAGTGAGGCTGGATATAAAACCGGATTTACTTCTACGGCCATGTTTTCGGACGGGCAACGGGAATGGTTGAACGATCAGAAAATGACTATGCCTGGTAAGTTTTTTATCGCCCGTTTGTTGCGTAAGATGGTTAAAAACCATTGTGTTTATGCTGTGGTAGAAACTACTTCTGAAGGGATAAAGCAATTTAGACATCGTTTTATAAATTACGACGTTCTGGTTTTTACTGGTCTTTATCCAGAACATTTAGAAGCACACAGAGGGTTTGAAAATTATAAAAGAGCTAAAGGACGCTTGTTTTCTCATCTAAAAAGGTATCCAGTTAAATACGTGGATGATTCTAGGACGGTTACCAAACCGAGTAGCAATCTAAAAAAACTAGATTTGACGCGTATTGTTAAGACGATTATTGTTAACGGGGATGACTCGCATGCTGATTATTTTCTTAATTTTTGGAGCGAGGCTAAAATTATTTTTACCACTTCGCCGCAAGCTAGCGAGGCCGACTTTCTGGATAAATTAAAAGGAGAGGCGGTGGTCAAAGATTTTAGCTTGTTAAAGGGAGATCAGATTAAGATCGGCGCCTTTGGTACCAGCTTTAATGTCCAGGGACAGACAGTGAGTTTAAAATTATTGGGACGCTTCAATGTCCTTAACGCTCTGGCCGCAGCCTCAGTTGGGCTTAATCAGGGTTTAAGTTGGGAGCAGATTAAGGCGGGCTTGGAAGTAGTGCAGGGGTTGGCCGGTAAATTAGAAATTATTGATGCCGGACAGGATTTTACAGCTATTGTTGATTACTCGTTTGAGCCTAAAGCGCTAGAAAAGTTATACCAAGTTATTAACCTTTTACCACATCAGCGAGTTATTCATGTCCTAGGATCTACCGGTGGTGGTCGTGATAAGTCGCGGCGGTCAGTATTAGGGCGTCTCGCCGGATCTAAAGCCGATTTAGTAATTGTTACCAATGAAGACCCTTATGATGAGGACCCTCAATTAATAATTGACCAGGTTGCGGCCGGCGCCGAAGCAGCCGGAAAAGTACTTTCTCAGAATCTTTTTAAAATATTAGATAGACGCGAAGCCATAAAAGAGGCTGTAAAATTAGCCAAAAAAGGTGATTTATTGTTGTTTACCGGCAAAGGAGCAGAGCAGTTTATTTGCATTTCTGGTGGCCGAAAGATGCCTTGGGATGAGATTAATGTTGTTAAAGAAGAAATTGTGGATAAAATGTGTATTGACAAGAATTAATTATTGTAATATTATAGAGTACATCTAACACTTTTTTCACAAAAAAGTGATCTACCAAAAAAATAATTAATTCAATAACAGTTTGATAACTCAGACCAGGTAAGGGATGAGAATTTTTTTGTTAGATGAATTTTTCTATTAGTGCTCTCTATTTTTAAAATTTCTCTCTAATTTTAATATTTTATGTTGCAGCGAAAATCATTTTCTGAAGTGTCTCAAGTGATGTCTATACCGGATTTAATTGAGATTCAAACAGATAGCTATAAATGGTTTTTAAAGGAAGGTTTAGCAGAACTCTTTGACGAAATAAATCCCGTGACCGATTTTATCGGACGGGATTTAGAATTGTATTTTGAAGATTATTATTTAGATGAACCGAAGTTTTCTGAGCTAGAAAGCAGGAAAAAAAATATTACTTTTGAGGCCCCTTTGCGTGTTAAAGTGCGTTTAGTTAATAAAAAAACTAAACGAGCTGTTAACCAGGAGGTTTTTTTGGGCGATTTCCCCTTGATGACTGATCGTGGCACCTTTATCGTCAACGGCATTGAGAGAGTAGTGGTTTCTCAGTTGATTCGTAGTGCCGGTGTTATGTTTACGTCGGAGTTTATAAAAGGTAAGAAATGTTACGGAGCTAAGATTATTCCGAATCGCGGTGCTTGGTTAGAAATAGGAACTGATGTTAACAAGGTTATCTGGGTACGTATTGATCGTAAGCGTAAAGTGGCTATTACTTCATTGCTCCGTGCTTTTGGTTATGAGAACGATGAGGAGTTAATTAAACTATTTGCCGACGTTGATGTCGTCAATTCTCCAGATGAGCCGACCTTTTTGGAAGCAACAATTGCAAAAGATTTAGCTAAGAACGAAGCAGAGGGTTTACAAGAGGTCTATCGCCGTATCCGTCCAGGTGATTTAGCCTCAGTTGATAATGCCCGTCAATTGATTCATTCCATGTTTTTTCGTTTTGATCGTTATGATTTTGGTCGGGTTGGACGTTATAAACTTAATCGTCGTTTTGGTTTAGATCTTGATTCTTCCAAAAAAGAAAATCGTATTTTGCGCAAGGAGGACCTGCTTTTAATAGTTAAAGAAGTTATTCGTTTAAATATTACCAAAGAGCCAGAGGATGATATTGATCATTTGGGTAATCGTCGTGTTCGTGCAGTTGGTGGTTTAATCCAAAATCGTTTCCGGGTTGGTTTGGCTCGTATGGAAAGGATTATTAAGGATCGCATGTCCACTTCTGATCTAGCTTCGCTCACTCCGTCTAAATTAATTAATGCTCGTCCGGTTATCGGTGTTGTTCGGGAATTTTTTATGTCATCTCAGTTGTCTCAATTCATGGATCAGACTAATCCTTTGGCCGAATTGGAACACAAACGGCGTTTGTCGGCGATGGGTCCGGGTGGTTTAACCAGGGAACGAGCTGGTTTTGATGTCCGTGATGTTCACACTACTCATTACGGTCGTATTTGTCCGATTGCTACTCCAGAAGGTCCAAACATTGGCTTAGTTGGCCATTTGGCCAGTTACTCTTATTTAAATAGTTATGGTTTTTTGGAAACGCCTTATCGCAAAGTAGTCCACGATAAAAAAGGCAGCCGGGCGACGAATGAAATTGTTTATTTAGATGCCTTTGAAGAAGAAAAATATATTACCGTTGACGCCACTATTCCGATGGATAAGAATGGTTATTTTTTGGTAGATAAATATGAAGTCAGAAAGAATAGCGAACCAGATGTGGCTAGTGTAAAAGATATTGATTTAGTTGGTATTGCTGCTAATCAAATTATTTCTATTGCCACTTCTTTAATCCCCTTTATGGAACATAATGATGGACAGCGTTCTTTAATGGGTACGAATATGCAACGTCAGGCTGTACCCTTGGTTAAGAGCGAATCGCCGATAGTTGGTACCGGAATGGAAGGAAAAGCAGCTCGGGACAGCGGTCATGTTATTATTGCTTCAGATGAAGGGGTAATAACCAGAGTTGATTCTGGCTTAATTGAGCTTAAAACCAAGAAAGGTCAGGTTATTTCTTATCATTTGAATAAATTTTTACGTTCCAATTCTTCTACTTGTATTAACCAGCACCCGATAGTGGAGTTAGGCCAGAAAGTAAAGAAAGGAGAAATTTTGTCTGATGGCCCAGCTATTGATAATGGTGAGCTTTCTTTAGGGCGCAACGTCTTGGTTGCTTTTATGACCTGGGAAGGTTTTAATTATGAAGATGCCATTATTATTTCCGAACGAATGGTTAAAGATGATGTTTTCTCCTCTATCCATATCGAAAATTACAAAATAGATGTTCGTGATACTAAGCTTGGTCCAGAAGTGATTACTAATGATATTCCTAATATTAGTGAAGAGAAACTGAAAAATTTAGATGAAGAAGGAATTATCAATATCGGAGCGGAAGTGTCTAGTGGGGATATTTTAGTTGGTAAGATCACGCCTAAAGGTGAGACCACTTTATCAGCCGAAGAAAAATTATTACGCGCTATTTTCGGTGAGAAAGCTAAAGATGTCCGAGACTCGTCATTATATTTGGAACACGGTGAGCACGGTAAAGTAGTAGATATTAAGATATTTTCTAGAGAGAATGGCGATAAATTATCAGCCGGTGTATTGAAGTCAATTCAGATTTCTGTTGCTAATATGCGTAAAATTCAAGTTGGCGACAAAATGTCCGGACGGCATGGTAACAAAGGTGTGGTTTCCCGGGTTGTGCCGGTGGAAGATATGCCTTTTATGGAAGATGGTACGCCGATAGATATTCTTCTGTCGCCTTTAGGTATTATTTCCCGCATGAATTTAGGGCAGCTTTTAGAAACGCACATGGGTTTTGCTGCCCATGAGCTTGGTTATAAAGTTGTGACCCCGGCTCTAGCTGGTATTACTGAGGATCAGATTAGAGGGGAATTAAAAGCGGCTGGATTACCGGAAGACGGAAAAGTAATCTTATATGATGGTAAGACTGGTTTGCCCTATGATCATAAAATTACAGTTGGACACAAGTACATTTTGAAACTAAATCACATGGTTGAAGATAAGATTCACCAGCGCGCTATCGGTCCTTATTCTTTAATTACGCAACAACCATTAGGCGGTAAAGCTCAGTTTGGCGGTCAGCGTTTTGGTGAAATGGAAGTCTGGGCTCTAGAAGGTTACGGAGCAGCCCATACTTTACAGGAGATGCTGACTATTAAATCTGATGATGTACCCGGACGCAGCAAAGCTTATGAAGCTATTATTAAAGGAGAAGAAATAGAAAAATTAAACGTACCAGAATCTTTTAACGTCCTAATTCGTGAGCTTAAAGGCTTGGGACTTAATGTTGAACTTTTAACTGATAATAGTGATCAGCCAGCTTCGGAAGTGATAACTGAGATTGATGCCAAAATTAGTGAAGACGAAATAACTTCGGATTCGTCGACCGAGGCCCATGAAGAATCTTTAAATATTAAAAATAATTCGGAAGAGTCGGAGTAGTAAATAATACTAATATGTTAAATCCCATTAAAACTAGTGATTTTTCCGCTATTCGTTTGCGTTTAGCCAGTCCGGATGATATTTTGTCCTGGTCACACGGCGAGGTAACCCGGCCTGAGACTATTAATTATCGGACTCAGAAGCCGGAAAAAGGTGGTCTATTTTGTGAAAAGATTTTTGGTCCAACTAAGGATTGGGAATGTTCTTGCGGTAAATATAAAAAGATTCGTTATAAGGGTATTGTTTGCGACAAATGTGGTGTAGAAGTAACCCGTAGTATTGTTCGTCGGGAACGCATGGGGCACATTACTTTGAAAGTACCAGTTACTCATATCTGGTTTTTACGTGGATTGTCGTCTAAAATCGGTTTACTGCTTGGCTTAGGTATTCAGTCTTTAGAGAAGGTTATTTATTATGCTAGTTTTATCGTCACCGACGTTGATGAGACTTTAAGACAGACCACTATTGATCAAGTTAAATCGGAATATAAGAGTAAGATGAAAAGTATTAATAATGATTATAAAGTTCAGGTCAAGAAGCTGTCTGAAGATAAATTAAGTGAAAGTGAAAAAAAAGCTGCTTTGAGCGATATCGAAAAAAATAAAGAAGATCGTTTAGCTCGTCTGGAATCTGATTTTACAATTGTTCAAAAAGAACTTAAGGATCTCAAACCTCTCCTGATTATGTCTGAACAGCAATATCAGGATTTGAGCAAGAAATTCGGTCACATTTTTGAAGCAGCCATTGGTGCAGAAGCGATTCGCAATTTATTAGTTAAGATAGATTTAGAAGCGAGTATTAAGCAGTTGGAAGAAAAGTTAAAGACGGTGATTGATTCTAAAAAAGAACGTTTAATTAAACGCTTAAAACTACTTAAGAGTTTTCATCAAAATAATATTCGACCGGAATGGATGATTATGACGGTTTTACCCGTTATCCCACCTGACTTACGTCCTATGGTTGCTTTAGATGGTGGTCGTTTTGCTGCTTCTGATCTTAATGATTTATATCGTCGTATTATTAACCGTAATAATCGTCTCCAGCAATTAATAGATCTAAATGCTCCGGAAGTTATCTGTCGTAATGAAAAACGTATGTTACAGGAAGCCGTTGATGCTCTGATAGATAATAGTGCTCGTCACACCAAGACAGTCACGGCTTCTACCGGTCAAAAACGTCAATTGAAGTCATTAGCCGATGCCTTAAAAGGGAAACAAGGGCGCTTTCGTCAAAATTTATTAGGTAAACGCGTTGATTATTCCGGTCGTTCTGTGATTGTTGTTAATCCACGTTTAAATCTGGATCAATGTGGTTTACCTAAGATTATGGCTTTAGAGCTGTTTAAGCCTTTTGTGATTTCTCAGTTAATTAAACGGGAAATAGTTCACAATGTCCGCAGTGCTTCCCGTTATATGGAGGCTGGTCATGATGAGGTGTGGGATATTTTGGAAGAGATTGTTAAAGGTGCTTATGTTCTTCTAAATCGTGCTCCGACTTTACATCGTTTAGGCATTCAAGCCTTCCGTCCAGTTTTGATAGAAGGGATGGCTATTCAGATTCATCCTTTGGTTTGTACTGCTTTTAACGCTGACTTTGACGGTGACCAGATGGCCGTTCATGTCCCTTTGACTAAAGAAGCTCGTGCCGAAGCGGGTAGTATGATGTTGTCTTCTCATAATCTTTTAAAGCCAGCTACTGGTGACCCAATAATTGTACCCGGCCAGGATATTGTTTGGGGAACTTATTATATAACTTATGTGGACGAAGCTTATGAAAGTAAGGCAGAGAATGAGCTGCATTTTTTCTATGACTTTGATGAAGCTCTATTGGCTTATGAAAATGGCCACATTGATTTACACGAGGCTATTGGCGTCCTTTATAAGGGAGCTCGCTTAAAGACCACTGTCGGTCGTTTGATTTTAAACACTTTATTGCCAGAAAAATTGCGTTTTCTTAACGAGGTTGTAGGTAAGGGTAAGCTTAGAGATTT
>Ga0114934_10002226_pt1 | contig 12420 bp, 9 predicted proteins | sample 4SBtaG_2_FD_99695 | JGI IMG/M metagenome (GOLD analysis project Ga0114934, IMG submission 99695) | Deep subsurface microbial communities from Kolumbo volcano to uncover new lineages of life (NeLLi) - 4SBTROV10_white metaG | ecosystem: Environmental > Aquatic > Marine > Volcanic ... | reverse complement strand
TGATACAAAATACTATTATCATACTATAGTTTTTGGCCCTGGATTTGAATATTTTTTTAAATTAAATTGGCAAGAAGAAAATCGAAAATATTTGAAATATTTTTTCCCTTATGTTGGGACAACATTTAATTTTAATTTTATTTTAATCGGACAGAAATATGCGAAATTAAGTGGTTCTTTGCCAGACTATCTAGAGGATAAATATGCTTCTCAAGTTACAGAACTTCCTCCCACAATCGGATGTAGCCTCTATGCAGGGACCAAAATTGCAGTAAAAAAAAGATTCATTGATGTAAAATTGCAATATTCGGTTTTAATCCCTGAATCTACAACTTCTGCTCAGTTTATTAATCATTTTTTGCAAATTTTTGTGGGATTTGAGACATATTTGCCAGATAAATGGTTTACCATAAAAAAATAGCAATAAAGAAAGTTCTGTTTTAAACCGATAAATATATAGAAAACTTTCTAAAGGAATAACAATGAATAGACCTAAAAGCTTGACAAAACTCGATTCAATTGTAACTGAACTACCCAGAGGGGGTGTTTTAGTTGACACTTCTATTGGTTATGTGCAGTTTGGCTCTCCTCCAGAAACAATAAAGGATACTATGCTGCTACCAAAAGGGACTCCTTCGGTTTTTATTTTGCCTAATGAGTATTTTGACCCTGAACAAAAAATAAGTATGGCTGAAATTGAATTTCCTATTTACTATAACTTTTTTATCAAACAAAAAAAAGCTCATGTTTTTGTTTTTCCAGAACAAGTTGAATATTTGAAAGTTGTATTGCAAGAAGCTATTTTTGGGCCTAAAGAGTTGGATTTAACAAAAGATTTTGAAGAAGGAGAAAAATTTATTCCTAATTTGAAAGCTGAAATCGATTATTTCAGAGCTGGTAGAAAATTAGAAGACTTGGTGACTATACACCCAATTCATGAGGGTGGATTTAAAATGCAGTCTGTAACAGTAAAACCTCAGGAAGACAAAAGTTTTGTTGTGTATGATGGCGATAAAGAAATAGCTCATATCCCCGCTATTCTAAAATCAAAAGTTTTATATGATTTAGGTTCTGTTTTAAAAGAACCATTTATTCCCCCAAAGTTTGGGATTACTTGTTTAGGTCCTTCTCATGGATTTGACCCTGAACAAAATACTTCAGGGTTTTTGTTATGGATTAATAAGGTTGGAATCATGGTTGATCCTCCTGTTAATTCTACTTCTTGGCTTAGAGATTCAAATGTAAATCCTAAATTGATTGATTCTGTTATTTTAACGCATTGTCATGCTGATCATGATGCAGGAACTTTTCAAAAAATTTTAGAAGAAAATAAAATAACAATTTATACTACACCTACGATAATGCAAAGTTTTTTAAGAAAATATTCTGCTATGATTCGTATCCATATTGCGAAATTAATGAATATGTTCAAATTTTCTCCTGTTAAAATAAAAGGACAGCATAATATCCATGGAGCTATTTTTTCTTTTTTTTATTCACTCCATTCGATTCCAACCATGGGATTTTCTTTCGCCTACAGAGATAAGACTTTTGTTTATTCCTCTGACCATTTAAATGAGCCTAATTTGATTTTAGATCTTCAGAAAAAGGGTGTGCTTTCTCAAGAGCGAGTAGATGACCTGTTTTCTTTTCCTTGGGATTATGATCTTATTTATCATGAAGCTGGCATTCCCCCTTTACATACACCTGTAACTTATTTAAATTCTTTGCCAGAAGAAACTCAAAAACGTATTACTGTATACCATATTGCTTCTAAGGATTTCCCAGAAGAAACAAATTTGAAATTGGCAAAATTTGGTATAGGTGAAACTGTCTATCCTAAAATTGCTGAACATAAATTTGAAGACGCTTATGAAATTTTAGATGTTTTTAGTCGTATTGATATTTTTCAACATTTGCCTTTTGATAAAACTAAAGATTTGCTTTTAGCAGTCAATGAGGTAAATTTTAAGAAAGGAGATTATATCATAAAAAAAGGTTCTAATGGAGATATGTTCTATGTCATCGTTTCTGGGAATGTGGCTATAGAAGGGATAGAAAATGTTGAAAATAAAGTGTATGGTACTTTTGAATACTTTGGCGAAGCCTCTTTATTATTTAATACAAAACGTTCTGCTGATGTCGTTGCTGCTACAAATGTGCGAGCCTTTGCTATTGAAAAACATTCTTTTCTAAGATTAATTAAAAATACTAAAATTGAAACCCTTATTCGTAATATTGCAAAAATTAGAGATGGAAAATCATGGAATGCTATTAAAAAAAGTAAATTCTTTTCTGATTTAAGTTCTTCTCAAATTACACAATTAGAATCTATTCTAAATCCCCATGAATATAAAAAAGATGAAATTGTGTTAGAGAAAGATGCCAAAATTAATTCTCTTTTTCTTGTGGCAGAAGGCCAAATTATATCTTCAGAAGAAAATAGAGAATATTCTGTTGGTCGACTGATTCCTGTGAAAGATTTTTTTGTTCACAAACTTAAAAAATCATCAGATACTTTTGCTGCAAAAACTGATTCTCTTGTTTATAATATCGATTTAGCACATTTTGATAAATTCCTTAAAGATAATCCTGGTGTTTTAATGAAATTGCTTTATTTAGAAAATGAGGAACATTGACCTTACTTATTTAAATTTATAAAATTCAATCCTTTATGTTTATCAAGCTTTATATTTTCTCGGTAAACCCTACTTACAATAGAAAAAAAATGGCTTTTATATTTTGATTGTAGCCAAAATAAGGACAAATGCCCTAATAGTAATTAACACTTTATGAACGGAATATTTCAATACATGTTTTTTCAAAGTAGTGGTACATTTAAAATTTCATTTGAATTTTAAAAAATTGAAAAAGAACAAAAAAACAAGTATTTTATTTTATATGAAAATTGAAAAAACAATTATTGTAAATGATTATCCCTTATTATTACAGTTTTTAGGTCAAAATGATGCTCATTTGAAATTTTTACAGAAAGAGCTGCCTATTAAAATTAGTGTTCGCGGTAACGAAATTAAATTATTTGGCAAACAGGTATCTGATTTGACAAAGGCTGAAAATATTATTAATTTGCTTCTTGAAATGGGGAAAACTGACAATGGGATCACATTAAAAAAGATTAATTACGTCCTTCAAGCAAAAGAATCTCATTTAGAAAAAAAAGAAACTAACTTTTTTTCATCTTCTATTAAGATTCCTAAGTCTGCACGGCAAGTAACAGCTCGAACGCAAACTCAAGCCGATTATCTTAAAGCTATTGCGAATAACGATGTTGTGGCTGCTATTGGTCCTGCTGGAACTGGAAAAACTTATCTAGCTATGGCTTATGCTATTGAGAATTTGTTATCCAACAATGTAAAGCGAATTATTCTCACTCGTCCTGTTGTAGAAGCAGGAGAAAGTTTGGGGTTCTTGCCTGGTAATTTAGAAGAAAAAGTTACGCCCTATTTACGACCTTTATATGATGCTATTTTTGATTTTATAGATTTTGAAAAATTTGAGAAATTAGTGGCGAAATCTTCTATAGAAATAGCGCCACTTGCCTATATGAGAGGTAGAACTTTACATGATGCGTTTATTATTTTAGATGAAGCTCAGAATACAACCAGTAAGCAGATGCAAATGTTTTTAACGCGTTTAGGAGATAATTCAAAAATGGTTATAACAGGTGATATTTCTCAGATTGATTTACCTCGCTCTACTACATCTGGGTTAGTTGAAATTTCAGAAATATTAAAAGATGTAGAAGGGATTCAATTTGTTTATTTCAAAAATAAAGATGTAGTTCGTCACAGTTTAGTGCAAAAAATTATTGAAGCTTATGAAAAATTTAATAAGGATATAATGTGATAAATAACGCGATAGAAAAAATTTTAAATAGGTGTCGCACATTTTTTAAAAAAAATATTAGTCTCTATATTTTTACGGGAATTTTGTTTTTAATTTTTATGTTGCTTACTATACATAAGTATAGAGATCAATACGCTCAATGGAACGAAAATGATATTCCCGGGCATGATATTAAATTGTATAAAGATTTAGATATAATTGATAAGGAAAAAACAGATGCCCAAATTCAAATGATAAAACAAACAACGCCTCCAATTTATGTGAGAGATGAATCCGTATCACGAAATGTTGTGACTTCCATCAAAACTTATTTTGACAGCCTTACAAATTTTAAAAGAAATAATTTAAACAAACAAGATAAAATACAGCAAATTTATAGAATGAACACAAATATTCCTCGGTCTTTTATTCCCTATCTTTTGAAGAATAAGACTTCTGTAAAACGAGATTTGCTTGAATTAACTGACCACGTTTATAAAAAGGGTTTGCTTGGTAAAAACTCTCTTACTTCTGTCGTACCCAAACAATTTAAACTTTTAAATTCCGAAGATAAAAAAGAGCGTCTTGTAAATAAAGAGGATTTTTATACAGACCTTGATTTAATGGCAAATCATATTATAAAGAAGCGTTCTTTTAGTATTTATAGACTTCGCATTTTGAATACTCTCATGCAAGTTTTTTTGCGCCCTAATATTTATTTTGATGCCCAAAAAACGGCTAATAATATGCAAGAAAACATTAAGTCTATGACGCCTATAAAGAAAAAAATGCGAAAAGGTCTTATTGTAGCTAGAGAAGGGGAGCCTTTAACAAAAGATGAGGCTTATATTTTAAATCAATTACATTTTCTTCAATCTCATTCTTTATTTAATCTTATTGTAAGTGTTTTTCTTTTTTATTTTGTGTGGTTTGGTCTTGTTTTTATTTTTATTAAATTTTTTGGTAGTCAAATTATTAAAAGACGAAAATATTTTTATGTGCTATATTTCTTTTCTTTGTTTTATTTTTTAGTAAATTACTATTTGTCGGATTTTATATTAATCAGTAATAATACCCTTCCAGTATTTACAATTATTCCTTCTGTTTTTTCTGGGCTTTTTTTGATTATTTTTTTTGATTTTGGTTTTTCTGTTTTGATAAATGTATGTTTGCTTATTTTGTCTGTTCTTTTGTTTTCAGGTTCTGCTGAGCCTTATATTTTTTCATTTTTAATTTCAATTGCTACTATTGTCTTGAGTCTTTGGATTAAAAAAAGGAATAAGTCCTTTCTTCTTGTTTTGTATTTATTGGTAGTGAATCTTCTTTTTGTGACAATTTACAGTTTGTTTTTTAGTACACATTTTTCTTCTTTTCTTGATGCTCTTTATGTGAGTTCAATTAATGTCATTTTATCTTTCATTGTTGGGTTAGGTTTTATTACTATTACTGAATCTATTTTCAATATCCCTACTGATTATAAACTTTTGGAATTATCTGATTTAAATAAAGATATTTTTAAAGAAATGTTGTTAAAAGCTCCTGGTACTTATCACCACAGCATTTTAGTAGCTAATTTGTCTGAAACTGCTGCTTATGAAATTAAAGCCAATTCTCTACTTGTTAAAGTGGCCGCTTATTACCATGATATTGGTAAAATTGATTATGCTGCTTATTATACTGAAAATGACGGATTTGGTAATAAAATGTCACAATTTACTCCCTCTCTCTCTGTCTCTCTTGTAAAAGCTCATTTAAATCGAGGTGTGGAAAGAGCACGGGATTTGAATTTGCCAGAGGAAGTTATTGAACTGATTGCACAGCATCATGGAAAAAGTGTGATTAAGCTTTTTTATTTTAAAGCCCTTCAAAAAGCAGATACTGAAAAGGAAAAAGTGCAAAAAGAAGATTATATGTATGAAAGTGAAAATCCACAAACTAAAGAAGCGGCTATTTTGCTTTTAGCTGATTCTGTAGAAGCCGCTTCTCGCTCTTTGAAAAATCCTACTATAACCAGTATTAACAATCTATTGAATAATGTAATTGATGCGAAATTTGATGAAGGGGTTTTAGATGAGAGTGATATTACATTTAAGGAAGTTACAAAAATTAAGAAAGCTTTCAGTCGTGTTTTAATGGGGTTCTTTCATACACGTATTTCTTATCCTGATGCCTCGAGTATTGCTAAAGAGGAAGAAAGGTATTTTAAAAATGGTTCTAATAAATAAGACTATACAACATAAAGATATAAAAGAGACTTTAGTGAAAAAAATTGTTCAATTTGTTTTGGAAAAAGAAAATTTCAATCAAAAAAAATCAATAAAAGTAGTCGTTAATTTTATTGATGATAAATTAATGTCAGAATTGAATGCAAAATATAAAAAAAGAATCGGAACTACAGATATTTTGTCATTTAATTTTGATGAACAAGAAGGGGCTGTTTATTTTTTAGGTGAGTTATATTTGTCTGTTAATATGATAGAACAAAATGCTATAGAGTTACATCATTCTTTTGAAAAAGAATTAGTTGTGCTTTTAATTCATGGGACCCTTCATCTTTTGGGGTATGAGCACAATAATGGAAAAGTAAAAAGAGATAAAATGCAGGCTAAAGAAAAAGAATATTTGTCTTCTATTAGTAATCTAATTATGAAGGAAAGTTTATGTTGACACAAAACGATATTAATGCTAAAGTTAGAGAATTTGTAAATTCGAATCAATTCGATGAACTTTTAAAATTTTTAAGAAAGCAACGACCTGAAGATGTGGCTTCTGTTTTTCATAATTTAAGCATTGAGAATAAAATTTTGTTGTTTAACAGACTAAATAAAGAAAAAGCAGCTGATGTTTTAGAAGAATTAGATGAGAAAAATTTATCTGATATTATTAACGATATTCCAGATGAAAAATTAACAAAAATTATTCCCCTTATGCCTGACGATGATGCCGCTGATATTCTTCAGTCCTTATCTGAAGAACGAAAAAATAAAATCCTTTATTCTTTAGATGAAGATGCTAGTAGTGATATTGAAGAATTACTACAATATGATGATGATACTGCCGGCGGAATCATGAGTAAGGGATACATTGCTGTGCATCTTGATGATCGTGTGGGTAGCGTAATTCGCTTGATCAGACAAAAGGCAGATGAGGGACTTAATTTATATACTATTTATGTAGTAGATGATAAAGAAAAATTATTGGGTTATGTACGATTGCGTGATTTGGTTATAGCAAAAAGCCAACAAAAAATTAAAAAGATTTATCATAAGGATATCATTAAAGTTTATGCAGATCAAGATCAAGAAGTGGTAGCAAAATTGGCTTCTAAATATAATTTACTCGCTGTACCTGTTATAGATAGAAGAGATAAATTAATAGGAATTATTACTTATGATGATATTGTTGATGTTATTCAGGAAGAAAATACAGAAGATATTTTAAAAATGGCAGGAACAGATAATGCTGAGCTTGTGAGTAACAAAATTTTTCGTATTGCCAGCATTCGTCTTCCTTGGCTCATAACTAGTTTTTTTGGAAGTTTGGCTGCAGCTGCTATTATAAAAATTTTCTCTTTTACCCTGACAAAAGCTGTGATTTTGGCCTCTTTTATTCCTGTTATTACAGGTATGGGTGGTAATGTCGGCGTGCAGAGTTCTGCGATTACAATTCGAGGGATTGCAGTAGGTAGGGTTCAGCCGAGTACACTCCTAAAAGAAATTTTAAGAGAATTTCGAGTTGGATTTGTAATGGGGCTCGTAGTTGGTTTGATCCTTGGCGTTATTGCTTATATCTGGAATAGAAATTATATCATGGGTTTAGCAATTGGTGTCGCTATGTTTATGGCCAAGTCTGTGGCTGCTGTTGTTGGTACTTTTATGCCCTTGTTTCTTAAATATATTCTTAAAATTGACCCTGCTATTGCTTCTGGACCCTTCGTTTCTACTGCTAATGATATTACTGGTTTGCTCGTGTACCTTGGGTTAGCAACATTTTTATTACAGAAGATTGTAATATGACGCCTTATGTAAAAACCGAAGCCATTATTTTAAAATCTTTTAAAATCAATGAGGCAGACAGACTTGTGGTGTTTTTTACTCCCCAATGGGGAAAAAGAAATGGTGTAGTGCGTGCTATTCGCAAAGGAAAAAATAAATTTAGAGGAAATATTGAGCCTGGTTATATTGTTCAGCTAATGCTGTATCTTAAAAATCCTCATAAAGATATAACATCAATCATCGGACTTGAAACTTTAACCCCTTTTAATACGAATCATAGCTGGCATAAAATGTTGACCTTGAATTATATTTTGGACTTGCTTGACGAAGCCTTTCCTCTACATGATGTGCACGAAGATATGTACCAATTTGTTTCTATAAAATTGAGGGAATTACAAAATATAGATGATAAGGAAATTGCCTATTTTTTAAGAATATTTGAACTAATATTGCTGGATACTCTTGGTATTAGCCATAATATTGATGTTTGTTCTATCTGTGGAAGTCCGATTAAAACTAAATGTGTGGTGAATATGACATCATTAACCACAAAATGTAATCATTGTCAATCTTATTTAGATGCCGAAGATATTGTTTTAGAATCTGATTTTTTCTTTTTTTACAAATCTGTACTTTCTAAACAAAAATCTGATATTTTTAATGCTAAAATTGATAGACAATCTAAGCTTTTTTTTAAAAAAGTTTTTTCGACATATTTAGGTCGCCACATGAGATCTTTACAAATTTTAGAGTCTTTACCTTGGTAGAAAATTTTAAAGGAAGAATATATTTATGGATAATACAGTTAATTTAGATATTTTGAGTAAAATTATTAGCAAAAAAATCAATTTAGAACCAAATGAAATACGGGAACTACTTGATTTTTTGGTAGATGAAATTATTTTAGCTTTGAAAGAGGGAAAAGAAATTCAATTGCGTGGTTTTGGTACATTTGGTATAAAAAAAAGAGAAGGGAAATGGGGGCGGAATATAAAGGCAAAGAAAAAGGTTTTTGTACCAGAACATTATGCGCCTTTTTTTAGACCGGGTGTTTTCTTAAAAACACAATTAAATAAGTCTAAATAAAAATTATTTTTTTTGTTATTTCGTAAATAAAATAGTATAATATTAAAAATGAAAGAAGATTGAAATTATGGTGAAAGAAGATATAAAAAAGATTTTGCAAATTTTTTTTATGCAACCTGTTGATGGTTTGCTTGTAAAAGAAAGTGAAAATCTTATTGGTATTATTTTAAAGGGGCGTATTACGGAATTTCTCAATTATACACCAAGTTCAACGAAAGCTGGAGATGATTTAATTAGGCAATCCTTATTGCCAATTAATGAGGAGAATATTGATAAAATTTATCCTAATTTAGATCCTCTTCCTATTATTACTTTAAAAGGAGAAATGGCAGGTTATATTTCTAAAGAAAACTTGCTTGATTCTTTTAAAGAAAAAGTTCCTGTAGTATCTAAAAAACAGGCTACGGATTCTGAGCCAAGCAATAAATTCCAAATTTTAGATTTTGTAGGAGCCCCTGTTCTTGTAGTTTCAAATAAAAAGCAAATAGAATTTGCAAATAAGAGTTTTTTAAAAGCTTTTGGGTTTGATGCAGACTTTGTTTTGACACAAAATCCATTTGTATTTTTCCCGAAATTAAATTTAGAAGCTGATAGAGAAGGTAATTTAACCTATGCTCATAAATTGTGGAAATATAATGTTCAGTATGATATTGATTACTTTTATGTTAGTTTTTGTCAGCAAAAAACAAGAGCCACTTATGATTATGCGAGTGAAATGAAAAAATTAGTGAATGGAACTGAGACGTTAGATAGTTTGCTGCGAAAATATGAGAATAAAATTATAACTCAGGTTGCTAAAAAAACTAAGAAGAATACGCGTGCTATGGCTAATTGGCTTGGAATTGAAGAAGAAATTTTATTGATGAAAATGAGTGCAAAGAAGAAATGAAAAAAAAAATAAATTTTAAAATTTTTAGGTATTTGTTCATTGCTTTTCTGTTCATTCTACTAAGTTCTTTTTTGTTTTTAGAACATTTTCAAAATCAAAGGGGTTATTTTTTTATAAGTGCTTTGGTTGAGGCGGGATTTTTAGTTGCCGTTTGGTTTGACAAAACACTGGCGGCGCCTCTTTACTTTTTTTCAAGTTTTATATTATTACTGGTAACTCAAAGACGCGAATCTGCAATTTTAGCTGAGTATTTTAATTTTATTGTCTATGGATTCCTTGGTTATTTGGTTTATTTTTTTAATGGGAATATTCAAAATGAGGCTTCTGTCAATAAAGAGTTCATTAAGGAAGAAAAAGCTCGTTATGAAGAGAATCTGGATAAGAAGAGCCGTTTATATGTTAAAAAAAATGATTTAGAAAAACAAATCCAAAATTTAGAAAAAATGTCAAGCTTATTGTCAGAGGCCTTAATCTATAAAAAAGATGACGATATTGTGAATGTCGTATTTCAAAAATTAAATCAACTTTTCCCAAATAGTGTTTTTCTTTATTCTAAACAATTAAATGATTCTGAATTTGTTGTTGCTAAGAAGGATGGTACTGAAATAGATGTGATTGGGAAATCTATTGATTCATTTGCTAATATTGTATATAAAACTAAATTGCCTTTATTAATAGATGATTTTGATTTATATATTGATCAGTCTGTTGAAAGGCATTTTCTTCAAGATTATAAGTCTATAATGGCTGTTCCTATGATTTTGCAGAACAATGAGTTTGGTGTCTTATCGTGTTATCGTAAAACAAAAAAAAGTTTTGACTCGCAAGATATCAGAGTGTTACAGTACATAGGCGATATTATGGCTAATCTTCTTGTGAATATTGCTTTGTATAATGAAATTAAGAGGTTAGCGAAAATAGATGGCATTACTGGTTTATATGTGCAGAGAGCTTTTTTTGAGAGGATGGCCCAGGAAATGTTTAGAGCAAAAAAACATAAATCTTCTTTTGCTTTATTAGCTATTGATATTGATAATTTTAAAAAATTTAATGATTCTTATGGTCATCAAATCGGCGATAGTGTTTTAGTAAAAGTGGCACAAACTATTAAAAATAGTATCCGAAAAAATGATTTTCCCTCACGATATGGAGGAGATGAATTTTTTATTATCCTACCTGAAACTAAAATAAAAGGTGCCCTTGTCTTGGCTGAACGAATTCGTTCAAAAGTAATAAATTTGTCATCAGGAATTAAACAAGATAATGGTTTGCCTATTTCACCTATTTCTATTAGTGCAGGAGTAGGCGAGTTTAAAACAAAATATAATGATTATAAAGAATTTATTCAAGTTGTAGATGAATTGCTGTATAAAGCGAAAAAACATGGGAAAAATTGTATTATTACAGAAGATGAGGCCTCTTCATGATTAATAAAAATAAAAAAATATTTGTTTTTTTGATTTTTATGGCGCTCAGTTTTGTCATTTATTTTTTAATCAAAAAAGCACATTGGTCATTTCCTTTTGTCTCTCTTTATAATATTCTTATAATGTGTTTTGGTATATATTTCCTTTTGTACCATAAAACAATTGATAAGTTTGATTATTTGAGATTTAGTTTTTTATTTCTGTTTTTTTTGGTTATAAATTTTTTGCAATCACCTCAAGATTGGTCTGTCTTGCTTGGTTATGCATTGCTTTTTGCATCTCTTTTAATTGCTTCTATGATTTTTTTTAATTATAAAATTAAAATGAATGAAAATATCAATGTAAAATTATATAAACCTATTATTAGTCAGAGTATTGAAATCGATGCAGAAATGATGAAAATCGAACAAGAAATACAAATTCTTTTGCATAACAAAACCCAAAAAGATTTAATTTTTACAATGGTCAATGATATCAGTAAAAAAATTGATATTTTTGAAGTATTGCACATATTTGGTGATTTTTGGGTTTCTAAGTTAAAATTTAATAATTTTGTCATTTTTTTTGATAACATTGATTTTGACCTACCTGAAGGTGTAGATTCCTTTTCTCTGCATTTAAATCAGGACATGCGGAATTATGTTCATTATATTCGTAAAAAAATTAGTAGTTTGGCTCAAATGAAGACCTTAGCCTCATATTCGATGAACATTTCTGAAGACAATGATTTTAATCATTTTTATAACCCCTCATCAGATTTGCATTCTTTTATTTTGCTGCCACTTACACTTGACACAAAGTACAATGTAGAAATTGGCTTTTTTTCTGGAGAAGATGATGTCACTCAAACTCAATTTAATAATGGGTTAGTTGCTACGCAAAATTTTGCACTTGTATTAAATAGATTACTTTTATATTATAAAGTAAAAGCCATGTCAATACAAGATGGGTTAACTGAACTTTATTTGCATCGTTTTTTTATGGAAAGTTTGGATGGAGAATTGGAACGAGCACAACGCTATAATACAGAACTGGCTCTGATAATGTTTGATATTGATCATTTTAAAAAATTCAATGATACCTATGGCCACCTTGTCGGAGATGATGTTTTGTCAGGTGTAGGAAAAGCAATTCGACAGACTGTTGATAAAGATATGATTCCTGCTCGATATGGTGG
>Ga0114934_10002225_pt1 | contig 12427 bp, 7 predicted proteins | sample 4SBtaG_2_FD_99695 | JGI IMG/M metagenome (GOLD analysis project Ga0114934, IMG submission 99695) | Deep subsurface microbial communities from Kolumbo volcano to uncover new lineages of life (NeLLi) - 4SBTROV10_white metaG | ecosystem: Environmental > Aquatic > Marine > Volcanic ... | reverse complement strand
TTTTCATGGTGAGAAATTACCACTGTATCTGCAAATAACTCATTTTCATTTCAATTTATGGAAAATAAGTTATTTGGAAGGTTTTCACGATGATTTTCACCGCTGTACAAGAAAACAACTCATCAATTATTTCAAATAGTTGCAAAGGAGTTGTTTGAAAATTTTCAAGACTTAAACCGGTTTTCCATTCTCATGACACCATATCGCAAAGACATCAAAAAGGAAATTCAATTTGAAGAGATTTCCCATGCAAAGTCTCTTTTCGGGCCGCACAATAAAAATCTGAAACGGATTTCCGATGCGGTGGATGTCGAGATCAGCGCCAGGGGAAACAGGATATTTATCCGTGGGGATTCAATCGCCGTGGAGCTGGCTGAAAACATACTGAAACAATTATACGGCCTGATAAAAGAGGGATATCCTGTTTTTGAAACAGATGTCGATTATGCGGCTAATATCTTAAGCAGGGACAGCAACATAAGACTGAAGGATATTTTCTTAGACTCTGTATACATCAAATCGAACAAGCAGACCATCACGCCGAAAAGCCCGGTACAAAAGGAATATATCGACGCCATCCGGGCCTTTGACATCGTGTTTGGAATCGGACCCGCAGGTACAGGCAAAACCTACCTGGCGATGGCAATGGCGGTGGCGGCGCTGGTGAAAAAAAAGGTTTCCCGAATCATACTTACAAGACCGGCGGTGGAGGCGGGCGAAGCACTGGGTTTTCTTCCCGGCGACCTGGCCGAAAAGGTCAACCCATACCTGCGCCCCCTCTACGATGCTCTTCATGATATGATGAGTTTCGACAAAGCCGCAGCACTCATAGAACATGATGTCATCGAGGTGGCTCCTCTGGCATTCATGCGGGGCCGTACATTAAATGATTCCTTCATTATCTTGGACGAGGCCCAGAATTCTACCAGTGAGCAGATGAAGATGTTTTTAACCCGCATCGGCTTTAATTCAAAGGCTGTCATCACCGGTGATATCACACAGAGTGATTTGCCCAAGGACAGGGCCTCGGGACTGGCAGACGCAATAGAAATCCTTTCCGGCATAAAAGGGATCGCTTTTATCCATTTTTCAAAACAGGATGTGGTGCGCCACAAGCTGGTGCAGAAAATCATCGATGCCTATGAATCGAGACAGGCAGAATAAGAGCCATGAAAACGAAACTTTTCAGCGTAAAATTCGATAAACCGGCCGAAAATACGGCAGTGTTAATCGGGATTATCGCACTGGTCAGCATTATTTCCTCGCTTATTTTCTATCCCAGATATTCAATTTTCAAAACCCGGTATTCCATCGGCGATATAGCGGATAAAAACATAACGTCCCCTGAAAATTTCTTCATCGAAGACCATGATGCCACCATGGAGAAAAAACAGGCCGCCGTGAATAACGTCCTTACGGTCTACGATTACAACAGGGACCTTAAACAGATGCTTGAAAAGAAAATCATCCAGGCATTTGCCATCCCCCGAGCCGTAATAAACAGCGCGGGTAAGGATGCCGACAAGCAGGAAGGTCTTCATTCAAAAATTATTTCTTTAAAACCTGAATTTGAAAAAATACTGGGAATTCCTGTTAATTACGGTGCCTTTCAGCTCCTGGAAAAAGAAAAATTCTCACCTGAAATACCTAAGCTTATCATAAAAATCCTTGGACAAATCCTTGAAAACGGTGTGGTCGCCAACAAGGACATTCTATTAAACGACAACAAAAAAGGAATCGTATTAAAGACCATCGGGGTTAATAACGAGAAAATAATTCGTAATCTCAAACATTTTTATGGCATGGACCAGGCCAGGGCCATGGTTCGCATCCTAGGAGACCCACTGCTCAAGGGGATGGATTACAACCTGATCAACCTTATCGTCGATTTCACCCAACGCCTGATACAGCCGAACATTACCCTAAACCGCCGTGAAACCGAAAAAAGAAAAGCGAATGCCGCATCCTCGGTCAAACCGATTCTGTACCAAATAAAAAAGGGGGAAATCATTTTACGCAAGGGCCAGCAAATCTCAAAAACCGACATGCTCAAGCTTTCGGCCCTGCGTAAGAAGGCCGGCCATACCCGGCTCCTGGAACAGGGTATAGGGACCGGCCTTATCATCCTGGTCCTGCTGATTATCACCTACTATATCCATCTGCGTTACCGCCATGAAATCAGGACCGGGCAGAATAAAAACCTCCTTTTTATCGCCGGTGTTATCGTAACAATTTTTTTGATCACCCAGCTTTCCGTAACCTTTGCAGATGCACTTGATGAAAAAACATCCATGGGTTTCGTTTCTGAATCCATATTTTTCGGCATTCCAGTTGCCGCAGGAGCCATGAGCATCTGCCAGTTTCTTGGATTCACGGTAGCGTTTCCTTTCGCCATTGTCATGGCCGTCATCGCCGCCATGATTTTCGAAAACAGCTATGCCTTTTGTCTCTATTTCATGATCAGCAGCATCATGGGAGCCTATTGGATCAAAAACGTCAGGCATAGAAGGGATATTATCCTTGCGGGCATCCGCCTGGGATTGTTCAATATCTGCATTGCGGCCATCATCGAATTTTACAAGGCCGATATCGGCCCTGTAAAACTTCTATGGGACAGCCTGTTCTCCTTTGCCGGCGGAATCAGTGCCGCTATCGTCACCATCGGGGTGACGCCCATGATCGAGATGGCATTTGGATTCACCACAGACAGCAGGCTTCTCGAATTGGCAAACCTCGATCAGCCCCTCATGCGCCGGCTTATGATAGAAGCGCCCGGGACCTACCACCACAGCGTCATCGTCGGTTCCATGGTGGAGGCTGCGGCATCCGAAATCGGGGCAAACGCATTGCTGGCAAAGGTTTGCGGGTATTACCACGATATCGGAAAGTTAAAAAATCCCCTTTATTTTATTGAAAATCAAAAGCATGGAAAAAACATACATAATAAAATCTCGCCGTCCATGTCATGTCTCGTCCTGACATCCCATGTAAAAAACGGGGTCCAGCTCGCGCGTGAATACGGACTCGGTCAAGAAATCATCGACTGTATCCAGCAGCATCACGGCACGAGCCTGATCCGCTTTTTTTACGAAAAGGCCAGGACAGTCAAAAAGGACCAGACCGTCAACATCGACGATTTCCGGTATTCCGGTCCCAAGCCGCAAACCAAGGAGATAGCCCTTGTCATGATGGCGGACACGGTGGAAGCTGCGGCAAGAACACTTGAGGACCCTTCCCCATCAAGGATACAAGGCCTTGTGCAGCAGATTATAAACAAAATCTTTTCAGACAACCAGCTCGATGAATCTCCTCTGACACTCAAGGACCTTCATATCATAGCCAGAAACTTCAACAAGATTTTAACCGGCATTTACCACCACAGGATAGAATACCCGGAAAAGCCATTTCCAGAAAATATCAAAAAGAAAGCCAAACATGGAGATACAGATACAAAACAAAAAGAAACACAAGCAAATCAGGACATCCCAGATTCTCAGGACAGCGGAAACACTCTTAAACGCCTTGGGCAAGCCTGATGCCGAGCTTTCCATACTCGTCGTGAGCGATGACGAGATCGCCGAAATGAACCGCCAATACCTGCAGCGTCAAGGTCCGACCAACGTCATCTCATTTCCCATGAATGAAGGCGAATTTAACGACATTAACCCCGAGCTTTTAGGAGATGTGGTCATATCCGTGGATACGGCAGAGCGAGAGGCAAAAGAGGCGGGGATCGACATCATCGAACGCTTCAACGACCTGTTGATCCACGGAATTCTACATCTTTTGGGCTATGACCATGAAACCGGGGATGCGGATGCGGAAAGGATGGCCGAAAAAAGCAAATACCTGAAAAAAATCCTTCAAACAAAAGGCTGACAAGTTTTTTCCGGCAAAGTCGAAAAAAAATTGCACAACTGCGGCGCAGAAATCTTTTATTTAAGTCAATTTACAATTTATAAATTTCAGGCCCATTTTTTAAAGTTGTTGATAGATTCGGTCCCGGGTGCTGCCGGGGAGCACTTCCAAATAATTCGTTTGCAATTCCTTGAAATAATTGATTAATCAATGTCGCCAGCCTAAATTTTCGACATTAAAGGCATTTTTCCGATACTGAAACGGGCGGGATTTATCCCCGCCCTGCTTAAGTCAACGGCATTGATTGACGAGTTATTTTTCTTATACCGCGGTGAAAAATCACCATGAAAAGCTTCCAAATAATTCAATTGTTGACGATGAAACAAATTGTAGGTCGGGATTCCTTTCCCGACAAATAGAACCCGCCAATTGCCGGGTAAGAAACCCGGCCTACAATAAAGACGTTATTTGTTGATACAAAGGTGAATCGTCACCGTAAAAAGCTTCCAAATAATTAGTTCACCAACAATTGAAATGATCAATGAGTTATTTGCAGATATTAGTGGTGAATCGTCACCGAAAAAAGCTTCCAAATAAGTCATTTATAACCGTTTGAAATAATTGACGAGTTATTTACAGATATTAGTGGTAATCTGTCACCATGAAAAGCTTTTTACGAGATCATCGATATTGTTAGATATTAAAACCAATGGTATCTACATCAAAGGTATCATTCACAGAAATGATCTGAGAAAGAGTCTGACGCATCTCTTCCGGCACATTTTCCTCGAATTTTTCAAAGTCCTTCATGAACTCTGATACCAGGCGATTTGCCCGGATCTCGTATTCTCCCTTATCAGACGCGGCTTCACGCGGATTTAGAATGGAATCGGATACAGACTCATCCGGACTGCGTGTTGGAATTTCAAACTGAAAAAGCGGGTCGGTTTCAAAGGGAATGTCGGCAAACCCGCCTGAAATGGCACAGTTTACGAGCGCCCGGGTAGTTTCGATCGGAATGCGATCCGTCCTCATGCACGGATCGCCGATCCAACCGGTATTGACAAGCCAGCATGTAATATTATGTGTTACGATCCTGTTTAAAAGATTGTTGGCGACGACAAACGGTGGATCGGCAAGCGCGGTATCGCCAAAGCAGACATTGAACATGACCTCGGCTTCCACTTCACCGGACTCCATTTCCTTAAACTTGGACGTGTAGGCGGATAAAAAGGCATATATGGCCTGCTCGGGCGTCAGCCTTGCAATGGGCGGCAATACGCCGAAGGCATCACAGGTCAGGAGGAAAAGATGTTTAGGATGAGAGAACATACCTTCTCGTATGGCATTCGGGATATGGGTGATCGGATAAGCGGCCCGGGCATTTGCCGAAAGGCTCCTGTCGGAAGGATCGATTCTGCGGTTATCCAGATTGATACTCACATTTTCCAGCAAGGTTCCGAACTTTCGGGTACAATCATAGATAAACGGCTGTTTTTCACTATCGATATCGAGTATCTTGGCATATCCGCCCCACTCGAGATTGAAGATTCCTTTATCCGTCCAGCCATGGGCATGGTCGCCGAGCAGACGGCGGGCAGGGTCAACTGCCAGGGTCGTCTTTCCGGTTTCTTCCCGGCCTAGAAAAATGGCTACATCTCCATCATCCCCGACATTCGCGGAACACCGCATACAAAAAACGGATTCGGGCATGAAATGGGTCGCCATGGTAAAAACAGCCCGCCTGATTTCACCGGCGTAAGCAGATCCTCCTATTAAAACAATCTTTTCAGCAAGGCTGATGATGACAAATGATACGGAATTCGTGCCGTCAATCTCCGGAATGGAATGAAAGCCCGGCACGTGGATGACCGTAAAGGCGGGACTGAAGCTATCGAGCAGATTGTCGTCGTTGATCTGGTAAAACATGTTTCTTGCAAAAAGCGAATGCCATGCGGTTTCGGTTACGATCCTAACCGGCACCTGGAATTCGGGCACGGATCCCACAAGGCAGTCCTGGACATAGGCGTCCTTGTTATGCATATAAGCAAGAAGCCTGCTGAAAATAGTATTGAAATAATTTTCAGCCAATTCATTTTTTTCTTCACTCCAGAATACCTTTTCCGCACTTACCGAATCTTTTACAATAAACCGATCTTCCGGAGGTATTTCAGCGTCATGCCCGGTCCTGACCACAACGGAGCCGAGATGGGCTATCTGACCTTCCCGGTTCTTGACGATCTCTTCATAGAGCATGGGCGTGGTAAGATTTCTCCTGATACGCCTTAAATGCTTCAAACCCAAAGTTTCAATATCCGGTTTTTTTTGATTTTGTCCAGCCATGACGACTCCTTTGACTTAATTGGTTTATCCCGTATGATCAAGGTGGAAACAACCGGCCAGCCTGCCGGATATGACATCAGATGCCCTGGCTCATCAACGCATAAACGACAAGTTTCTGCATCATTTTCTCTTTTGCTGATTTTGGATTGTCCAAATCAAGCCTTTTGAGATAAGGCATGGCGGCCGGCGGGATGGTCATTATAGTCATGGCCTTGCCCAGGCCCGTGATTTTGCCCATTCCCTCGGACATCTTCGCCTTCAGGCCCTTCAATGCCTTTCCGATGGTAAGCTCCTCTTCCGTAAAATCGGTCCCGAATGGAAATGGAGGGAAAAAACCCTTTGCCTTGAATGGAGCAATATCATCTTCCAGCCGCTCTGGATAGTTGTTCCTGAACCGGTCCGGGATCTCGTAGTCGGCGGGAATCTTCCGGGCTTCCTTGGCCTTCTGCAGAAGACCTTCCTGGAAACGGGAATCCGTAATGTTCAAAAGCTGCATGATAATTTCCTTATCCATCTTACCCCGCAGGTCGGCAATCCCGTATTCCGTTACCACAAAGTCCCTTAAATGCCTCGGAATGGTAATATGACCATAATTGAAAACAATGTTGGAAACCGCCGATTTACCGGTTCCTCTCACACCCTTGCACATGAGAATAGAACGGGCGTCGGGCAGGGCGTGGGCCTGGGACACGAAATTATACTGACCGCCTACGCCGCTTACGACCTGACCGTTTTCCAGGCCGTCGGAGACAACGGCGCCTGAAAGCGTAACCATAAGGCAGGCGTTTACAAAACGGCCGTAGCGGCGCTGGAGACATTTCAATTCCTCGCTGGCATACCGGTTGTTCGCATAGAGCTGGTTTACATTCAATACCGACGTCATGTAAATCTTTTTCCGGTCTTCTTCACTCATCTCCCTGAGTTCTTTATAAAAAGACTCGGGCCCAAGGAAAAACCCGCCATGGATCAATATACCGTTTTTAATCTCATCCCCTAAACACGATTGGATCACGGCATCCATGTTGGCCGGATCATTCAGATCGGCCGGTATCGATTTATCCCCGCATTGAATCACACCATCGGCATAGGTCAAATTATCCTTAAATATCCCGTATTCACACAAAAAATTAAAATCTTCGGCTGAAAGCCTCGGGGAAACAGCCCCTTCTTCAATAAGGTATTCCAATGTCTTGGGCGTGACCTTGTCCTTTATCTTCCCTTTATTTGCCAGCCGCTGAAGATGGACGTTGTTATAGGTCTTCCGCTTGACGACACCGCTTTTGATCAGGTGGAGATACCCGTCAACGAGCATTTCCGTCGATCCCGCAATCCCTTCGTCAAAGGCGTCCACGCCACCGACCTTTTCGATGGATGCCCCGAATTTATCAAGTATTCCGGTATCAGACAAAAAGCGTTTGTAATCATTGTTATGGAGATGCCTCATGATAAGGCCATAGCAGAGAGCGTCACCCAAAGAACCGATCCCGATCTGAAGGGTTCCGCCATCCTTGATCAATGTGCTGGCATACAAGCCGATCATATAATCCGGCGTGGTGACCGACATCTTCGGGGCCCCGAAAAGACGGGAATAATACTCAGGACTGTCAATCACCATGTCATAGGCTGCAGGTTCGACGACCGCATCCCCGTACATGAAAGGAAGATTCTGGTTGACCTGGGCCACAATGGCTATTTTACGCCCTTCCTTTTTCTCGATCTCCCGCATTGCCTCCGAAATATCCAAAGAAACCTCGGGATTGCAACTCATGGAAAACATGGTCTTACCGTCGATATCCTTTTTGCATACGATCTGCGCCACAACGTTGACACCGTTGTCGATCGTATCCCTCCAGGCATGGGTATAATTGGAACTGATATAGTTCTGCTGTGCGACATCCACGTTCAAGTAGGATCCGGCCTTGCAATAGAATTCCCTGAGTTCCACGTTGGAAGGGATGGCCTTGTTCCGCAGGTCTTTCATATACTCAAGATCGACATATCCTGAAAACATCCGGTCTACAAAAGGCCCGAGAAATCGTTGTTCAAGATCGCTTGCACCCTTTGGCCTCTCCAGCGAAAGGGCCGTGCAAATCACCAGCTCGATTGAAGGATCCGCCTTGGCCCTCAGATAAATCGCATTTGCAAACTCATTCGGCTTGCCCAGCCCAAGGGGAAGTCCCAGGACGATCTTTTTGCCAACCTTTGAAAGAATATCGTCCACGCATTTTTCAACATCCTGGTAATATACAGGTCTGTTGTTCCCCATTGATCATCCTCCGCTTTTCGTTTATTTTAAAATTCATACCCGTCCCGGAATTCACTACCGGAGCGAACACCGTTTATATTTTTCAAACTGAAAACCTTCATAAGTTATGAACAAAACTCACCTGCAGCAATGGGCGGAAAGCAAAATAGCGGTAGGTGGAAAGAGAGGCGCTTTCCATTTTCGAAACCAATCTCCTGCCCGTTCAGATATTTGCTCAATTGTCTCCGGGCTGCATGAAACCTTGGCGTCTCCAGCGGTTCAAGCCTTATGTATGACCATAACTTCTATTGTACTCTTGTAATCGTTTACAGGAAACATCATCTGCTTTATTCCCGGGCAATTGAAGTACGAAAAGTACATCTGCGTTCCCGTCTCCTTGCATCTTAAGCCCCTTGCAAGCGATTACCGTATCTTTATTGGCAAACCGATTTTTACTTTAGCTCCTTTGATTGGATAGCCTTTTTCTATATTCCAACCCCCCTTAACTGCATCCCGGCCAACAGACACTATTTTTCAAAAAATAGTATTATAACAATATATTCATTTGGTGTAAAGAAAATTTCACTTCCCATCTGACCTTTGCCGGATTTTATCTGCATAGACCTCTGCCACGTGACGCACGGCAAAGGGATGGGATGCGCTCATGGAAATGCCTGCTAACTGAATCATGCAGGCAGGACAGGATGTTGCCACAACATCGGCGCCGGATGCAATGATCCGTTTTTTCTTTTCCTCGCCGAGACTGCGGGAAATCTCCGGGAAAGACAGGCCAAATCCCCCGCCCATGCCGCAGCATGTACCCGCATCCTCCATTTCCGTAAAGCGGCAGGCGCTGGCTGCAAGAATCTTCCTTGGGGCTTCGGTCACGCCGAGGCTGTTTTTGAGATGGCATGGATCATGATAGGTGACTAGAGGAAGGGAAGATCCGGGAATCCGGGGTTCGAGATCCGGCATTCGGGCCAAAAGCTGACTGAAATCCATTGTCTTGTCAGCCAACCGCCTTAAGCGAGCCCGCTCTTTTAAACCGATTTCAGGGCCGCAGATGTCAGGCCAGATATTCTTTATAACCGCTGTACATGTGGCACATCCGGTAATAAGCCAGTCAAAATCATCCGGGTCGAAGCATTTAAGGTTCCATGCCGCGAGAAAATGAAATGTTTGCCTGTCGCCCGATGCAAGGGCCGGAATCCCGCAACATCCCTGCCCGGCCGGAACAGAAACATCGATCCCATGATATTGCAGGGAGTCTATCATGGCAATGGCGATTTCCGGGAAAACCTTATCAATCAAACATCCTACAAAAAGAGCGACCCTGGGTCCGCTGATATTTGCCCGAGGAGACGGCATATCAATCATGTGGAAAGGCGTTTTCGGAAGGGCGGGTACCCAGCGGTCCATCAACAAGGGGGAAACCATGCGCCGGGCAACCGGAGACGCCGGAGAAACAGACGGCCGTGTAACAAGTCCCTGGAACCGGGCTGCCCATGGAGCCATTATATCAAAACGCCGGGGCCGGGCCAGAAGGTTCCGGAACATGATCTTCTTGGCAAAGGAAAGCCCCATGTATTCGGCAAGGATCGAACGAGCCGACACATAGATTTCAGTGAGCTTGATCCCCCTGGGGCACACGGCCTCGCAGGCACCGCACAAAAGGCAGCGGTTAAGCCTTTCCGAAACGCCGGCCGGGTCATCGAACATGCGCTCAGACAGGCCGTTTAGAAGGGAAATTTTACCACGGGCAACGTCGGCTTCACTCCGGGTCACGCCGTAAACAGGGCAGACAGAAAGGCAAAGCCCGCACCGGATACAGCGTGAAAGCGCAGATCTTAGAGATTCAAACCTGGATATCAACCGGTCTATCGGCATATTTTCGGCGCAATTTTGTTTTTTCTATCTTGCCCGTTGGATTTCTCGGCACATCACCGAAAAATATCTCCCTGGGCTGCTTGTACCTCGGCAAGGCCTTACAAAAACGGAAAATTTCCTCTTTATCGAGCTTTTTTCCTGGCTTTAGGCAAATAATTGCCGCCACCGTCTCCCCCAGCCTCGGATGGGGAAGGCCGATGACCGCAGCATCGAGTATATCCTCATGGGTTACGAGAAAATCCTCGATTTCCACCGGGAAAATATTTTCACCCCCGGATATGATGATATCCTTTTTCCGGTCTATCAGCCATAAAAATCCATCCCTGTCTTTCCTTACAATGTCGCCGGTGTGCAGCCAGCCATCCGTAAGCGCGGACGCCGTGGCCTCGGGATTTTTGTAATATTCTTCCATCACACCCGGCCCCCTCACCCACAGCTCGCCCGGGACCTCAACCGTTACATCGTTGCCGTTGTCATCCACCACGCGGCATTCCCAGTCAAAACCGGGCACGCCGATGGCACCGATTTTATGAATATTTTCCATGCCGAGATGCACACACCCCGGGCCGGTTGCCTCGGTGAGTCCGTAATTCGTATCATAATCCTGATCCGGGAAATAGCGCCGCCATCTTTGAATGAGGGAAGGAGGAACCGGCTGGGCGCCTATGTGCATCAGCCTCCACTGGTCGAGCTTAAAATCGGCCGGATCAAGATCCTTGTTGTCTAAGGCCATGAGAATATCATGGGCCCAGGGAACCAAAAGCCAGACAATGGTAATCCCTTCTTCGGAAATCGCCTCGAAAATCCATCTCGGCTTGACACCTTTCAAGAGTACGGACGGGGCCCCCACAAGGAAATTGCCGAACCAGTGCATCTTGGCGCCCGTGTGGTAAAGGGGAGGAATGCATAAAAAATTATCCTCATGGGTCTGGCGGTGGTGATTGTTTTCGACATAACAAGAAAATTCCAACTGCCGGTGTGTCAAAAGCACCCCCTTGGGAATGCCGGTGGTGCCGGATGTAAAATAGATGGCGGCCCTGTCGGTAAGGGAAATATCGACATCAGGCGCAACGCTCCGATGCGTTGCGAGAATATCCGCGTGGGCAAGGGCGTAAACCGGCCGAAGCTCGGGTTCACCCGCGAATATATAATGGTCAACGGTCCGGTCCAGAAAGGATTTGACGGAATTTATCCTCTCAATGAATTCCGGACCGAAAATAAATGCCCTGGCACCACTCAGTTCGGTGCAGTGCCGGATGGTTTCGGCCTCGAAACGAAAATTCAACGGCACGGCAATCGCTCCGGCTCTAAGTATGCCGAAATAGATCGGAAGCCATTCAAGGCAATTGGTCATCAAAAGGACCACCCGGTCCCCTTTTTTTATCCCTAAAGAAACGAGTGCATTTGCAATCCTGTTTGCATTCAGGTAAAAATCCATCCAGTTGATTTCACGCCGGGTTTGCCGCTCCGGGTTCCGTTCTACAAGGGCGGTCTGGTTCCCATACATCCTGGCGTTTCTCTCCAGAATTTCAGTAAGAATCATTGAATACTCCTTTTTTCGGATTTCCGCATACTTGCAAAATTTCTCAGAATTGCCGCAATCCGTCTAACCCCTGTAACAAAACCGGCCTAAAAGTCAATCCTTTATGCCCCATGCACAAGCAAACAACCATTGATAATCTCGTAAAAAGCTTTTCATGGTGGGAAATCACCACTGTATCGGTAAATAACTCGTCAATTATTTCAAACGGTTGTAAATGAGTTATTTGGAAGCTTTTCATGGTTACAAGTCACCACTGTATCAACAAATAACTCATCTATCATTTCAAACAGTTGCAAACGACTTATTTGGAAGCTTTTCATGGTGACAAATCACCACTGTATCGGTAAATAACTCGTTTTTCATTTCAATTTTTGGAAAACGATTTATTTGGAAGTCCGTCTACCATTTACAGGCTTCAATAAGGACCGATTGCAAACCAAGATAGGGTAATCGTATAGAATGGTCCAGATGCAAGGTTTCAGGCAGGCAGACCCGCTTTTCGCACTTCAAGTGCCGGAAAAGATAGGAGATGAGGTGACTTGCTCAGGATT
>Ga0114934_10002223_pt1 | contig 12431 bp, 8 predicted proteins | sample 4SBtaG_2_FD_99695 | JGI IMG/M metagenome (GOLD analysis project Ga0114934, IMG submission 99695) | Deep subsurface microbial communities from Kolumbo volcano to uncover new lineages of life (NeLLi) - 4SBTROV10_white metaG | ecosystem: Environmental > Aquatic > Marine > Volcanic ... | reverse complement strand
GCACCTTGACAGCGGGGGCGGGCGCTCCTAAACTGGGCAACCTGGTTTGTGCTGTTCGAAAATATAGGAGGACACGATGGGAAAAAACCTCGTAGAAAAGATTCTGGAAGCTCACCTCGTTGAGGGTGACTTGAAAGCAGGTGAGGAAATCGCAATCAAGGTTGACCACACGCTCACCCAGGACGCGACCGGTACGATGGCGTACCTGCAGTTCGAAACTATGGGGATTCCCCGAGTGAAGACCGAGCGCAGTGTTTCGTACGTCGACCACAACACTTTGCAGGTTGGTTTCGAGAACGCCGACGACCACAACTACCTGCGGTCGGTTGCGGCGAAGTACGGCATCTTCTACAGCAAGGCCGGCAACGGCATCTGTCACCAGGTGAACGTAGAACGTTTCGGCGTTCCCGGAAAGACCCTGCTTGGTTCCGACAGCCATACTCCTACGGGAGGCGGCATCGGGATGATCGCCATCGGCGTAGGTGGGCTGGACGTTGCCGTGGCAATGGCTGGAGGCGCCTTTTTTATGCCGAGGCCGAAGGTTGTCAAGGTAAATCTGACAGGCAAATTCAAACCTTTTGTCTCCGCGAAGGATGTTATTCTGAAACTGCTGTCGATTATGACTACCAAGGGGAACGTGGGGCGCATCGTAGAGTACGGTGGCCCGGCGCTGGCTGACCTCTCAGTACCGGAAAGAGCAACCATAACCAACATGGGCGCCGAACTTGGGGTCACCACGTCGATTTTCCCGAGCGACGAGCAGACGCTGGCCTTCCTGAAAGCCCAGAAGAGAGAAGTCGACTACGTTCCCCTAGCGGCGGATCCCGACGCAGAGTACGAAAAGGTTATAGAAATCAATCTTTCAGAACTGGACTCCATGCTGGCCAAACCGCACAGCCCTGACAACGTGGACACGGTGGCCTCTATGAAGGGAACAAAGGTGAATCAGGTCTGCATCGGTTCCTGCACCAACTCCTCCCTGCGAGATCTCACCGTTGTCGCCGAAATGCTTGAAGGAAGAAAAGTGTCCCCGGAAGTCGAACTTATAATCGCCCCTGGTTCCAGGCAGGTAGAGATGGAGGCTGCCAAGCGCGGCCTGATGGCGACTTTTCTTATGGCGGGCGCACGGGTTGCGGAAACGGCATGCGGTTTCTGTATCGGCGCGGGTCACGCTCCGGGATCGGGAGAAGTGTCCGTTCGCTCCAATAACAGGAACTTCAAGGGCCGTTCGGGCACGGCGGACGCGCTCATCTATCTCGCCAGTCCCGAGACGTGCGTCGCCTGCGCGCTTACCGGCGAACTCACTGAACCCGGTTCACTCGGCATCGCGCCGATCACCTTTGCTCTGCCGGATTCCTTTATCATCGACGACTCAATGGTGCTGGCCCCTCCAGAAGACGGCTCTTCGGTGGATATCATCAGGGGACCGAACGTCGGCGAGCCGCCCCGGACGGAGCCGCTCCCCGACTCGTTTGAAAAAACGGTCCTTTTGAAAGTGGGCGACAAGATAACGACCGACCACATCATGCCCGCCGGCCAGTACCTCAAGTTCCGCTCGAACATTCCGAAGTACTCGGAGGTCGTCTTCATTGGAGTCGACCCGACCTTCGCGCACCGGGCCAAGGAGGCGGGAGGCGGCTTCATAGTAGCTGGAGACTCCTACGGACAGGGCTCATCGAGGGAACACGCGGCCATATGCCCGAGCCACCTTGGTGTCAAGGCCGTCTTCGCGAAGGCCATTGAGAGGATACACAAGACAAACCTCGTGAACTTCGGCATCCTCCCGCTTATCTTCGACCGAGACGCAGACTACGACTCAATCAAGCAGGGCGACACGCTCAGGATAGAGGGAATTCACGCTGCGCTCGACGGCGACAAGGTGCTGACCGTCAAGATCGTAGGGAAGGGAACCGAATTCCAAGTCAGGATAGACGTTTCAGACCGGCAGGCTGAGATACTGAAGGATGGAGGAACGCTCAATCACATAGCGAAACGGAACGACTGAAGCGGATTCTCAAAGCTTCAAATAAAGAAGGGCGGGGGTTCCCGCCCTTTTGCTTACTCCGGCATGCCCGGCCGATTTCAACTGTAGACGTACTGCTTTATGCTCTTGACGTGCTGCTCGGAGATGGATGAAAAACCAAGTCCGTATCCACTTAACCGAGCGTCGCGTACCACGTGTGCCTCTGCTTCTATCTCCTTGCTTCCCGGAACCGAAAAGGTTAAATGAACCTTGTCGCCGATATGGAGGGGCGTCTCTGAAATTACGAGAGCCCCGGTTGTTGAAATGTCCACGAGATCGGCATCGATGGTTCCGTTGCCATGCTTCAGAGTGCATTTGGCGTTCAGCTCTTTTCTCTCCTCCTGGCGGACCTTGATTGGCACAAAGGTTCTGATCATTTTGAAGAAAGTGTTTTCGTCAACGGGTTTTTTGTAAAAAGCCCTGGCGCCGGCCGAGAGCGCCTCCTGATCCCGATCTGTGCCTGAAAGGATGACTACGGGAATGTCCTTCAGCTCAGGAGTCTGACAAAAGATTCTGGTCGCCTCTATGCCGTTCATCTCGGGCATCTCGACGTCCAGAACGACTATATCGGGTTTCTCCTGGTGCGCCACCTTTATGGCCTCGAGGCCGGTTGTTGCTGTGAGTATTTCGCAGTCGGCGCGCCGTAGAAAGGTCTTTTCAAGATCGAGGAACTCAACCATGTCGTCAACGATCAACAGTTTCATAGTTCGCCTCCATACAGGTTAATAATTATACCACGAAAAAGGACGGCTTTCGACTTTTATCGTTTCATTGGTCTTTTAGCAATAGGTTAAAGAACATCACCCTAGGGCGACGGCTCCTGCCTTTGGCCCGCAGAGTGCACCCGGTTGCGGGTTCCGGTCTTCAGTTAACTAATAGTAAGCATTTACAATTCGCTTCGTCCCACGGAATAAGGGGACTGCCTTGGAGCTTTGGGGGCATACCTGTCCAAAACGTGTTGAACGCGCCGAAGAGCCGAAGAACTGCTACACATAACGCATCTTGCGGATTCGCTCCAAGCGACTATAATAAGGGTGGAGGTTGAAATGAGAAGATACGGATCTCTGGTGCTCATTCTGATTCCGGTGTTGCTGTCGGCGGGGTGCTGCGGGATTTTTCATTCGAAGGAAAGGAAGTACAAGAAGGAGATGGAGTGCGCCATGCGCCTTACTGACCAAACCTCCATAAGAATACTGAGGGCCGGCAATTTCTGCTGCGATGCCCTTCCCGCGAAGATAAAGACCCTGACGGAGGCGAGGCGCTTCTACCTGCTACGCGCGTGGGGATACAAACCGACCTCTTTTGAAGCTCCCATGGAGATAGCGCGAAGTTACGCAGATGAGCAAAACTGGTCCGAAGCGCTTCGCTACTACGACGCCGCTCGATCGAGGAGCGGAAACGGACTGGCGGCGGTAATCGGCGAAGTGACCATGTATCGCCTTCTCGGGAAATACGACGAGGCCCTGGCCTGGACGCGCTGGCTGAGGACGATTCAGGGCGGCGACGCTATTAAGGTGGCCGACTACATGGAAGCGCGCTGTCTCTACGACGAGGGAAAGCTCAAGGAAGCCAAGCCTCTCTTTGTCGAGGCCGTGAAGCGCAGTGAAAAGAGCGGAGTCTACATCGGCTCCACTACATACACCATAGGCACTTCGTGGTTCTATCTTGCCCAGATCGAGCTGAAAAGCGGCGATCCGATGGCGGCACACCGGTATTTCTTGAAGTTCCTGAAGCACATGAGCGATCCCGATTTTCAGACCTACTACGCCTACTGGATGCCGCGCCTCTCCAGCCACCAGGCCGATTTCTACGACAAGTTGGAGAACGACCGGATCCACGTGATGCAATAGCAGGTCGCTTCCTCCTCCGCTGGAAACCGGGGGGGGCAGATTGGATTCGATTGCAGCGCCTAACGGGCTTTGAAAGCAGTTCTCAATAGGGTACACTCCCGTTGGGCTGGCGGTTCGTTGCGTTATCGGGCCCCGCTTTTGGGAGGAAAAGTGTTCAGATCGCTTCACTGGGCTTTCCTCATAGCCGTCAGAAAACTGAGGCGCCTTGGGCGCACGACACGCCTGATGATTCTCTCCGTTATCCTCGGCATCGTGGGGGCGGTCGGAGCAGCGGCTTTTATCCAACTGCTGAGGTACGCCCAGAAGTTTCTGCTCACTCCTCTCAGTGGATACCACCTGCTCACAGAATCGGAAGCCGTAAAGTTGGGCGCCCACATCGGTATGCAGCACTATTTATGGCTTATCCCTCTGGCCACCACGCTGGGCGGCCTGCTCTCCGGGCTGTTGGTTTACTCCCTGGCTCCCGAGGCGGAAGGACACGGTACAGACGCCGCCGTGAAGTCCTATCATCACCTGAACGGTTTTATCAGGGGTCGCGTTCCCATCGTCAAGGCGGTGGCAAGCGCAATTACCATTGGTTCAGGCGGCGCGGCGGGTCGCGAAGGTCCTATTGTTCAAATCGCTGGAGGAGTCGGCTCCGTCGTGGGGCGATGGCTACGGCTCTCCGTAGAGGACAAGCGCTTCATTTTGCTGATGGGCGTGGCGGCGGGCTTATCGGCTGTTTTCAAGAGTCCGCTTGGCAGCGCGATCTTCGCTGTGGAAGTTCTCTATTCCACCATGGCCTTTGAAGGGCAGGCCCTTATCTACACGGTCATCTCCTCGGCGGTGGCCTATGCGTGCAGCGGTCTTATGCTCGGATGGGAACCGCTCTTCGCCCTGCCCCGTCACATACCGCCCCTGAACGAGTGGACCGACCTTTTCTGGTTCGCTCTCCTTGGATTATGCGCCGGCGTGGTGGGGGCGATTCTGCCCACCGTCTTCTACCAGATGCGGGATTTCTTCCGTTCGATGAAGATTCCGAATGTGTTGAAGCCGGCCCTGGGTGGGCTCTTGCTCGGAGTTCTCGGAATCTTTCTGCCACAACTGCTGGGCGGCGGATACGGCTGGATGCAGCTCGCCATCCAGGGCAACCTGCCCCTGATGCTGATGGCAATACTAGTACTGGGAAAGATAGTAGCGCTTTCACTGACCGTTAGTTCCGGCGGTTCGGGGGGTGTCTTCGCACCAAGCCTCTATGTCGGAGTGATGGTGGGAGGTGGGGTTGCCGTACTCGTCCACTTAGTTTCACCGGGCGGAGCGCACCCTGCCGCCTTCGCGGTGGTCGGCATGGCGGCGCTATTCGCCGGGGCGGCCAGGGTTCCGATAGCCACGCTGATCATGGTTACCGAGATGACCGGCGGATACACGCTGATACTTCCAACGATGCTTGCCGTTGCCCTGAGCTTCATCATTCAAAAGGGCCTTACCAAGAACCTGAAGTATCCCACTCTCTACGAAGCCCAGGTCGAGCGGCCCGTCAACAGCCCAGCCCACAGGGTTCGTTTCTACAACGCGGTGGCGGCCATGTTGAGGCAACATACGGTCAGACTCGATGAGGAGCTTGTTCGCCAGGAGGTCGCCGAGCGGCTGGAAAAAGGGGAGGCGATACCGCTTTCGAAGGGACCGGCGGGCGAGGAGTTTCTCTTTACCCTTCACCTCGAGGAGGATTCGCCGTTGATAGGTTATTATATAAAACACGCCAGAATTCCAAGCGGCGTTCTCCTCGTGAGCATCTTCAGGGGAAACAGCGTAATTATTCCTCACGGAGACACTTCAATTGAACGGGGAGACACTCTCGTCGTGGCCGCCACCGACGAGGAGTTCAGGAAGTTCAGGGCCTACGCCAGGAAAAATTGAGTTGATTGAATCTGGTTGTTTTGCGGGGCTTGGTCACTCCCAGTAATGTTCAGGGAATTACCAGGACGTCGCCGGGATGGAGGCGGTGGCCTGGAGATATGCGATTGGCGCGGCAGAGCTTGTCTATGGTCGTGTTGTACTTTTTTGCAAGTGCCCAAAGCGTATCTCCCGGCTGCACCGGGTGAGTGTCCTGCTTGCCCTTCGGGGCGGTGATCCTGCCTCGGGGTGGGGGCTTTCGATTCGAAGTGCGAGAGAGAACGAGACGCTTACCGGGTTTTATTCTGTCTGAAGTGAGATGGTTAAGACGTTTTAGTGTCCTTACAGAAATACCGGCCCTCAGCGCTATCCTTGAAAGGGTATCTCCACGCCTGACTCTGTAGACGGTGGTATTTCTTCTTCTCTTGTGGTGTTTTGCTTCTGTGTAAAGGGTTGGATCACCTGCCATAAGGCCGAGAGGGATTACAAGTTTTTGGCCGGGATGGATTATGTGTCCTCTGACGCGGTTGGCAACACGAATAGCGCTTACGCTTACCCTGTACTTTCTTGCTATGCCTCCCAGCGTCTGCCCTCTTCTGACGATATGAACAGTTACCGGGACCCTTTCACTTGGAGGAAGCTCGGCGAGGGCAACTTTGAAGTCTTCAAATCTGTTTGCTGGGATCTTGAGGTTGAATTCTCGGGGAGGGGTCAGGTATCTCCTGAGGGATGGATTCAGAGAAAGCAATTTTCGAGTGGTTATCCCTGCGCACTTCGCAAGGACTCTAACGTCTGTTGACTTATCTATGGCTATAGTCGCAATCGGTTCGTGTGTTTCAGAAGAGGGCGCGTTAAATCCGTAGGCCTCAGGATTCGAATTGATGAGGATTGCCGCGAGAATAGCCGGAACGTATTCTCTCGTCTGCCGCCTGATGTACCTTGTTTTTCTGAGATCCCAGAAATCACCGCCGGGGTGCTTTTTCAGAAATCGTTTTATTCTGCCTTCTCCAGTATTATATGATGCTAGAGCTAGAAGCCAGTCTCCAAGGTCATTATGTAGATCCTTCAGGTAGCGCGCAGCGGCTTTGCCCTCTATTACAGGATCACGACGCTGATCTTCCCAGAAGTCCACCCTCATCCCGTAGCGCCGGGCGGTTCCACTGATAAACTGCCACATGCCTACGGCCCTTGCTCTCGATCGGGCATAAGGATTAAAGCCTGATTCAATCAGAGCAAGGTATACCAGAGACTCGGGAACACCCTCGTTTCTGAATATTTCTTTCATCCTTGGAATATAGGGAGCTCCACGCCTGCATGCACTGTCGAACCAGTCCTTGAATTTGGTCTGATAGACGTTTACGTATCGTAGTACATACTTGTTTGTCGGGATTTCAATTCCAAGGTTCCGACCGGCGGAAGCTTTCCTTACCTCCTCGTAAGTTTTCTTGAGTTCTTCCGGTGATGCGAATGTAGTGATACTGAGAACCTCATCCTTGGGTGATTCCGCTTCCCCCTCGGAGGTTTCCGGCTGGGCGTTGGCGTCCAGGTCTATCTGGAGTGCAAGATCGCACATCCTGGTTATAGCTCCCTGGAGCCTGGGATTAGAGCGTGCCCCATTCGGGAGTTTCAGGAACTCGCTAAAGGCCTTCTCCATTTTTTTCTCTATGGCGGCGGTCTCCTTATCATCCAGGTCCTGGTCGTCGGCTTTAAGGTTAAGGGCCTCTATCTCGGCTACGAGCTTTTCCGCTGGTGATCGCGGGGAAGATACGCGTGTTTCGGGCGGAGCGGCAGATATTCTGGGAGAGGATTTCGGTTTTCTCGCCACGCAGGCGGTGAGGAGGAACAGGGCGAAACACACCCCGAGCGTGAGCCGGATTTTTGCATTTTTCATAGCGGAATATTTCCGTGCTTTCTCGGTGGGGAATACTCTCGTTTGTTTGAAAGGGAAGCCAGTGCCGATATCAGCTTTCTTCTGGTCTCTGAGGGAATGATAACTGCGTCAATAAAACCCTTTCTGGCGGCGACGTAGGGGTTGGCCAGGGCTTTACGGAAGGCCTCCACCTTTTCCCGTTTGAAGGTATCGGGATCTTCAGCCTTCGCTATCTCCTTCCTGTAAAGTATCTTCACGGCTCCATCGGATCCCATCACGGCTATCTCCGCGGTCGGAAAGGCGAAGTTGTAGTCGGTCCGTATGTGTTTGCTCGCCATGACGCAGTAGGCTCCACCGTAGGCTTTTCTGGTAATGACCGTGATTTTCGGAACGGTGGCCTCGGCGAAAGCGTAAAGGAGTTTGGCTCCGTGAAGGATGATTCCACCGTGCTCCTGATCCTTTCCCGGAAGGAACCCCGGTACGTCCTCGAAGGTGATCAGGGGGATATTGAAGCAGTCGCAGAAGCGCACGAAGCGCGCACCCTTCAGAGATGCCTTTATATCAAGAACTCCCGCAAGGTGTGCAGGCTGGTTGGCGACTATGCCGATAACTTTTCCTCCAAGCCGGCCGAATCCGACAACGATGTTTTGTGCGTACTGGCGATGCACTTCGAGGAAGATTCCGTCGTCAACGACCGCATGGATTAACTCCTTGATGTCATAGGGCAGATTCGGGTTGTCGGGGACAAGGGAATCCAGCGACTTCTCCCGCCTGTCGTAGGGATCGTCGGTTGCTCTGAAAGGAGGGTCTTCGCGATTGTTTGAGGGCAGGTAGGAGAGCAGGGCTCTGGCTGTGGCAAGCGCTTGGGCGTCATCCTGTGCTGCAAAATGGGAGACTCCGGAGATGGACGCGTGGGTTTGCGCCCCGCCCAGTTCTTCCTTGGTTATATCTTCGTGGAGGACCGTCTTGATTACGTCGGGGCCGGTGATGAACATGTAGGAGGTTTGCTCGGCCATGATGACAAAGTCGGTGATGGCGGGGGAGTAGACCGCTCCACCGGCGCAGGGTCCCAGTATCAATGAAAGCTGTGGAACGACCCCCGACGCGAGCGTGTTTCTCAGGAATATATCGGCGTAGCCTCCAAGAGAGCCCACGCCCTCCTGGATCCTTGCTCCGCCCGAGTCGTTGATTCCCACGACGGGAGCGCCAACTTTCATGGCGAGATCCATTATTTTGCATATCTTCTTAGCGTTGGACTCCGACAGCGATCCTCCGAAAACGGTAAAATCGTTGGCGAAGAGAAAGACTGGACGTCCGTCAACCAGGGCTCCGCCGGTCACGACGCCGTCACCGGGAACCCGTGACTTTTCCATCCCGAAATCTACACAGTTGTGCTCGACGAGCGCGTCGGTTTCTTCGAAGGAGCCGGGATCGACAAAGAGATCAATGCGTTCGCGGGCGCTGAGCTTTCCAGCCGCGTGCTGGGCCGCCAGTCGCTGCGCACCCCCGCCTTCGCTTCCCTTTTTCAGCCGTTCACGCAGGTCTTCAACGGGATTCCGCGTCAAGGCTCTGGCTCCTTGACCGGCGGCAGTTGTCTGGCTCTGACTATGCTGACGTAAGCCCAGTAGGCTTCATCCGCTCTCTGTTCCTTGTACTTCTTGATGAAGTTCAATATTTTCGTTGCTTCAGTATCGTGCGGAGAGAAATCAAGAAGGTCATTAAAGTTTTTTATGGCGCCCGACACGTTCTCCTTCTTCAGGTCTGACACTGCCCAGTTAAAGTAGGAGATCTTGATAATGTCGTTGATCCGCTCCCGCTTTCCGAGTTTCCTGGCCATGGAGTCGTCTGGATAAATCAAGCGCCAAGCCACCCGCAGTGCTTCAGGATAATCCGACTCCGTACAAGACTTTTCGGCGTAGCCGAATTCCTTCAGAAATTTTGCCTTCTTTTGCTCTTCCAGGTTCTGCTTGGTGTAGGCCATTTGCGCAGCCTGCATATCCGCAATGATCTGAGGGCTCTGAGTTCCGCCCCGGTCCAGAATCTTCCGGTAGAGGGCCAGAGCACCCGCATAGTCGCCCGCGCTGTAAGCCTCTTTGGCTTTGGCCGAGAGCTCCTGAACCGTTAGTTTTGGAGGGGGCTTTATAGGTAGCGCCTCGGGCTCTTTCACCGCCGGTTTGCTGGGTTTACGCGGTTTTGTGCTCTTCGGCTGATTTTTAGGCGGCTCGTTTCCCTTGTGTCCACCGATGAAGAATCTGGCGGCGAAAAAAATACCAAGTCCGATGATGAGCAATCCGACCGCGGCGAGGCCTATTATCAGCCCTCCCGACAGCTTCGGCGCTTTCCCGGCGTGGGTGGAAGTCTCCATGGGTGTTTCCACGCCTTCCCCAGGTTCTATGACCTCTGCCGAACTCGCAGGCTCTGGAGCGGCCGCCGGCGAGACAGAGACGCTATCCGCTAATGGGGTTTCCGGGATGGTTGTTTCGGCTACGGTGGGCTCGGTTGGAGCAGAGAAGTCCTCGGCGGCCCCGGTTTCCAGTTCAAAACCGCCCGCGGGAGCCGCGTCAAAGGAGAAGGAGGAGTCGTCCACTTCGTTGGTTTCGAGTACGAATCCGGAGTCCCCGGATTCGTCGGAGCCTTCCGTAACGTCGTGTTCCCCTCCGACTGTTGAGTCGTCGTAACTGTATGAGGAACGCTCAACCGTAAAAGGAACTTCTTGATCCGTTTGCTCTTCGGGAGTAAATCCAGTGCTCATAGATTCAGGCGCGTTTTCTTCAAAGACGAAATTGGGCTCCCCTTCGCTGGCCGTTTCAGTCGATGGTTCCGTAGAAGGAGCCGTCCTCTCCTGCTCCGAATCGGCGTCTCCAAAAACAAATTCCGACGCGTTGCCTTCATCACCCTCAGCGGGAGCCCGTTGCGGGGCTTCGTCCTCGGGCTGGATGAGTTGGAATTCATCGGCTTCCTGAGTCCGTTTTTTGCTTGATTTCTTTTTTATCTGGTCCAGATAGTAGAGCGCTTCCCGGTGTGAGGGGAAAGCAGCGAGAATCTTCTCAAGTATCTCGCGGCTCTTATCGAAATCACCTGAGTTGTAAGCGGAGATTCCCTCGGTGAGGAGGGGTTCTATATCCTTCTGCCTCTTGTTGATGGTTTCCTTAGCGGCGTCTATGAGTTCCTGCGCCTCGGAGTTGGTCTCGTCTATTATGAAGACTCGGTTCCACGCGTCGATTGCTTCTTCGTAGTTCCCCGAGTCAAGCAGTTTCCTGCCCTTCTCTATATACTCCCGGACCTTGAGTTTTTCTTCGGGCCCAAGCATGTCGCCTTCGACACTGAGCAGCGTCCTTTCCGGGTCGGTGGTCTCGGTCTCTTCAGGAATATCGAGTGGCTCCAGCGTGTTCAACTCAGGAAGCTCCTCACGGGTGACGGCGTCTCCGGTTGGAGGCTCCACGGGACCTGAGAGGAGTTCCGTTTCTTCGAAGTCCGATTCCAGAAATTCAGCGCCTTCACCCGCCAGTGAAACAACATCGGAGGCGCCTGGCGTTGAAGCGGCGGGCGCGAGCGGAGCGGCGTCTCCCGATAGGCTTTGTTGCATGGCCGCGGCTTTTGGATTTTCAGGATCTATCGCGAATATTTCCTTCAGCATCTTGAATGCCGTTTCCTTCTGTCCCGTTTTGGAAGCTTCTTCCGCTTTCTGCAGGATAGCATCGACCTGTATCTGCAGCATCATGGCGTCCTGAATTTCCATCAGGGAAGAACGAAGTTCACTGCTGTCGGGGTCCTGCTGGAGAAGAACCTTGCCAAGTTGAAGAGCTTCCTTCAGCTTTCCTTCGGCAGCTAACTTCTTGACGTCCTGAATGTTGGTTTGGGACATGCTCATACCTCCCTCGAAGTAATTCTACACACTACAGGGGGGAAGGACAAGTGACATGAAATTTCGGATTGAAGAAACGGTGGAACCTACTCCCAGATTCCGTGAAATTCGCACCGGTCGTCACCCCGGGTGCGACACTTTGGATGGCTCATCGTGACTTTTTTAGCGCCCGACAGCTCCAGAGTCCGCTCCATCCAGCCGAGCAGGCGCTCGCAAAGGTGGATGTCCGGCTGGTCGACCTCCCGCAGGCAAAGTAAGGCCTTGCCGGCGCCGATTTCTTCGCAGGTCATCTCTCCGCTGCTGTAGTAAGTCTGATAGACTTGGGAGGCTTTCTTGATGATGTAGGAGGGATCGGCGACCTTGAAGAAGATTCGGTAGACGGTGCTGAGGCCCACGTCGGCCGAAAAACGCCCCATATCCCAGGCCACCGAACGGCCCTTTTCGGGATGAAGGTGCGGTTCGGCCGAGTCCATCAGCTTTACCAGCAGGGAAAACTCGTACCAGCCACTGGTTAAAATTGGGGTTTCAAGGAGTTCCTGCACCTCGGGAGGAACCTTTTCTATGAATTCTTCGAATGTGATATTCTCCAATTTCTCCTTAAGGTACTGAATTGAAGCCTTGAAGGCTGATCCCTTGACCTTTGCCATAGCTTCCCCCTTTCTTTCTGATTACAATATGGTACATCATGGCCCGAATTGCAAGCGCCTGTTTCGTTCTCTTGACCCGGGCAGCGCGTGAAGGCATACTTGCACCGGGAGGATTAGGATGCAGGAGACTCTTCGCATTCTGATGGTCAGGGGCTTCGGCTGGATGGATGCCGTAGATATAGTCGCTGTGGGTCTGATTCTCTACTTTGTTCTCAGGCACGTGAGGGGCACTCGCGTGGTTCAGATGCTCGCCGGCATTTTTCTTCTGGTGGCGGCGAATTTCGTTTCCGGTTGGATGGGCCTG
>Ga0114934_10002222_pt1 | contig 12436 bp, 6 predicted proteins | sample 4SBtaG_2_FD_99695 | JGI IMG/M metagenome (GOLD analysis project Ga0114934, IMG submission 99695) | Deep subsurface microbial communities from Kolumbo volcano to uncover new lineages of life (NeLLi) - 4SBTROV10_white metaG | ecosystem: Environmental > Aquatic > Marine > Volcanic ... | reverse complement strand
ATCATTTTTATCATCATAAACAACTATAACCACTGTAGGTTATAAAGCACAAATATAACCTTTATAAGTTATACATGCAAGATGTATTTCTTTTTGTCTATCATTTCTATTTGATTTATATTGAAAAGCAATATCTATAGAATCGTTAATTATTATAACTTCTTGAGGTTATAAAGCCCTACTATAACCTCTATAGTTTATATCTTTACTATATCTTCTAAAATATATAATTCTATTGCCATTATTAGTACTTTGTTTTTTCTTAGTATGAAACCTAACTATATTATATTACGCCCCCCATTTTTGTCAACTCTATTATTTGCTAAAAATAAAGTTTCACAAACTTGTTAATGATAATTTGCGCATATAACATTCAAAGGTAAAAATATATTTTCAAGCTGTAATGGATTTTCTTTAAAAGTTTACTCGTTGATAATTTTGTTAATTGATAAGTAATAAGTTAACTTTAAATAACTTCTATGAATTTTTTTCTTGCTTTTTTTATTCACTTGTTCTTAATTTGATTGTACTTCGTTTTCTTACTACGACACAACGGATGGCAATATGAAAATGTTGGGCATTTTGAAATACAAATCTTTCAATTTACTAGGCCATTTATTCATAATTAACATATTCGTATTTAGCACTTTCTGCCCAATTATTAATATTGCATTTTACCTGCTGGGTTTTCTTAATTTCTAACATTAATTTTCAATTTTAGCACTGTTCCTATTTTGTTTTTCGGGTCGGCAAAAAAGCGATGAAAACAGACAGACTCTATTGCAATTTTTGTTCTGTGCATTGGCTGGTGCGAATTGCAATTGTGCTTGGCTGTGCGCGATGACAAATTAGTCTTATTGCCCCATTATTGCTCATTGTATATTTAGTCAAGTTGTTAATAACCTTTTATTTGAATATTGCAGAGAACTTTTTTCTGCCCTATTATTGCCCCATTAGTTTATAATAAATTCCTGCACCAGAGGTCCCAATCTTATTTAGTATCTTAAATTTTTCTACTAATTCAGTTAAATCATTAGTCGCAGTCCTTTTCGATACATTGTTAATACTTTGGTGTTCTTTATTTGATATTCTGTTGTTTTCTTTTACGTATAACACTGCCTTAATTTGACGCTCATTTATGCCAAGTTTCTTTAAAGAAATTTCATTATAAATATCTTTTCTAAAAATAACCCAAAAATCTTTTCCACTATTCTCAAATTCAGGCTTTGGCAAACCATGTTCTTTACATTTTTCTATAATTTTAATTGTGCCACGCCCCCAAGATTCAACGAGCCCTGCCCTAAAGAAAGCATTTGCAATATCAGGGTTGTAAGGAATCGACGAGTGTTTTTGCATTAAATTTTCAATTGTCCAATCTTCTGGTAATTGTCCGTAATTCCATATCATAAGTTTTTCATCATAAACACTTATTTGAATCGGAACGCCCATTGAATAATCTTTATGAGCAAGAGCGTTTAAAATTGCTTCACGAACAGCATCTTTTGGATATTCATAGGTTTCAACCCTGTGTATTCCTTCATATGAGATAATTGCCTTGATGTATTTTGTGAAAAGTATTTCAATTGTTTTTTCTACTTGTTCAAATAAATTACCCTTTACTTCATCTTGAAATATTAACTCTGTATCTGTATGAAAAAAGCCGATTTTTATATATGCGCCTGTAAAATATTTTTCAGGGTCAGGATGGAAAAGCAATATTGATGCCCGCTTTAGATAGGGTTTTTCAGTTAATCTTAGATTCTCAAGAATGTTAATGTTTTTTTCGGTTAAAGCACTTTCGTCAATTCGCTTACTGACGATTGCCCTTTTCTTGAAGAACTCAAATGTTTCATTCTTCAAATCATCAACAGAAACATTTGGAACAGGAACGCCATCCCATTTTTTTCCTTTCTTTTCAAGCATAAATTTGTATAATGCAGAACCTTTTAACTCTTGTTTAGTGCTCCCACTTCTGTAATGATATTGCCCTTTGTAGCTGACCGGGAAAGGTTGTGCTTCAACAATAATTTCAAGAAATTTTCCTTTTGCTGTTTCCTGCATATTAACATCGACCAAAATGCCAAGAATATCCCGTACTTTATTTGGAATATCTTCGAGGAGTTTTTTAGCATTGTCAATGCCAACAACCTCGCCTTTGTCGCTTTTCCCAATATCTATTTTGCCTCCTTGTGCATTGGCAAAACCACAAATCCATTTCAGGTATTCATCGCGCCAGCTTTCTTTCCATTCAATATTTTGATTTTCTCGCATAATCTACAAATATACCTCAATATGATTATAATTTCATATTATCAATAAGCACTCCTTTAACTGTGTACATTGGCTATTCTCTAACAATTTTAGCCACCTCAATAATATTAATATCCACGTCAATTTCAATTTTTTCTTTTAACTCATTAATATAGCTTTTGCTCCAGAACGGATGCGTTATAAGAATCGTTTTTTGTCTATCTTTTATTGTAAATATACCGTTCTGAACTTCTTTGGGTTCTGCATAAGTAGAAGCTAAGTCGTGTACATAATCTTTCCAATAAATACTGGAGAAATGAATACTTTCGTTTGGGTTATTTGCGATTTTTGCCAAATCAAGTCCTAAGCGCCAGTCTAAAATACCATGATATTGTTGGTTGTAAAAGTCGCGCAAGCAATCATAACAGGAACTTGAACATTGTGTCAAATGTTGATTATCCGTATATCTATCATAAATATTCTCCTTGTCTCCATTTTCGGAAGGAATAAGTGGTTTTATAAGTGCATTATAAGGGACATCATCATGTATGCGACCACTCAAATAATTACAATATCCTGCTCCATTTTCTAATCGTTCAACAATGAATATCTCGCCTTTTTGTTCTTTATTTATATGGAAACCCACTTCAATCTCATTCGTTTCAATATCCAGAAAGTCACAAACTGCTTTTTGTAACAAATAACCCCACGAGATGAAAGCACCTTGAATTGCCCGATAATTTTTTTTGTTTGAAACAAGTGGAGAGATATCTATTGCATTGTTTGTTGAAATGATACTTGCTGTTAAAACTCCTGTCGTTTTTGATGCAATTAAAGCATAATCTTTTTCATCGAAGATTTTTAAGGAATTTTGTTTTTGAATGTCAAAGGCTGAACGGGCAACATATTGTTTAGTTCCTTTCAAGTGGCCGATTCTGAAAAGTTTTCCTTCGTTGTTGTTAATCTGATGCACTTTGCCATTTTGAGGTAAAATATTTGACCGGATTTGCAAATTTTTGATAAATATTGGCTCACCCAAATCTGAGTCGGCATCAAGTGAAACGTAAGTTGAAAATGGTGTAAATTCAAAACGACCATTAAAGTCTTTTTGTTCTGCTTCATAATCGACACAAAAGCCGAACGGAGAACAGGCTCTTATTCTTTCAATTGAGTTTAATCTTTTACAATGAGGACAATCATCGTAATTTGTGTCAGAAACAGTTGTAAAACCGCATTCCTTACAAATCTGTACATCTTTTTCTAATTCATTTAAACCTATTTTTTCTACAGGTTTTCCACCAAAACCTTCGTATGTAATAAATCCAACAGAGGTTAAAACTTTTTTGTCCTTTACAATTTCACTTCCAGGTGCAAATGAGCTGATGGCAATATCAAGATTTCTGTCAACCACTTCGGATGCCGGGAATTTATTTGGTTTTGCGTGGTACAATAATCGAACTCTTGTAGGAAAGCCAAACATTGGTAACAAACCTGCATTTGACAATTTTTCACTCAATGCATGTTGAGGATAATCGGTTGATTTCTCATTTACGATTGTGTCAATGTACTTCACCAAATCTTGTTTAATATATTTTGCAATATCAACTTTTAATTTATTTAAATCAGTTTCCTTTGCAATGCAGTCGATTATGTTTTTTACCTCTTCAGAATTATTTTTTATCCAGTCAATAACGTATTTTCTATTCTCATTCCATTTATAATCCATTCCAAACTCGCCATGAACATTATCTGAAGTGCTTTCCGCAAGATTAATGTTTTCGAAAGATTTTTGAAGTACTTGCCGAATTATCATTCTTTCTGCAATTTCACTACTATGAATCTCCAAATATGGGTCTTTAGGTTTTGCTGAAACCATTCGTTCAGTTTGAAAATAGTGTGTTTGGTCGTGGCTATTTGCTTTAGCAACAGTTAAAGCAATTGATAAAGCGTGACCACGACGCCCAGCACGCCCAACACGCTGTTGATAATTAAACCGTTGAGGCGGAACATTACCCATCATTACCGTTGATAGAGAGCCAATGTCAACTCCGGCTTCCATTGTTGTGGTAACACTTAGTAAATCAATTACATCAACATATTTACTCTCATTTTTTAATAAGATTCCTTGAAACAATCTTTGACGTTTGGTAGAATCCTCTTTTGATGTTTGCCCCGATAATTCTTCGCAATGTAAACGATAAGGTTCAGCTGATGATGCAAGATATGAATAATAATTATCTTGGTTTTTTAAATCTTGCTTGTGTATTTCTCTTTCATTTAAACTTTTGCTACAACAATTAGTACAAATTCCACAAGATTGATGTAAATGAACAGTATTACATCTTTCACAAATCCAAATCGGGTCATTTTCATTAGTTTTTTTGAAATACAGATTTTTACCTGTAAGTACTTTCTCATCTCTTTTAATAATATTCTTGTTTTCCAGAAATTCTTGAAGTCGTTCCATATTAGATCGATTCCCTTTACTATTTCTATCTCCATACGCAGCCTTTGCAAAATTCCAAAGTGATTTTGGGAAACTAGTTCTTGGATATTTAGATTCGTATTTATCTATTTTCCAACTTTCACCTAATAATCGAATTGCAACATCAACAAATTGAGCAAATTTTAAATCTCCATCATTAATATTTGCTGTTACATAACCTAATTTCAGAGCCTCAAACGAACGATTTTTATGAGCAAAAATGGTTACAAGCTGCTCAATCTTACATTTCTCAAGAATATCTGTAAAGAAATATGTTTGGTTTCCAGTATCAATTCTTCTAAGGGGTTTTGAATCCCAATCAAATAAATCTTTCCAGTCTGAATCCGACCTTGTCATAAAAGATGGATTTGGTCCTGCAGGATTAATACCTAATGAGGCAATCTTTTCCCAAACCTTATCTTCAATTATTTTGAGTTCTGGTAGATGAATATTAAAAAAAGAATCCAACTCTTTTTTCTCATCATCACTTAACCATCCGTCCCTTTCATTTAAAATACTTATCTTAAGACGTTGGTAGTAATCACCTTGCAAAGATTTGTAAACTTCCTGTTCAGCATGACTTAAACCCTCTTTCCCATTTTCCCGGTATTTTTTCAATACTTTAATATTCTCATTTTCGCTATCCAAAGAATTTAAAACTGTTTGTCTTAAAACATCCCTGTAGTGGTCTAACTCTATGCCTGCTGAAAGTTTAGCTGCAGCTTGTCGGCTATCAGAAAATAAAACTAATTTTGGTTCCTCGATGTTATTTCTTTTCATTGTCCGCATCATAGCGTCTGCCATAACCTGGTTTACTTTTTGTACCCCGGTTGCGTGTTTTGAAATTGGCGAAAGAGAATGTTTATCTTTTATTTTGTAATCTAAATGACAATTAGGGCAGTAGTTGGGAAAATCTATTTGATATTCTTCATCTGATAAAAATATACTAAAGCTACCACTTCTTGATTTTTTGAACTTTCCTGTTAAATAATCATAATCAGTATTTCTCCAGAATGTTTTTTCCTGAACATCTTTATTGATTCCTTTTTTCAACCATAATGTGGCAATTCCATTACACTCGGATGGTTTTGTTTTGTTTGAAACCAAATAATAATTGTCTTTATCATTGATGATGTACCCGGAAAGAAATATTTCACCACAGCTCCTGCAAATTAAGGCTTCAAATATTTTTCCACCACATTTACATGTGGTATTACCCGGGCTTCTGTATAACTTTCCTACAGCTCTGTTTTCCCACTGATATTCTTCTTTAACTTCTGTACAATTTGGATTTGAACATGCCCATAATCCATCAACATTCCTAAAGAAATTGTGTGCTCTGATTGGTTGTAGCGCAGCATTATTGTTTTCCCTTGCTTCACAAAGCATTAATAATATACCTTCCAATGCATCTGTTGAAAGTTCTGAGTTATCTGAAAAAAGGCTATAAGTTAATTCGGTCGTTTTTTTTGCAGTTAATTCATCATCCTTATTTTGCATTACATATTTTAACCAATCAAGAATCTTATATTTTTCAATTAATACTTCAACCGATTTACATTTTTCTGAATCTAAGAAATCCTGAATTGCTTTTTTCGCACCAACTTCATTTGATTGGTTTGCAAATTCGGCAAATTTCATTTTGGGGATGTTTGTTGTCGGTCGGTTAAGAATTGTTTCGTGAGGTGGGTTAATTAGTAGCTCAAATTTATCATTGTAGTTGTTTCGATTAACTCCAAAGAAAGCAGAAAGGTAATCTTTCGTTTTTTCGTTTTTCTGCATTGACGCACTGGATGCCAAAAATTGTACTTGGGGGCTGTCAGGCGTAAGTCCTAGCCTATCTAAAAGCAACCGTAAAAGATATGCAACTTCAGTTCCTGCTGTTCCCCGATATGTATGCATTTCGTCAACAACAAGGTGGAAAATGTGATTTTTCCTGTCTTCGGCTAGCCACTCTTTGGTTTTCTCAAAAATTGGATCTTCCTGTTTGCGCAAAAGCATAATGTTTAACATGCTGTAATTTGTAATCAGAATATCAGGTGGATTATCCTGCATCGACCATCTGTCCCACATTTCTGCTGAATCGGCATCCATGCAAGGAACATGGTATTGTAAATCTTCATTATTGGAAGAGATAGGAGCATTTTTTGCTGCTTCCCAGTCCTTAATGTGTTGCTGTTCATCTTTTTTATTTGTATCAACTCTACTTTTATTTTTCCGATTACCACTTGTAGGAGTTTTCCCAGTATATCTTCCAAAGTAAAAGCGATGACCATTCCTTTTGTCATCAAGCCAGTTTCTTGCACCATTAATTAAACTATCAGTTTTACTATTCAGCGATTTTCTTAAACGAATCATTTGATCTTCTGCCAAAGCGTTAAGTGGGTATAAAATCAGGGTGCGGACTGCTCTAGTTCTATTGTTATCCCAATTGTTTGACTCATTCACTAAATCTGCAATTACCGGAAGTAAAAAACATTCAGTTTTTCCTGATCCGGTTCCAGTAGTTGCAACAATGTGTTTTCGCTCTGATAAAGCAAACTGTAAAGAATCTTTCTGATGCTGGTAAAGTCTTCGTTCAACTCCATTAAAATCAGAGAACAATCCACATTTTGCAAATTCTGCAAAATCGTTGTCAATCTTTAATTCTTTGCAGGCTTCTTTAAGAGTTGCAACTTCTTTATATATCGGAACAAATTCAATTATCGGGGACTGACAAATTGCCCCAGGATGCGAATACAATTCCCTTCTTTCAAGGGCGTATCTTCTGTCTATTAGCGGTAAGCCGCTATCAATATATCTCAAATAAATATTCTTGAGGTCTCGCCAAATCTTAATCGGATTATTCATAATTCAATTTTTATTTGCGTTCCAAAAATTCTGTTTAGTTGTTTTACTGTTGAATACGAGATGTTTGAATAGGTTGTTTGTCGAAAGTCTTCTTCTATACCATCATTTTTATATAATGAAGCCATTCTCAAAATACGGTCAATTAATATTGGAATGTTCACCGTTTTAATAGTCAATCTTTTTTTGTTATTCTCATAAATTAAAAAATCAAGTCCACTTATAATTGCCTGATAGCTCTCTGCAAGAGGTCTTCCCTCGGGATTAATCTTTGAGTCAGGAATTTGAAAATCGCTTTGGTTGGTTCGTATATAAAATTTTAGTGAATCTTCAGATAATCTAAAAATACCAAAGGACTGATTTTTATTCTTTCTCCAACCACGTTCCAAGTCATAAAATTGAACTGTTGATGCGATATGAGCCGTGTCAAATTTGTGAACTACATCTGATATTTTCGGAAAATTGAATAATATTTCTGAAACATTCGGTTCTGAAAATTTACAATTATTTTTCTCTGAAAAGTTTAATATTTCAGTTTTTGATATAACAAAGCGTATAATACCAAACTCATTTTCATCAACTTTTATATGTTCTTCTAATTTTTCTTTTTGTTCATCCAAGAGATTTATACCAACACCAGTTTGGTTTTTGTTAAAAAAAAGTATGCTTGGTTGTGTTAATTGATAATAACCATTCCCACAAAATTCAACATAACCTTTTCGTACCAGAGGAAAAAACACTTTATAAAGTGGGTGCTTTAACTCTGTGTGAAAACTTTTTAAAAGGTTAAAACATGCATTTCGGATTTGTACAATTGAACATTTTCCACGGTGTTTTAACCATTTCAATAATAATGCTTGTATTTGAAAACGATTTTGCATTATTCTGAATCAAAAAGGTTTGAATATTCTTGGTTAACAAATGCTTTTATTCCATCGGCCTCAAGCTCATCGGGTATAAAATTCAAGAATGAGTTTGTGTCAACGAAACCTTTAGTTTTTTCTATTTCAACTTTTAATTGTCCATAAATATCATCAGTAAAGCCAATTGCTGCCCAGCCATTAAATGTTACTTTGTTTAATGGTAACCCAATTTCTGGATTTTCAACTGGAGCTACAGTCGCTAAAATTCTTAAATTTTTCGGGTAAGGCGCTTTCCCGTACGGAATTACTTTTCTAACTCCCAAAATCATATCTAATAATGGTCTTCCATAACATTCAGGACTTGACAAATTAATGTCTTCCAAAATCAGAAAATGTAATTTTTCAGGATTTTCATGAGCCGTCTGCCAAATTGCACCCAATCCATTCTCCCATAAATTGCTAAAATGCAACCAGTCAGGTTCTACGTTTTGAATTATGTAAGTTGCATTATTTGTTGCTTCTATCATAGCAATTCCTATCCTTATGTCTGAAATAAAGATGGCATAATAATCAGACATTACATCAATTATTCTTTTTGCCAGTAGTGGAGATAGTCCTACCCTTTGTAACTGATTCTTTAACGCAATTATAAAATCATCTTTTAAAGCCAATAGTTTTACATCTTTAGGTTTCTCAATGTTTTCTATAACGAATAAGTCAGATGTTTCTATATATCTAGTTGCTTTCATTTCATTACCAAATACTTCTTTAATTATTGAAAAGTCTGCTAATATTCTATCCTTATTTTGAGTAAGCTCTTCGATTCTAAATTGTGAATTTTCAATTTCGCTTTTCAATTTAGTTATTGTAGATTCATAGTCGGTTTTGCTTTCTTTAAGAGACCTTATTTCATCATTTAGCTGGTTTTCATATTTAGTTTTAAATTCTTCTTTGTGCTTTTCAATAGCTACATTAAAAGCTTTTTTTAACGAATTGGATTTTTCAACTAAAGTGATAATATCTGAAAGATTCAAATTTATATATTCAAATTTTTCTTTTATACGAACAAACCTAACTCTGTCTACTTCATTTCTTTCCTTATTTGATTGATAAAATAATTTAGGAATTTCAGTTCTCCATTTTGCTTTTTTGTCAAGCAGATTTACATATTCCGGTTCAATTTTTTTTAGTTCTTCTCTGAACCAATCGAATAACTGTTTGTCATCCATGCAGTCAAGCGGCATTGATTCTCCTTTTGGCTCTCCTAAAAGATAGATTTCATTTTTATATGCAACTGTTTCACATTCATCTAAATCCCACATATTAATCCGCTTGTTGCTTACTGGACTTAGTTTACCATTCTTCATACGGAGTTTGCCAAAAATTTTAGTCTCAGTATAACCAAAAAAATCACCCTCAAATTCGTTACTGTCAAGAGTTATATCGTTTAAATCAAGTGAATATTTATCTATTCTCGGGTTTGAAATCCTTATTGTTTTTACATAGTGTTTTTTTGCACTTCCTCTATCTACTATATATTTGTCTTTATTGTAGTCATGTTCGCTTACCTGCTGATTTAGTAAAGAATCAATGTCTATTAAGTCTTTTTCATGCAAATGTGGATATTCTTTTAAAAAAGAGGCTCCAAAAACAAATCCATTAGGCGGGAAAAGAATTCTTGCTTCTTCTTGTGTTAGAATTTTATAATCTTTATCTTTATCTTTAACAGCTATGATTTTTATTTGAACGCTATTATTTTTAATAACGTCAATTACTCCAAGAGCCTTTTTCCTATTTTGGAATTCCATGTTTTGATTTATTTATTGCGGTTATTACGATTGATGAATTTTTTTGATTATTTGATTTGGAGGTTAATGCAGCTATCCATGTTTGGGTACTTGCCTTTTCTTTTAATTCTGGAAACCAAGTGGACAACCCATTAATTTGATAATCCTCATGCGCACCTTCCCAAATGACATTCTTTCTATCTATTTTCCATCCCTGATTAAAGATTTGAGTAATGTAATTTACTTCCTTTATTTCAAATTTTTCAGGTGCAAAATCTTTTACTTTCAAATGATATGTACCAGCTTCGAAATTATTACATGAGCATTCAAAATTATTCTCATCAAAATCTATTTTTTCACCATTTATCCATGCATCTGTTTTCTCAAAAAAGATGATGTTTGGTCCGGCATCATGCATCCATGTTTTTCTTGAAAGTTTTAATCCGCCTTCAAATGAGTAATTTTTAGGTTGCGCATTAAAAAATAAATGCCAATAAGAATCCTTTGACCTTTTTTCACCTATATGAACTTTGATTACAAAATAATGCTTTAACTCAATTCTGGTATGATTGCTGTCCAAATTATGAATAAAAGATTCAGCACGACTATTCTTTTTGCAAATAATAATATGCTCATGATTGATTTCGAGATACCTGCAATCTATCCACTCGTCATAATACGCATCCCGCATAAAAATGAAAAGTTCACTATGAAAAGGATTGTAATATTTTTTAATAGAATTGAATAAGTCAGCTCTTTCAATATCACATTTGTACAAACAATCAAAATCATGGTTAATTACAGAGAGCTCTTTTAGGTCATTATCAAAGATTAAGTTGGTTCGGTTTCTTTTAATTTGATTTTGTTTGTTTTTTGCCTTTTCTATTTCTGACGGATACAAGCCATCCCATTTTTCGTTGAGATATCCAAATAGTTGAAGATATAAAAGTTGTTCCTTGTTTTCCTCCTGCAATCTTTCTTTTATTCGGTAATAATGGCTTGGCAAACCAATATTGTTATCAGAATTTTTAATTAGTTCCTTGAAGCTTTTAAAAGACAGATTCTCATCAGGTTTTAGTCCGGCATTTTGGAATAGAAGAGGAGCTTTGTTTAAATCTTCTTGATTAAGTAGAGCCTGAGAAAGAGGATAAGAAACATATCGTCTATTCCATTGCAATTCTTTAGCTTTTGGAATGGGCAAAACATATCCATTTTTCTTTCCCCATTTACGAAGCATTTTCCAAGCTTTTTCCTGATAATTTTCAAATAATTTTTTTAGTTTATATTTTTCATCTATTTGCAAAAAATCAGCAAGACGTGGTCTATATGCCCTTTCTGTAAAACTTTCATCATTGTGCATTAAAAAAGCAACATAGATTTGTATAGCAACAAATCCAAAAAAATTCGGAATTTTATTTTCTTTATCAATTGGTAAGGAAGAAAAAACAAAAGTTCGTTTGAAATCGTCAATCAAGGATTGTTCTGTAATATTGGATTCGTTATAAAAATCAGCCATTATAGTTTCATCAACAGCCATAATAATAGTTTCTCCAAAGTTTTCTGAATTGAAGAAATGCTCATAAATATATTCGTTGAACTTGTTGTAAATCATGTGTTATAGTGTGTTGGAAAAAATTGCACTCTTCTGCAAATTTCGGTTTGCAGGTCGTAATGTGTGATTTGAAAATGGCAATGTGCGTGGACAAAACAAAATCTTCTTCGAAGCAGTCATTTTTCTTTTTTAGGTTTAGATTATTATTTATTTCTGGTTCTTTTTCTTCAATTTAACCTTGTAGGTACTATATTATATCACCCCCCCCCCATTTTTGTCCAATATATTATTTACTAATTATCAAGTTTCACAAGCTTGTTAATGATAACTTGTGTTAATAACATTCAAAGGTAAAAATATATTTTCAAGCTGTAATGGATTTTCTTTAAAAGTTTACTCGTTGATAATTTTGTTAATTGATAAGTGTACTTCAAACAACTTCAATAAGTTATAATTACGCTCTGCAGTTTGATCAAAAATAGAACATTCAAAAGATAACATATAAAATCAATTTTTTTCTACCTTTGAGCCTCAATAAACAAAAATGGAATCTGATTGTTGCAATTTTAATTCTTCCTCCCCTTTTCCAATAATACATTGGACAGAACCTTCGGATTTCATCTTTTTATACATCCCATTTTTTGTTCAGGTT
>Ga0114934_10002220_pt1 | contig 12438 bp, 10 predicted proteins | sample 4SBtaG_2_FD_99695 | JGI IMG/M metagenome (GOLD analysis project Ga0114934, IMG submission 99695) | Deep subsurface microbial communities from Kolumbo volcano to uncover new lineages of life (NeLLi) - 4SBTROV10_white metaG | ecosystem: Environmental > Aquatic > Marine > Volcanic ... | reverse complement strand
GGGATCTCAAGATAGTTCACTCCGTCGAACAGGCCCCCCTGTTTTACCGGCTCGTTCTTCCAGGTGATGCGGAATAGATTTAATGGATGTAAATCCCAGAGCCCGATCCCTTTTAAGCGCTCCTTGATCCCCTCTGGGATCAACTCAGGGTCCTGCATCTGGGCGAATGTCGGGATGATGATCCCCCGCTCCCGTGCCCTCCCTGCCGTGCGGCGAAGCCGCTCTTCATCGATCGAAAGGTCAATCATCTTCCCTCCAGTGGGCACACGGCCATGCGCCCCCTACACTAGGCAATATTCAGCCTGTCCACAATCTGCTCGACATCGCTCATGTTAGGCCCGATGAGATAGGGCTCGCCGGCGGCCCGCTTCGCCGCGGCGCTATCTTTCAAACCGTTGCCGGTGATCATCACCACGACCCTATCATTCTTACTCAATTGGCCTCGCTCTGCCAATGAGAGGAACCCGGCGTAGGCCGCGGCGGCCGCCGGTTCAGCGAAGACTCCCGTCCGCCGGGCCAGCTCGCTGAGCGCATTCAGGATCTGCTCATCACTTACGGAGATGAAGAAGCCTCCGGCTTTATATATATATTTCACCGCCTTGACGATATCGCGCGGCCTTCCCACAGCGATGCTATCGGCCACGGTGTTAGCCACCTGGTCCTCGATAATCACTTTACTCCCGTCAAATCGCTCGAAGGCCCGCTGGACTGCGTTGGCCCCCTCGGCCTGGACGCCGATGATCCGAGGGATTTTCTCCACAAAGCCCAACTGGACGAGATCGTAAAAGCCCTTGTAGATCCCGCTGATCACCGAGCCGTCGCCGACCGGCACGAGGACCTTATCGGGAACCTGCCAGCCGAGCTGCTCGGCGACCTCCAGGGCTCCGGTCTTCTTCCCCTCGACTAGGTAGGGATTGATCGCCGCGCTGCGATTATACCAGCCATAGCGTTCCGCCGCCTCCGAGCAGAGGTCGTAGGCCTGATCATAGCTGCCATCGACCGCGAACACTTTGGCCCCATAGACCAGAGGCTGTGTAATTTTAGCCGCGGGCGCGCTCCGGGGGACGAAGATGATTGTGGTCAATTCAGTATTCGCCGAAAGGCCGGCCAGCGAGCTGGCGGCGTTCCCCGTGGAGGCGCAGGTGATGACTTCTCTATTCTTCTCCTGGGCTTTGATGACCACGATCGCGCTCGCGCGGTCTTTATATGAGGCCGTGGGGTTCCCCCCATCATCCTTGATATATAGCTCCCTCACCCCATATTCCCGGGCGAGGTCAGCGAACCGATAGAGCGGCGTGTAGCCGATCTTCAGGGGCTGGATGTAGCGCTCGTCCGCTACCGGCAGGAGCGGCAGGTAGCGCCAGATAGTATAGTTTTTATTCTCATGCAGCGACTTCTTGGTAAAACTTTTCGCGATCTCCTTGTAATCATAGAGCACCTCCAGCGTCCCCCGCCGTGGGCCGCATTGGGAGCAGGTATACTCGACCTCATCGGGACTATAAGTAGCTCCACAACTGATGCATCTTAGGGCCGTCACCCTGCGCTCAGATTTTTTCATCCGTCAATAGCACCTGACCGTTCTCTCTATCTAGAAAGAGCTTAACTCTGTTGATCACATCTCTTCCTAGAAGACTGGGGATGTTCTTAATCCGCTCTCTTACTTCAGGGTCTTCAACCTCGTGCTTGAGAACAAATATCCTGTCAAGGGGCAACTCGTAAGAACCTTCCTCTTCTTTAAAGGTGAGCTTTACTCCGGGAAGAAGATAGGTGGCTACTTCACCCCCTATGCCAATTGCACCGGTTTCCGCTTCATGGAGCTTGGAATAATCAACCCTTAACCGGATAGCATCATTGTCCAAAATGTTGGTTGCGGAAGCTCCTGTGTCGATGAGAAACTCCACCTCCTTGCTGATATTTAATTCTTTGCAGATTAGATAAGCTACTACATAGGGAGCATCATATCGGCCCCATCTCCCTTTGATTCTCATAAAATCAGCTCAACCTTATTTTTAGTTATATATTTGACCGCGATTCTGCCAGCCCTCTTTCCGTATCTCTTATCCAAACGATCCATTAATCTCTCAAGTTCAGGGTCACTATCCACCACCTCCTGCTCATGGACGGCAACGAATTGCTCAGAATAGCTCTTCTTCAGCTCATCATAATGTTGATCGATCCATCGCATATCCTGCTCAAATTCCTCAAGCTGCTGAACGCCTGACTCCATAGAAGTTCACCTCCATGAATACAGATGCACATCACCATTATACCGATTCAAGCGATCAGTTGAAAACTTCTCTCCTGAACCTTTGATACTCTCCCAAAAGGAAGGCCCTACCGCTGCGATATAGGGCCTTCCCTCGCCTATCGTTCATGGTCGCTTACTGCCACTGCTCCTGCGGTTCTGCTCCTTTTCCCGTCTCAGATTCAAGTCTTTTGACCGACATTCGAGAGATCTTTTTGGAACACTCGATGGGATGCGGCGCCTGTTATTTCGGTGTCTAGATGTAATCTTCTCTCATTCGATTGTGGATTTTAGCCACCTATCCTTCTCTGCGCAGAAAACAGCACCTCCCGTGACGTTGAGCCTGAGCCAAGCTCCACCGTTCACCTCCTCATTTTATCCTCCCCCATAACCGCTGGGCCGCCGCACGGGCTTCGCGATAGGCCGCCTTCTCGTCTACTCCCAAGACCTTCCTGTCCTTCAGCAGCATCTTCCCGTTGACGATGGTGGTCACGACATCTAGGTTGCCTGCCAGGCCGAAGAGCAGATGCCCCATAAAATTATCCTCATTGAGGGGCGTGGGCGGCAGATAGTTTACGATAATCAAGTCAGCTTTATGGCCCGGCTTGATCCGGCCCACATCCACGCCAAAGAGCCGCTTGACGATGGCATAGTTGTTCACGAGGAAGACACGATACACTTGATTCAGCCCGATTGCCTGGGGATTTGAATTGACCAGCTTGTGCACCAAAAACATCGCCCGCAGGTCGGAGAGCATCTCAAACCCAAATCCGTCGTTGCCCAGGCCGACTAAAATATTTCTATTAAGCATTCCCTGGATGTCGGCGATCCCCACGGCGTTGTTCATGTTGGACTGGGGGTTGTGCACCAGGATCGCATCCTCTTGGGCCAAAATATCCTTCTCCTCTGCGGAGAGATGGATCCCGTGAGCCAAGATCGTCTTTTTGCCCAAGACCTCCAAATCCCGCAGCCGTTCGACCACTCGCTTTCCGTATTTTTTAAGAGAATCTTCCTGGTCCTGGGGTCCCTCCGCCAGGTGGATGTGATAGCCCACCTCCCGATCTCCTAACTCCTTTCGCAGCCGCTTGAATGTCCTATCTGATAAAGTGAAGGAGGCGTGCAGGCCGATCAGGGCACTTAAGAGATCATCGTGAGCAGCTTTTGTCTCATCGAAAAACTCGATGTTCTCCGTGATCCCCTGCTCAGCCCGCTCCGGGCCGTCCCGATCGGAGATCTCGTAGCAGAGGGAGCTCCGCAGGCCCAGCTCATCGACGAGCGCTCTCTTAATAGTCTTGAGGCTGCCGCGAATGCTATCAGGACTGGCATGGTGGTCGATGATCGTGGTGACGCCGTGCTTGATGAACTCCAGCCCCCCGATCAGGGCACTGTAGTAGATGCTCTCCCTATCTAACGCTTTATCCAGCCTCCACCAGATCTGTTCTAAGATGTCCCTGAAGCTCTGGGGCGCCACCCCTGATAAGGCCATCCCCCGGGCCAGGGCACTGTAGAGGTGGGTATGGGCACAGACGAACCCCGGGAGGACCAGCCGCCCTTGAGCATCGATCACCTCCATGCCCTCCTTAAGGGGCTTCGGCAGCTTCTCCATTCTGCCTACTCTGGCGATAGCATCGCCCTGGATTGCTACAGAGCCATTCTCGATAAGGCCCGCGCTGCTATCATTGGTCCAGATGCGGGCGTTCTCGATCAGGATGCCCATTTAAAACCCCTCAGCGAAGGTATCGATCATCAGCTTGACATCATCTCCCAACGGGTAAAGAATCGGGCAGGTGCAGCCCTTGGCCACATATTCGCGGACCTTGGCCCGGCACTCCTCCGGCGTGCCGGAGGCGGTAATGCGCTCTACCAGGCCCTCAGGCACGAACTTCATCGCCTGGTGCACCTGATCACTCGTGGCGGGCCAGCCCAGGATCCCCTGGATCTTCTCCACGACCTCCTGTTTCACGCCGCTGGCTTTAGCGATGTGTGGCTGTTGCGCCAGGTATTGCGTTAGCAGCTCTTTGGAGTTCTCTATCGCCCGCTGGTGATCATAGTCCACTGAGCAGACGACCAGTTGCGGGCGATCAATCTCCTCCAGCGAGCGCCCGGCCCGCTTTGCTCCGGCTCCCAGGTGCTCCATCGCCGGATCGTTATACTCCGGCGGCACGCAGTAATTTAAAAGAACACCATCGGCGATCTCCCCAGCCAGCTCCATCATCCTAAAGCCGGTGGCCCCAATGTAGATCGGGACATGCCGGGGAGAGCGATCCCCGTGCACGATGTCGATCTCGATATCGTGCACCTTAACAAATTCACCTTCATAGGTGACGGTCTCCATGTCCAGCAGTCTCCGCAGCACCGTGACGACCTCCCTCATCGCCGTGAGCGGCTTGCGGCGGTCCACGCCCACTTTGGAGGCCAGGGGCTCCCACCAGGCCCCGAGGCCGCAGATCACCCGTCCTGGGGCTAGGTCATCGAGGGTCACGAAGGTCGCCGCGAGCAGCCCCACATTTCTTGTCCAGTTGTTGATCACCCCGGTGCCGAGCTTGATCCGCTTGGTGGTGGCCCCGAAGGCGGCCAGTGGCACGACAGCATCGCGCACCAGCCGCGACTCGGCATGCCAGACGGCCTCGAAGCCCCGCCCCTCCGCATATTTAACATACTCGATCTCGTCCCGGAGCGGATGCTTATCCTGGAGATAGAGCGCAACCCGATTTCCTGAGCCAGCAGACATGGTCTTCCTGCCTCCCTCCTATGGATTTAAATATCGCTGCGCTTCCTCAGCCGCCTCCTCCAACACCAGTTGGGGGTCTTCCCGGCCGAAGAGCGCTCTCTCCAGCGCTAAACCGAGAATACGAGATATCTCGGTGTAAGCGGAGAGATTCGGCCGGGGGCGGGTATAGAGCAGTTCTCCCAGCGCTACCCCGGCTCCGGGGTTCTCCCGAAGATAATCCTGGAACTCCCGAGAGCGGATCACAGAGAGCCTGAGCGGGATATAGCCCGTGGCAGTGCTCCACTTCAGGTTCTGCTGGGCATCGGTGATCCATCTGATGAACTCCCAGGCCGCCCGCTCCTTGCGCTCGTCTTTGGTGAGGATGGCCAGGCTCTTCCCGCCCAAAATCGTCGCCCGCCTCCGATTCAGCGGCAGCGGGGCCACCCCTAGCTCAAACTTGACCTGCTTCTTATAGATGAGATTGAGCCTGGCCGATGAGCCGAGGGTCATCGCCACGCGGCCACTGATGAAGCCCTCGGTGGGTGGCGAGAGGGGCATAATTCCATATTTATAGATGAGATCGAGCCAGAACTGCAATGCCCCTACACCCTCCGGACCGGCGAAGCGGGCCTTAGTGTAACCTATATTGAAGAGCTCTCCCCCATTCTGCCAGAGGAAGGGGATAAAGTAATAGACGACGCCCGTATGGGCCGTGAGGGGGAAGCTCAGCCCCCACTGGTCGGGCCGCCCGTCGCCATCAGTGTCCTTGGTCAGGCGCTCTCCCAGCTTGACCAACTCATCCCACGTTCGGGGAGGCGAGTCGGGGTCCAGGCTAGCCGCGCGGAAGAGGTCCTTATTGTAATATAGGACCAAGTTGCTCGCCGCGTAGGGCATCGCCCAGATCCCACCTTTATAGGTCGCGCTCCTCCAGAAGAGCGGGTAAACATCATCCTTGAAGGCCTCTCCCTCCTCCTCGATGAGCTCGTCCAGCCTCACGATAGCCTTACTCTCGGCGAGCGGCGCCGTCCAGTAGTCCTCGATCAGGGCGACATCGGGGGCCGTCCCCGCCGCGATCGCCAGCTCTAGCTTATTCCAGCCTGTCCAGGAGTTCCCACTGTAGGAGTATCTCACCTGGATATCAGGGTGGCTGGCGTTGAACTCATCGATGAGCTTCTCATGTGCCCTCCCGAAATCCCCACCATAGATGTGCCAATACTCTAATTGGATAACCCCCTTATTGCCCCAAGCCGGCTGAAGGGCCAGCAGGCCGATAGCAGCGCCTAGCATCATCAGTAAACCTACTCGATAGAGAGCAATTCTCCACTTCATCTGTTCTTCCAATCGATCAAGCTAGGGGCCTTCAACAGGTGACTCCCAAGGCTCCCCCCTCATCGCTGCCCCCTTTAACGCTCCATCGCCAGTTTCACCCTTAATGATATATCCCCTGCCAGAGCCAGATCAAGAGTTCCAGGAAGCTATGGCCTACCGCATCATCAAAATAGCACAGATGCAGCTTCAGTCAACAAGATATATCCTCCTTAAACCTCTCCCCCAGGGCCCGGCTGAGGGCCTGGCCGAGCTGGGGGCTCGTCCCCGGATGATCGCCAAAGGCCAAAGTGTAGCGGGCAATCATCTTCAAAAGATCCGTCTCACCCAGGTTCAGCTCGATCAGCTTGGTCGCCAAAGCCTCGCCTGCCCCGGCCCGCAATTCCGGGCTCGCCCCCTGGACCGTCACCTCCATAAGCTCATCGATATTCAAGCCAGCCTCAAGCAATCGCGCCCCCAGCGTCGCCCCCGCTGCCCGGCGTAGCTCCAGGGTAGCTCCCGAAGCAGCCCAATTCTCCAGCTTATTTAAAGGGACATCGGGAGCCCTTTCCACCGCAGTTTGCACCACCCGGAGGTCCCGCTCAACCGCGGTGATCGCCGAGTTTAGGCTAATGAGATCCCCGCTGGTTAGGGCCTCATGAATCTTAGCCAGATTCTGCTCGATGCGCTCCAGCCGCTGGGCGGTGGTGAACTCCCCGGCGACCTCGGCGGTGGTGATCAGCATCTGCCGCTCCCCCTCAAGCAGCTTTTGAGAGGTGGAGAGCGCCTGAAGGGCATCTTCAGCTTCACCGTCTTGGGCCTTCTCCTTTATCTCGTCCAGTAGTCCCTCCAGCCTCTGGAAAACATCACTCGCCTTATCTCGCTGGGCGCAGAAGACGACCTCGAGGGCCTTCCCCGCCGCGGCGCGGAACTCCGGGGTTAGAGAGGCATCGGTGACCACGGCCATGAGGTCATTCAATGGATCCTGTAGCCGATTGAGGAAGCCGTAGAATTTATATATCCCGGCGAGGAAGTCGCTCGCTGCGGCGCGGACCTCCTCAACCCCGCCATCGATCTCTACCCCCTCGACCTCTACGCTTGCCCCGCGCAGGATCGCCTCCACTGCCGCTTGGGCTTCGGGGGCCACCAGTGCGGCGCGGAGGAGGAGGAAGAGGGCCTGAGCCCGAGCGAGCCGTAGCTCATGGCTTGCCCCCCGAGCTATCGCGGAGGCTAATCCCTGCAAACTGAGCTCGCCCCGGCCGACGGCGGCGACGGTGGCCTGGACGAGAGCGGGAATCGCTGCCCCCCGCAGCTCCGGGGTGGGGCCACAGGCCAGCGTCTCCAGCTCCTCCAAGCTGAGTCTGGCCACCAGTAGCCGCTGGCTGAGGGCCTCTCCTGCCGCCCCCCGCAGCTCTTGCGAAGGACCATCCACCGCCATCTCCTCCAGGGCCACATTGGAGAAGGAGGAGTTGACCAACAACTCTCCTAAGGCCAGGCCCGCTGCCACCCGCACCTCGGGCAGAGCGTCCCGCGAGGCCAAGTCGATCAAGCTCTCAATCGATCTGGCCCAAACCCCTTGGCTGAAAGCCCCCCCGATGAGGACCGCCAAGAGGATGATCGTTGCAAAAAATTTCCATCTCATCTTAACCTCCTATTTTGTTATTTCACTCCTTGCACCAATACCAGATGGGGATCGAGCGCATCCCGCAGCGCATCCCCCAAGAAGTTGAAGGCCAACACCACGATAATAATAAAACCACCGGGGAGGAGCAGCCAGGGGTGAAACTGGAGCTGGAAGACCGATTGGGCATCCTGGAGCAGCATCCCCCAACTGACCAAGGGCTCCTGGATCCCGAAATTGAAGAAGCTCAGCACACTCTCCAGGATGATCAGCCCGGGGATGGTCAGAGTGGCCGAGATAATTAAATAACTTAAAGTATTCGGCAGGATATGGCGGAGCATGACCCGCCCCGTCCCCGCGCCGACGGCCCTGGCGGAGAGGACGAACTCCTCCTCGCGGTATCTCAAGAACTCTCCGCGGATCACCCGCGCCAGGGGGGCCCAGCCGACCAGCGTGAGGATGACCACGATCCCCCAGAAGCGGGCCAGCGGCGGGAGGTTGGGAGGGAGTGCCGTGGAGAGGGCTAAAAGCAAGGCGAGCCGCGGGATCGACATCACCACCTCGATCGCCCGCTGCACTGCTGTATCGATCAGCCCGCCATAATAGCCCGAGAGCCCCCCGATGAGCCCGCCGCCGACGAGGCAGACGAGGACCACCAAAGGACCGATGGCCAGCGAGATCCGCCCGCCGACCAGGATGCGGGCTAGCAGGTCTCTTCCCAGCTTATCGCTGCCCAAAAGGAAGAGCTGGCCCGGGGAGTCGGGGGAGGTCCCCGTGCCGAACAGGTGGATATCCGTCTTGAAGATACCCAGCAGGCGATACTCATCGCCATGCACGAAGAGATGAATCGGATATCTCTTGCTTTTATCTTCACGGTAGATCCAGCTCATGGTGAAGGGATTGCGTATCCGCTCCAGGCCATAGACGAACGGCTGCACTTCGTGCTTTTCATCATCCCAGAGGTGGATCCGCCCCAGCATCGGCGGGGCATAGGGGAATTGGCGATGCTGCGTTCCATAATTATAGGGGCTGAAGAGGCCAGCGAAGGTGACCAAGAAGATTAGCACTGCCAGAATGAATCCCCCGATCAATCCCAGCCGATGCTGCTTGAATCTATTGAAGAGCCTCTTCATCATTCAAGCCTGATCCGGGGATCGGCCCACAGGAGGAGCAAGTCGGCCAGGAGATTCCCCAGCATTAAAATGAAGCTGAAGAAGAGCAGTCCGGACATAGCGACATACTGGTCCTCCTGCAGGAGTGCCTGCCAGTAGCTCTGCTCCACGATCGGCAGTTGGAGCACCACTGCCGCCACCAGCGCCCCTTCAAACATGTAGGGGAGCCAGAAGCCGAGCATGCTCACCAGTGGCGCGATCGCATTGCGCACCCCATGCTTATAGATGACTTTCCTTTCATGGAGTCCCTTGGCCCGCGCCGTCTGGATGTAGGGCTGGCTGAGGACATCGAGGAGCTGGCCTCGCATGTAGCGGCTGATCGCGGCCATGTTGCTCGCCCCGATCACCAGGACCGCGGGCCAGAGGTGCCAGATGAGGTCTTTAAATTTAGCCCAGCTCCAGGGGGCGGTGACGTAGGCCGTATCAAAGAGCCCCCCGACTCCCAGGCCCCAGTGCGGCCCGACCTGGAGGACCACCACTAAAAGCCAGAGGAGGAGGAGGGCCAGGATGAAGTTGGGGATCGAGAGGCCGAGGAACCCTAGCAGGTTGAAGAAGTAATCCCCGGGGGAGTAGCGATGGGTCGCCGAGTAGATCCCCAGCGGCAGGGCCAGCAACCAACTTGCGAGCATCGTCGTCCCGGTAATCACCAGGGTCCAGATCAGCCGCCCGCCGGAGAAGAGCGCTGAGAGCGCCGGCTGACGCGTAGCGAAGGAGTAGCCGAAGTCCAGCTTTGTTATGATGCCTTTAATCCAGCGCCAGTATTGGACGGGGAGCGAGGCATCGAGGCCATAATGCGCCCGCATCTCCTGGAGCATCTCTTGGGGGTAACTCAGCTCGAACTTAGTTAAAAAATCGCCCGGCTCGAGCTTGATCACCCCGAAGGCCACGATCGAGACGAGGAAGAGCACCGGGATCATATAGAGGATCCGCCGCAAGGTGTAGGCCCACATTGTATAGAGAACCTCCGTTGACTACCCCAGCTTGCCAGGGGGAGGGGCGGAGGCCACCAGGGGCAAGCCTCCACCCCCTTGCCGGTTAGAGATCCTGGCGGAAGATGATCTCGCTCCCCACCAAGGTAGCGCTGAGCGTCGTCCCGCTGAAGTTGCCCACGCGGTCCTGGCGATAGGCCTCCAGCCCCTGAGAGTTGTAGAGGAAGATCAACGGCTGGTTCTGGGCGACCAGGGTCTGGAATTGAGATAGGAGATCGAACCGTTCGTTCAGATCGACGGCCGTCGCCTGCTGCTCCAGGATCTGATCGACGCTCTTCTGCCAGGCCGCCACATCCTGGCTCTGGCCATCGGAGAACTTCCAGAAGTGCAGCTCCCCCTGGGAGGAGTAGATCTCGCGGAGGAAGTTGGGATCTCCGCCGCCCCCGATGGAGATCCGCGCGACCTGATACTGCGGCGGTCGGCTCCCGATCAATCTATCCACCAGGGTGTTGAAGCTCACCGGCGTGACCGTGGCCTTGATCCCCAGCTTGGCCAGATCGTCGCTATAGATCAGGGCATCGCCGCCGAGCACGGTCGAGCCCTGCACAGTGAGGATATCGAACTGCAGTGGCGCCCCGGGATTGGGGAAATTGGCAGGAAATTCGCGGATGCCATCGCCGTTAGTATCCTTCAGACCGATCTCATCGAGCAGCGCGCCTGCTCTGTCTAGGTCGAAGGGGAAGCTGGGAAAGCCCGGCTGATCGCCGATCCAGTAGGTCGAATCGATCCCCGGACCATAGCGCGGCTCGCCCAGGCCGTTGAGGTCGGTGCCGATCATCGACTCCCGGTCGGCAGCATAGGCCATCGCCCGACGGAAGCGCACATCGCGGAAGAGCTGGCGCAGATTGGGATCGGCCGCGTCCTCGTTGAAGGCGAAGACATTGATATCGGTCACCCCCGCCGGGGTCACGAGCACGCGGAAGCCCTCCCCAGCCTTGGCCTGGATCACTGGAAGATCCTCGGGCCGCGGGGGATAGATATCGGTCTGGCCATTGATGAACCGCAGCAGCCGCACGTTATCGTCGGAGACGATCGGCAGGATGATCCCGTCGAGATAGGGCAGTTGCGTCCCTTTCGGATCGGCCTTCCAGTAGAAGGGGTTCCGCTCTAAAACCACCTGCTGCCCCGGGGTATAGCTCTTCAGCCGGAAGGGACCCAGGCCCGCAATTTGGTCCGGCGGGGTATCGACCCCCCAGGCGCGGTCGAAGCTCCCTGCTGGGACGTCCGGGTTCATTTTATGGACCCGGTCGGCCAAGAGGTGCTGCGGCAGGATCGGCACGGAGGCGATCATGGCCAAAAGCGAGGGGAAGGGGACGGGGGTGGTAATCCGCACCGTTTGCTCATCGAGCGCCTCGACCTGCGGGAACTGCCCCTCCACCAGCCAGGAGGCCTTGTTGCTATCGACGTCGGGGTTGAAAAGAAGATCGTTGAAGGTGAAGACGACATCGTCTGCGGTGACTGGAGTTCCGTCGGAGAACCTGATCCCTTTTCTTAAAACCAGGGTGATCGAGCGCTCATCGGCTGAGATCTTGTAGGACTCGGCGACCGCCGGGGTCCCATCGGACTCTATCAAAGGAGCGTTCAAGAGCGCAGTGACGGCGTTGGAGCTGTTCTCCTGTTCCACGATGGGGTTGAAGGTCTTGGGGTTATCGATGTCATCGATGATCACCGTCCCACCCCGCTGCCCGAGTCCATCGGGAAGGCTATCCAACGGGACCACCAAGGGATTGTCGGGCAGGTTCGCCTGCTGGGCAGGGCCGCTCAGCCCCGCCAGCATGATGGTCAATGCCAGTATCGCAACTAAAGTTAATTTATGCATCCTCTCCCTCCTCTATCTACTTTCCCGGCCCCGGCTGGAAGTGGGGCCGCCCACCGCCGCCGAGGGCGCCCGCCGGGAGTTTAAATAAAACCGCCTGGAGCTCATCTTTGGCCAGGCTGAGCGTGGAGCCAGTAATGGCCACTGCGGTGGCGCGGATCTTGCCATCGCCATCGGGGGTCACCGTGCCCGAGACCCGATCGCCGATCCTCAGGACCAAGCGGTCGGGGTCGTCGAAGATGATCTGGGCGATGTCCTCCACGGCGAATGCGTGAACCCCGAAGATCGGGGAATCGAGCGTAAATTCCTCATTCTCGATGTTCGCGCTGAGCAGGGCCCCCTGGGGGAGAATCAGCAGGTCAAACTTCTGCAGTCCTTGGAGGATGGCCCGAAGGAGCACGTTCCCCTGCAAGCCCTTAAAGAGCGGGAAGAGGGCGTCGCGGAGCTGCTTTTCCGAGGCATTCTGGGGGAGCTCGACCTTGAAGATGATCCCCCGCAGTTGCGCGATCGGCAAATTCATCTCCTCCCCCGTGGGGAGTTTCACGGCGATGCTGCTTGCCTGTAATGCACCTTGGACCTG
>Ga0114934_10002217_pt1 | contig 12456 bp, 11 predicted proteins | sample 4SBtaG_2_FD_99695 | JGI IMG/M metagenome (GOLD analysis project Ga0114934, IMG submission 99695) | Deep subsurface microbial communities from Kolumbo volcano to uncover new lineages of life (NeLLi) - 4SBTROV10_white metaG | ecosystem: Environmental > Aquatic > Marine > Volcanic ... | reverse complement strand
TGGTATAACTCTTCTATACTTTCAAATTCATCTGTATCTTTAGGTTTTTTAGGAGTCTCTTTCTCCTCAGGAGAGAACATATAATGTGTCTCAAGGTGGACGAGATTGTCAGGAAGCTCATATCTGATATCTCCATACTCACTCTCCATCGAGCCCAAAAATATAATGCCAAATTTTAAATCTGGCATACCATTGATAAGTTGATGAATCCAAGAGGAGACACCACCTCGTATATATGGATATGTCCCCTCTCCCAACAACAATATATCTATCTCATCACTCTCTCGTATCAATGCCATATACTACTCCCACTGTGTTACTATAGGGTGCAAAACTGCATTTGCATGCAAGCCTTTGGTCTCCCCTAGAAGCTCTTTGACTTTTTTGTAATCTTTTTTGACAAAAAATATCTCTGCTAAATAGGGGACGATATAGTCCATATTGACCCCATCTTCTATCGCTTTTGTGAAACACTCTTGTGCTTTGTCTATCTTGTGTTGGGCTAAGTAATTTTTACCTAAAAGCACATTGATTTTTTCATTGTGAGGGTTCTCCTCCAAGGCTATGAGTGCGTACTTCTCTACCTCTTGTGTGATAAAACTTTTGAGATCACTATCAGCAAGCTCAAAATAGATCAAATCCCAGTAGAGAAATGCCAACTCTCCTGCTCTTGTAGCTCTAGTGTGACGCTCCTCTGCCTCTTCAAAGAGTTGCATCTTCTCATGTATTTGACCGTTGATACCTTTTTCGAGATTGTCAATCACAGCAAAGCTATAGAGCCGTACTTCATCATTTTTATCGCCGAGACGATCTTTGATCAATGAGACATCACTTTTGGTGGCATTCTCTGCCAATGAAACCAACGCTCGCATTTTGAGAGAGGAGCCACTCGTACCTTTCTCCTCACCAAGGAGTTTGCCCATAGCAGCTTCTCCAAATACACGCTGAATTTCAGGAAACTCATTTTCAAACTCAATCATATTGATAGCGTGGACATTTTCTAGTTTTTTTTCATACTCTACATGCAAAAGATAGTAGACTATCCATACCGTCATGAGATAGCCAATTATAGGAAGAGCTATATTGAGTACCCAAAAAAAGAGGATATATTTGAGCCGTTTGGTTTGAAACCTATGAAATAAAAATTGCGAAGCGATCAAAGAGACGAAGAGTGATATGGTAGCATGCATGAGATAAAAGAGCTCCAAAGAACCCATAATATAGTGATAGATATCACTCATACCACATCTCCTATTACTCTATCTCTCTTGATAAAAATTTGTCACTATTGGACTATTTGTCGCTTAGCATAGAGGCGATGAGGTCTTGAGCTACAGTCCCTATGGAGGCATTACCCCAGCTACTATCTGAAGCAACTGCACTCCATTTGACTGCACCTGTCTTGAGGTCGATGAGTTTAAACTGTAGACTTACAGCAGGCTCACCATCTATGCCTGTCTTGTATCGCCACTCACTCACACCACCTATAAACATATAGCCATTTTTACGATTGAGGGCATCTGTTCTTTTTTGTTGTTGTGTCATCTTACGAGTCTCATTATCGATGCGATTATCTACTTGATACCCTTTGGCTAGTAGCATCCCCTCTACTATATTGGATGCACGCATACCCGCTCTAGGTGTATCGGTGTAGTTGTCGAGTGCATAGAGTGCAATGCTTTGAGATTTGTCAATACTACTCATAGGTGCAACAGATGAGAACTCTGTTTGTGTACAGCCTACGATAAAAGAGAGTAGCAACAAAGTGGAGAGAAGAAGCAGTGTTTTTTTGAGAACATTCATTGATAATCCTTGTAATTATTATAAATCAAGTATAGCATGAATGCTCAAAATATTTATTGAATGAGATAAAATTTCATAATTTTTACATTAAGCGTGACTTATTTGATATCCACTCCCCCTATAATAGTTTGCAAGCCTATAGCAACTTTTTCTCTTCTATCTTCACCCTTTTTCATCTCTTGTCTTATTCGCTCACTACTCTCTTGCACTTCATGATGTGGCTCTTTGGTGCTTTGCATATACTGCTCTATCAATGCTATATCTTTGATAGATAGGCTTGTATGTTTGATGCGATCACTACTCTTTTGTATATCGGCACTATTATAGACACGATTGACAAATCCATCGACAGATGTTCTATCAGCAAAAGGGAAGAGTACAGCAACGATATCGAACTCATCTTCTTGTGTATAACTCATCAGGTCTAATGTACGCAAGTTTTTATCGACAGCTTCTCTCAAGAGGTGTGTAGCCAATTTGTCATATGATTTGAAGAGGAGTATTGTCGTCTCAGTACCAAAATCTCTGTTGAGTGTATGGAGGCGATAGGATTCAAAACGAAAATTTGATTGAAACTGTGGCAAAAATCCCCCCATCTTTTGCATAATCCTCATCTTGTAGACTTCATCAAACATGTAGTTGACAAGTATAGTCGCTGAGATGAGATTGTCTTTGTTGAATGACATAAATGGCATCTTGGCCACTACCAACATACCTACAACTTCACCATAGGAGAGAGCAGGGATAGCTGCTAAATATCTACTCCCACTATAGGAGTCATCACTACTTACATAGAGAGGCACCGACTTCTTATAAGCATCTTGTATGAGGAGGTCTTGCGTATCTATATCCTCTGCATCGACAAACTTTGCCAAAACACTCATATCTGTATTCTTTTTGTTGGTCTCTATATGCAATAAAAAAGATGACTCTATATTGAGTGACTTTTGAAGGAGTTGAAGGAACTCTCCAAAAAGGCTCTCGCTATTCTCTTGGTGGCTGTTTGCTTTAATATTAATGATAGAGTTTCTTAGACTCATTGGTTTGACTACATAGCTTTTTTCTATTTGATCATGCGAAATTTTGAGCATATAAAACGCTTTGCTGAGTTCTGAAAGTTTCTGTCGTGTAAATCTGTCTTCTGTAGCATGCTGATCGATGATACGGCTCCAGTAGTAGTGAAATTCACCAAATATCAAAACCAAAACAAACTCTCTCAAAAAATAGAAAAAGTGAGACTCCTCATACCCATACTGCATAGCAACTGCTAAGATAAGCATCGCCAAGAGACCACTAGAGATCCCATGGAATAGAGTAATGATTGCTAATATAATGGTTAAGGAAGAGAAATCAACATGCAACATAAGTATATCATTGGGATTGATATAGTACCCCAAAGCTAGATATGCCATGATGATAAAAAGTGTCTCAAGATATGGATATCTAAAAAAATATTTTCTCAAATTATGTGTGATTATCATGGTAACTCCTTTGCTTTTTTCATTTCAAAGTATAAACCATAAGTGTCACACAAAAATTATCTATGTGGTAGCCTTATTAGAAAATCCACTATCAAACTCTGCTATCTTCTTATCTGCTGAGTAGACTATCGCATCATCTACTTTGAGATGTCTCTTTTTGAGTTTGTTTGGATAGTCTATATGACTCAAGATATGTTTAATGGCATTGAGTCTTGCTTTTTTCTTGTTGTTGGAGTCTATCACTGCCCAAGGGGCATGGACAGTGTGAGAAGCCATAAACATCGTATACTCTGCAACGGTATACTCATCCCATAGCTCTTGAGAATACTTATCTATCGGTGAAAATTTATACTGTTTGAGAGGATTTATCATCCTAGATTTGAAGCGTTTGGCCTCCTCCTCTTTGGATACAGAGAAGTAGAGCTTGATAAGTATGATACCAGAACTTACTAACATATCTTCCAACCTAGGAACTGTATGCAAAAACTTTCTATGCTCATCTTGGGTACAAAAGCCCATCACAGACTCTACACCTGCACGGTTGTACCAGCTACGATCGAAGAGTACTATCTCACCGCCACTTGGGAGATGTTTGATATATCGCTGGAAGTACCACTCTGTCTTCTCTACATCTGATGGTTTATTGAGGGCGACGACTCTCGCACCCCGTGGATTGAGGTGCTCAGTGACTCTCTTGATGGTTCCTCCTTTGCCTGCTGCATCTCGCCCCTCAAAGATGATCAAAACTTTCAAGCCTTTCTCTTGAACCTCTCTTTGCATTTTGAGTAGCTCTATCTGCAGCTTTACTAGCTCTTTCTCGTACGCTATAGTCTCCTCTTTGATCCAGACAGGTACTCTCTTTTTCTTTTTGCCTTTTGCCTTTTTTCGACCATCCTCATAGTGTTGTTCAGCCTCTTTTCGACGCTCTTTATGGAGATGCTCATCTATAGAGATATCTTCATCAATTTCTGTATCTATTACTTTTCGCTCTTTGCTCATCATCTACCCTTTCTATATTTTAGCCTTACTCCTTAAGTATATCGTAAATACTTCTATAACTTCAATATTTTTCGGTAGAATTGATTGAGATTATTAGAGAAGTAAAGGCGTTGATGAGACGAGTTATGACTTTCCACAAAGTGTTCAGATATATATCTATAGGAATATGCTATACTAAAAATTATAATATCAAGGAAATTAGATGAAAAAATTTTTGATCATTCTCTCGCTTCTTTTTGTCTCAGGCTGTGGGTATAAACCCTCTGCACACTATATACAGAGTATCTTTGAGGGTTCTATATATGTAGATGTCAAAGTCTCTTCAAAAGAGCCTGAAAATGCTGTCTATGTCAAAGATGCTCTTCATAGGATGATTATTACGAGATTTGGTGGGAAAGTTACCCCAAGAGAACATGCACAAAATATACTAGTAGCATCATATGATGGTACCAGCTTTGTGCCTATTAGTTATGATGAGAATGGATATATCACACGATATCGTGCAAATATCAGAATGAAATTTAATATGAAGTCCAAAGATGTCAATCTCAATAGAAACATCACTGCCTATGTCGAAGAGGATATCCATGCAAGCTCTAGCCTCTCATCTGCTTTGAGAATATTGGCTATCAGAAAAGGTATGGAGAAAGCTTTGGATCAATTCTTGGCATATGCAGCATCACAGGGTGCTATCCGAGAGAGTGCAGAGTAGAGCGTGTGATCAGTTTTGTTGACTTCATAGAGCAGAAGCCTCTCTACTATAAAGAGATAGATCATCAGCGTATTCACGATGCCTATGCTCTGATCTCACACCATATCAACCGCCCACGAACCATCCATATCGTTGGGACAAATGGCAAAGGTTCTACAGGTCGTATCGCGGCTCATTTGGCATATGCAAGTGGTTTGAGGGTAGGACACTTCTCTTCTCCTCATATCTTGAAATTTAATGAACGGATATGGATTGATGGAGAAGAGAGTAGTGGTGATATTTTAGAGTCGTCTCATCAGAAGCTTTTTACACTTTTGGGTGAAGAGGTGAGTAGGGCTTTGAGCTATTTTGAGTATACGACACTGCTTGCTTTTGTGGCGTTTGAGTCACTCGACTTTGTCGTGCTAGAAGCTGGGCTAGGTGGTGAATATGATGCTACCAATGTATGCGACAAAGAGTTGAGTATCATCACACCTATAGGCATAGACCATCAAGCATTTTTGGGTGAGCGTATAGAGGATATAGCCCGTACCAAAATAAGAAGCATCCAAAAAGAGTTACTTCTTGCTCCTCAAATATATGCAGAAGTTTTGCCCATAGCCCAAGAGATAGCCCAAGAGAGAGGAGCGATACTCCATCAAGCCTCTCTTCAAAACAAAGAAGCCCTCACGGCTATCGCCCAAGCAAAAAATTGGGGTGAGTACCTCATAGATAATGCTTTGGTAGCACTCCAAGCACTCGATATCCTAGGTATCACATATGATATAGAGCATCTGATGCAAGTCGAGCTATTTGCACGATTTTATCCTCTCACACCTCATATCCGTATAGATGTAGGTCACAATCCTCTCGCTGCTAGTGCTATCCTTCAAGTCCTAGATGAGAGGGTAGTACTCATCTACAATAGTTTAGATGACAAAGAGTATCTCCAAGTCTTAGAGATACTCAAACCCAAACTCAAACGAGTAGAGATCATCCCAATCCCCTCCCAGCGAGCAGCAACAACAGAGCAGATAGAGCGAGCTTTGCAAACACTAGGGATAGAGTATAGTCATTTTACTGGTTCTATAGCAGATGATGAGGAGTATCTTGTCTTTGGTTCCTTTTATGTCGTAGAGGAGTTTTTGAAACATAATTGGAAAGCTCCTAACTGATCTCATATACCCTATGAGTATGAGACTTTTTGGGAGGTTCCTTAGCTTGTAGCGATATCATAAATCACCTCTCTTTGTATGCCTTTTTCTATGATCTCTTTGAGTGCTAGATTTTCAATCTCCATCTCTAGGAATGCATCCACACTGTTGATACTATTTTGGGCAATCTCTCTTAGAACTATCCCTCTATATGCTTTTGCCCAGTGACTCACAACTTTGCCATTTTTTATAAATTTCAGTGTTGTATAGGGAGAGGATGGTTTATAAAATTTATTGTAAAATCCTGCTCTTAGATCGAGATACTCCTCTCCTCCTAAGAGTTTATCAAGTGCTTGAGTAAAGTGTGTATGATAGAACTTTTCAGGAGCGACATCGGCTATCTTGGCTCCCTGTTTGAGTTTGTAATCAGGCAATCCCCTATCTCCTGCCAAAAGGGGACCAAAAAGATTAGAGAAGATGAGTACATGCTCATCTATATACTTTTGCGCGGAAGTTTGCAGTCTCTCATATTCTAGGTAGTCATAGGCGACCCCATCATATCTCTGCACGACTTTCATGCACTCTTTCTCAAAGATATTTTCACTATAGTACTCTATGAGACTCTCTTTTTTTGTACCAAAAAGTTTGATCTTCTCCTCTATTGAAGCATCTGCTATAAATCTATTATATTGTGATACAAGCTCTAATCTCTTATCAAAAAGCTCTGGAAAAATATAATTATTTCGCTCTATCGTCGACCTTGTTATTGACTCTTTTTGATCTTCATGATGTTTCGCTTCACTAGGAGAGAAAAGTATCTTCATATCATATCCTTAAGGCATAAATTAGTTTCTTTATTATATCATAATTGCTAAGTTTTGGACAAAACGAAATAAAACAAAGAGGTAAGTATAATGAAAAAATTTATAGCACTGTCACTTGTGACAGCTACTATGGCATTTGGTAATGCAACAGATGATCAAATAAATGATCTTCAAAAGCAAATCGACAAACTCAAAAAACAAGTGATTAAAAATAAAATACAGAGTGCTGGAGATAATATCAAATGGGGTGTAGATCTTAGAACAGCTGTAGATAGTATCAACTATGATATGGCAGATGGTAAATCATATGACAACAATAGTCTTATGTCTTTGAGACTCTGGCTCAACATGGCGTATGCTGCTGACTCTCACAATATCTTCAAGGGTCAACTCTCTATGAACAAAGCATTTGGTGCTGACTTTGGCGATATGACAAGCAATAGAGCATTTGGTATGGGTGCAATGTTTGATTGGACTGGAAATGAGGCTCTCTCTGATAATTCACTCAAAGTAAAAGAGGCATATTGGCTCTATCTTGGTGATGATGCATTTGGTCAAGGTGTTGACTGGACATTCTCTATCGGGAGAAGACCATCCACAAATGGTTTCTTGGCAAACTTAAGTCAAGATGATGCTTCTAAGTCACCATTGGGTCATGTTATCAATGTTGAGTTTGATGGTTTGAGCTCTAAACTTGATCTTAGCAAATGGACAGGTGTCAATGGTATGAGCTTCAAAGTTTGTCTCGGACAGGGGTCTACAAATGCAACTCCACTTTTTGCAGATAATACACCATATGCAGAGATGTCAGATAGTCTTGATGGTATCTCTTTGGGCGGATTTATATTTGAGCCATATAATGATGGTCAATTTATAGTCAAAACTACTTGGTATAGAGCCTTTAATCTCCCTGGTGTGGAAGTAGATATGAATACAGGCGAACAGCTAGGCTTTAAACAGTATGGAGATATGGATGGTGCTGCACTCTCTGTTCTTGTTGATGGTTTGACAGAAGATGGGTATGCTTCAACAGTCAAAGTGTTTGGTTCGTACGCTTGGAGTCAAACCAATCCAGACGAAGGCAAAGCGATGCTCGGTTCTATGGATAAAGAGTCTGGCACATCCTATTGGCTCGGTGCGTATCTTCCTGTAGGTGAAGATTCTGTCTATGGTACACTTGGTATGGAGTATAATCACGGTTCACAATACTGGAGACCATTTACATACGCTGAAGATACTATGATCGGTTCAAAATTAGCAACTCGTGGTGATGCATGGGAGCTTAACTATACTTATCATATCACAAAAGCTTTGAGTCTTCAAGCAAGATATGTCAACATAGACTATGACTATACAGGAAGTCAAGGATTCTTCGGCAACACATCAGGTGCTGCTATGGCTATAGATGATGTCAAAGAGGGTGCAGCGATGTGGAGCAGAATGGGTGGTACTGCTGATCCAGCATCTGGACAAACTGTCGTAGGTAATCTTATGGCTACAGGTATGTCCCAACAACAAGCGATGGGTGCAGCAAGCCAGATGGGTATGGCAGCATCATTCTTGCCAAGTGTAGTTGAATCTGCACAAGACTTTAGATTCTATATCAGATATCAATTCTAAGACAAGGGAGGTTTCTCTGCTCTCTTGAGTAGGGCGGAATGCTTCCACCCTACAACAAAACTTTCTCCACATTTCCAAAGATCATGTATCAAATCTATCCTCATTAGATATTATTTCATCACAATTTTCTATAGTAAAACAGAGTTAAATATGAATGAGATATAATAATTTAAATTCATTTTATTATGGATTATATTCAATACAAAGGTTTACAATGAGATTTATTACACGAGGATTGGCGATTATGCTTTTGTTGGTTGTAGGAGCTTTCGCGGCGAATACAAACCATATCAGAGTTTTTACTACAGATAATAGTGATGGGAAAATCACTCCCAAAACTGTTCAAGCAGCATTTGAAAAAGCGGGCTTTATCGTAGAAGCAAACAATGACATGAACACTCCATTCAAAAGAGACTTCAACAATACACATAATGCTGTCTATAACTTGATGGTTGTTTGGGACAAAAAAACTGCTATAGCATTGGGTGAAAAGTATCCAACATTTGGACTCTTTACTCCGATGAGTATGTCTATCTATACACGCAAAGGAAGTAAAGATATCTCTGTCTCTTCTCTCTCAGGAGCAGGCATAGCTAGTGTTACAGGTATCCCAGCGGATGAGAAAGCACTCTCGGACTTGGATAAGAAAATAGAAGATGTATTGAAAACAGCACTCCCAAAAGGTAAGTTCGAAAAACTTCCATATGAGATGAAAGCTTCCAAAGAGCCTATGACAGTGAGTGTAGAGTTTGATCAAAAGGGTGATGATTGGGAAGAGGCAAAAGACGCTATAGAGATGGATTTTGAAGGAAGACTCGCACCAAATGGATTCGTAAGCCCTGCATTTGTAGACCTCAATTATGATTTTGAAGAGAATGACAAAGAGTGGTATACATTTTATGAGAGCTACTCTATCTGTAGTATCCCTGTGATCTATACTATATCCGAGAAACATCCTGAAGCAGGTGCTTTAGCCCCTTGTACTATGTATTTCTATCAGAAAAAAGGTGAAAAAAAGATGCATATGGGATTCCCATCAGTGCAAAAATGGATCAGTGCTATGAATATGGACGATAAGAAATCTATAGATACTCTCCTAGAAGCTGAGAAAAAGTTCAAAAAAATCCTCGCAGAAGTTACAAAATAATACCACAAGAAGAGAGCCACTTGGCTCTTTTCGCCCTCTCCAAAAATTTTTATAAAATAAAATAAATTGAATATATAAATCAATAATATTGACGATATTGATTGAAATATATTTTTATGCCTCTATTCTGCAAACTTTTTGCATGAATAAAAAATATTATGAAGAGTGCTTGACATTTTAATTTAATTTCTTATACAATATATAATCATGGTTGTTTCGACTAATATACATTAGGAGAGAAGACTACATAAAATAAGGAGGTTATATGACTAAGATAAGTAAAGCTTCTACGACCGAAACAGAGCAGAGCAGTAGAAGAGACTTTTTTAGACAAACAGCGGCGTATTCTGTCAGTGCATTAGCAGCAGCAAGTGTATTGTCACCAGTGAAAATCAATGCAGAAGATGATCCTGCAATAGTAGAGAAGAAAAAATGGGGGACAACATTTGGGTATCCAGTAACAGATAACCTCTATGGTATGCCATCTCCATATGAACATAATGTTACAAGGAGATATACCAAACTTCTATCCTCAGGTAACTATTATGCATCAATCGCTATGTGTCCTGTACAGGATCTCAATGGTATTATAACGCCAAATGGTCTATTCTTTAGTCGTAGTCATGGTGGTGTGGCTGAAATCGATCCAAATGAACATCGTTTGATGATTCATGGACTTGTAGAGAAACCACTTGTTTTGACAATGGATCAATTAAAAAGATATCCAAGTGTCAGTAGAATCCACTTTATTGAGTGTCCAGCCAATGGTGGACCAGAGTGGAGAGGTCCACAGTTTCCTTCACTTCAGTTTGCCAAAGGTATGATGAGTTGTGCAGAGTGGACTGGGGTCTATATCAAAGATATCATCAAAGATTTGGGTCTCAAAAAAGAGGCACTCTGGATGCTAGCAGAAGGTGTGGATAATTCACATATGGGTAGAACTATACCTGTAGATAAAGTGCTTGATGATGCTATGATTGTATGGGGTCAAAATGGTGAAGCATTGCGTCCTGAGCAAGGGTATCCTATTAGATTACTCGTTCCAGGTTGGGAAGGGAATTTGAGTGTCAAATGGTTGGGTCGATTGGAGTTCTCAAAAGATCCATTCTATGCCAAAGAAGAGACAGCGAAATATACTGCTCTCAAACCAAGCGGCAAAGCGATACAGCACTTCTATGCAAATGAAGTAAACTCTGTGATTACTTCACCTTGTCCTGATAAGCCTTGGACCGATCTCAAAAAAGGACAGCTTGTTGAGATAGAAGGTTTAGCATGGAGTGGTCAAGGAACCATAGAGGGTGTAGATATTACATTTGATGGTGGCAAAAATTGGGTAGAAGCAAGTCTCAAAGGTCTTGCATTGCCAAAAGCTTGGACACGATTTAGTTTCATGTACAAATATGAAGGTAAACCTCTCATTCTTGGAAGTCGTGCGAGAGATGATGCTGGTCATATCCAACCAACTGTTAAGCAAGAGAGAGATGTCATGGGTATAGAGTCGGTCTACCATAGAAATGGTATAGCAACATGGGAAGTTACAGCAAAAGGAGAGGTGAACAATGTTCAAGTCTTATCGTAAAATATTATTATCAACAGTCTTAGCTACTGCAATGGTCTCTACTGCACTCTATGCAGCAGACAAAAAAGAAGATAAGAGTGTTTCTCATACATATGCAAATGGGAAAAAAGTTATTGATGGTGGTGTCACTTATCCTTCTGTCAATGGCAAAAGAGCTGCCTATTATGTCAATGATAAAGCATCCGAGGGTGGTTTCACATTTGGTCGAAAACCAACTGCCAATGAGATCAAAGCTTGGGATATAGATGTGATGCCTGATGGTACTGGTCTTCCTGAAGGGAAAGGGACAGTAGAAGAGGGTGATGAACTCTATGAAGAGAAGTGTGCGGCATGTCACTCTGACTTTGGTGTTGGTGGAGCAGGCTATCCTGCACTCCAAAAAGGCAACGCTTATGAGGGTCAAAAATCATTGAAAAACCAAAGAACAGGTCCTGATGTAGATGGTCCTGTCCGTGTATTTGGTAGCTACTGGCCACACGCGAGTACACTCTGGTGGTATGTAAAAACAGGCATGCCACATCCAGCACCTATGTCTCTAACAAATGATGAAGTCTATGCACTTGTAGCATATATTATCTCAATCAATGAACTTAAAATTGATGGTGAAGAGTTGGATGACGAGTATGAACTTGATAGAGCGAAGTTTATGAAACTTGTCATGCCAAACAAAGATGGTTTTGTGCCAAAAATTGATGGACCAAAAGGGACTGATAACGCAAGAGAGTTTTTCAATAACTTTGCAAACTATGGAAATGGTACGCGATGTATGAAAGATTGTTTTGATGGCAAACCAAAACTTGCACGAATTAGTGGATCAGGTATCAGCGACTATCAACCACCGATCTCTAATGAAAAATCACTCCCTGCCAAAAAAGAGGGTGTAGAAGCTCCAGGTGAAAAAACATACAAAGCTTCATGTGCAGTATGTCATGGTACAGACTCAATGGGTGCTCCAATGGTTGGAGATAAAGATGCTTGGGCAAAAGTTGTTGCTGAGGGCATGGATAAAGTATATGAAAAGGGTATCAATGGTATCAATGGTATGCCTCCTAAAGGTGGTACTACACTTGATGATGCTAAGTTCAAAGAAGTTGTCGACTTCATGATAAAAAGTAGCAAATAGTTATATTGACTTACTATTGCTTCACAATTTTACTA
>Ga0114934_10002216_pt1 | contig 12458 bp, 13 predicted proteins | sample 4SBtaG_2_FD_99695 | JGI IMG/M metagenome (GOLD analysis project Ga0114934, IMG submission 99695) | Deep subsurface microbial communities from Kolumbo volcano to uncover new lineages of life (NeLLi) - 4SBTROV10_white metaG | ecosystem: Environmental > Aquatic > Marine > Volcanic ... | reverse complement strand
TTATGCTTTGCGGCTTTGTTCGCCTTGTCGTTTGTATTGATCAACCCCAGTAAGAAGCAAAATAACGTAAAGATGAAAGCCGAGTTCATGATTACAGTAACTTGGCCGAGTGATTTAGATGACGATGTGGATATGTATGTGGAAGACCCTCAAGGAAATCTGGTTGCCTTTATGCGAAGAGAAGAAGGTCTTATGCATCTGGACCGTGACGATCTCGGTCACAGGAACGACACTGTTGTTACTGAGTGGGGGCCGATTGAGTTCAAGGACAACAGAGAAATAGTTACTGTCAGAGGAACTGTTCCGGGTGAATATGTTGTCAACGTTCACATGTATATGAAGCGTAGTGAAGCGGAGGAGGTTTCCGTTACTATTCAGTTAGATAAGATTAATCCGTATTCAACTGTAATGATTAAGGAAGTAGTTTTAAGACTGAGTGGGGATGAGAAGACGGCTTTCAGATTCACTGTGGATAAAGAAGGGGAAGTAACCGATATTAGCAATCTTGAAAAAAGTTTGCTTACAAACCAAGGACCGCCTTTATGAGTATCCCGTTAGCGTTTTTTATTCTCAGTGCTTTATTACTGTGGCTTATAATAGGAGTTAAGGGCCGTTGGTCCGTTAAGGCTCTGGTAATATCATTAGTTTTGTATTCGTGCTTATCGATAGATTTTTCTTTAGCCAACTTGACCGGGTGGCCCTCCGATCAGTCGCTGCCAGATAATTTTCAGGTTCATTGGATTAAGGTGAAGGAGCCTAACAAAAGAACCGGTGAGAAGGGGTCGATATATGTTTGGGCTACCGACCTGAATAGAGAGGCGACTAAAAGTGGTTGGCAAGGCTGGAAGGGATATTTTATATCCTTCCAAGATTACGATACTACAGAACCTAGATCGTATAGGCTGCCCTATTCTAAGAGCGATCATAAAAAAGCAGAACAAGCTTTAGGCATGCTTAAAGGGGGTAAGAAAGTTGGAGGAAAGAATAATGGAAAGGGAAAGGGTAAAGGAGAAGGCAAGGGTAAAGGAAAGGGAGATGGTAAGAAGGGGCAGGGGAAGGGAGATGGAAGTCTGAGTCGGAGCGATGATATAATTTTTCATGAGTTGCCTCCCACCAAGCTTCCAGACAAGGTTACAGAATGAAACAGAAAGCTATAATTTTTGGCGTTACTGGTCAGGACGGCTCTTATTTAGCAGAGTTGCTCTTGGACAAGGGCTATTACGTTATTGGCGTGTCTAGAAGAACCAGCACTCCTAACACTTCTAGAATCGACCATTTATTTGGAAAAGATAGCTTTGTTTTAGAAAGTGGCGATGTTTTAGATTTCTCTAGTGTGTACAATATATTGTGGAAGCACAACGCAGATGAAGTTTATAATTTGGCCGCACAATCACACGTTGGAATTTCTTTTAAGCAGCCTGCTGCAACTTGGGATATAACGGCCAAGGGATGTTTAAATATTTTAGAGGGGGTGGTAAAACTCAGCAAGAAGCCCAGATTTTATCAAGCAAGCTCTAGTGAAATGTTTGGTGACACTTTTAGTGAAGATGCCAATGGAAATAAATTTCAGAATGAAACAACCAAATTTAATCCTCAATCTCCATATGCTATAGCCAAGTTAGCAGCGCACAATTTAACCGAACTCTATAGAAAGACCCACGGTCTTCACGCTAGCTGCGGTATTTTATTTAATCATGAAAGTGAGAGAAGAGGTGAAAACTTTGTCACCAAAAAAATTAGCAGCTATGTAGCTTCATTGAAAAAGTTTTTTGACGAAGCTGACAACCTAGGTATAGAAGACGAGACCCTTTTTCAAAACTATATTAAAGACGCCTCTCCTAAACTGAGTCTTGGTAATTTAAGAGCCTGTAGGGATTGGGGGCATGCTAAAGATTACGTTAGAGCAATGTGGCTTATGCTACAGCAAGAAGAGCCGGATACCTATGTTATTGCTACAGGGGAAACGCATTCGGTTAAAAATTTTCTAGAAGATTCTTTTGCTTGCATAGGCATAACAGATTATGATGCTTTTATTAAAACCGATAAGAATCAATTTAGACCATCTGAAGTTCCATACTTAAAAGGAGACTACTCCAAAGCCAAGGAAAAATTAGGCTGGAATCCAGAGATCTCGTTTGAGGATTTAGTATCAACAATGGTTCAGTACGATATAGCGAGACTAACGAATGACAAACAACCCACTTATTCTGTCCAATGATGAAGTTTCAAAGTCTATTACAGTACAAGAATGTATGGATGTAATAGAAGAACTTTTTAGAGACGTAGACAGATGTCAAATGCCCCCTAAGCTCTATTTGGATATTCCAGATGGAGATTTCAGGGCCATGCCAGCAGTTGTAGATAATACTGCTGGAATTAAATGGTGCGGAGTACATCTTGATAAAACTAGAGAAAAAAGAAAGATAAATATCTTTGCTAAGGTTTTGATCAATGATGTAGAAACGGGGGAATTGCTTGCTATTATGGACGGCGAGCAGATCACAGCTATTAGAACGGCGGCGGTCACAGGAGTTGCAACAAAATATGTAGCATATCCTGACGCTTCTGTTGCTGCCTTTATTGGTTGTGGTAATCAAACTGAAAGACAAATTCAGGCAGTTATGCTTGCGAGAGAGCTTAGTAAGCTCGTATTATTTGATTTGGATAGAAGTAGATGTGATGAGATCGCTAAGCTTTTTGAAGGCGATCTGGAGATTGAGATTGCTGACAGTTTGGAAGACTGCGTAAAAGAAGCCGACATTGTTACGACTTTGACTCCAGCGAGAACCCCCTTTCTTGAGCACGCAGGTTTAAAAGACATGGTTCATATTAATGCCATTGGAGCGGATGCAGAAGGTAAGAGGGAGTTGTCTCAGTCTATTTTAGATAATATTGATTTTGTTGTATACGACAACTGGGAGCAGTGTTCTCATTCTGGTGAGATACAATATGTTCCACCTGATAATAAGAAACAAACATGGGTATCTTTAGGGGAGGTAGTATCTGGTAAAACTTCAGTAGACGGAAATCAGACTCTTTTTGATGCTACTGGTTTAGCGGTAGAAGATGTACTAACCGCTAGATACATTTATGAAAAGATTAAGTAATCCAAAAGAAGGAGAGAACTATGAATAGGAACGTTGTAATAGTGTATCTTATTATAGCAGCAGTTTCTGTTGTATTGGGATACGATATATATTTAAATCGTAAGACGCAGATGTTGACTAATCGATACTATAATGCGATTATAGATCAGCAGGAAGTTGCAATTAAGAGCCATCAAAAAAACGAAGAGTTCGTTAAAGAACATATTGAAGATATATACAAGCTGTCAGTTTTAGACTCAGTTAGAGGGTACGTTACTATGGACACTTTGATCAGGGTGTTCCATTATGCTAAGCCGCACAAGGGTCCGGTTTATGGTTGCCCTGAATGCTCAGACATTAAAAAGAAGGGATTGCCTAATAAGCAGCTACCCGGAGAAAGATTAAAACTACCTCCGAATACAGGTCCAGAGAGAACTGCCAATGCTCTACCGAGTTCACATAGACATGACCAAAGTCCTGCCGTTAATGAAGAAGGCTCAGGTAAAGACACATAACAAAGTGGAAACTACCATATGGGTCAGAGCGGCTGATCCTGATGAAGCTTGCGATTTAGCGATTAAGAAAGTGTGTAGCGATATCATAAAAGAGAAAGACTGTACTCGCTATAAGGATATTGCTAAACAAGTTAAGATTAAGGCTTCAGTTGTTAAGATCAGGAGGTCTAACAGCAGTGCGTAGAGATCGTAATTTTGATGATCCTGTATATAAAGATTGGAGAAACAGGGTATTTAAAAGGGACAGATATCAGTGTCAGATGCCGCAATGTGGTCGTAAGAAAAAAATAAACGCGCACCACATTAGACGGTGGGCAGACTCTGCTAATTTACGTTTTAATACCCTTAATGGTATTACGCTGTGCTGGAGTTGTCACAAGAAAGTGACCGGAGATGAATTGCGTTATGAGGGGCTATTTATACAGATAGCATATGAAAATGAAGCAAAATAATTTTGTTATCATTGAAGATACGCGCGAAAAGAACGGCTGGGACTTCGATGGGTTCGAAGAATGTAAAGCAACCATTCAGCGCGGATTGAAGACAGGCGATTATACCTTGGTGGGGCTGGAAGACGTTCTATGCATAGAACGCAAAGCTAGCACTGGCGAACTGGCTATGAATCTAGGCAAGAAACAGAAGCAGTTTGATGCAGAAATCGAAAGAATGTCTGAGTTCAGATGGGCATATATTTTATGCGAATTTTCGATTGACAACTTGATGCAGTTTCCTAAAGGAAGCACCATCCCCCCGAGAAGATGGAAATATCTCAGAATGAATGGCAAATTCATGTGGCGAAAGATTTGCGAGTATAAAGAGCAATATGGTATTGAAACACTATTTTGCGACACGAAGGAGAACGCAGAAGAAAGCGCCATGCAAATATTTAACAGGGTCTCAGAGATGGTAAACCGTGAGCAATCGGAATAACGCTATAGAAGATGCTTGGTTGGATATTAACGTAGATGAATCCAATCTTATAAATCCGTTTGATTTTGAAACCGAAGAAGAGTTCCATCTCAAACTAACATGGCTACTGATGCAGCCAGAGTATTTCTGTTTTATATGCAAGCACATCTTTAATGTTGAAATACTCCCCGTTCAAGCTCTCATGATCAAGGAAATGTGGCATAGAAAATTCCCCATGCTCATTGCCTCCCGTGGATTCGGTAAGTCGTTTGTTTTATCTCTCTACGCCATGATGAGAGCTTTGCTCATGCCTAACCGAAAAATTGTTATCGTGGGAGCGGCCTTCCGTCAATCTAAAGTCCTGTTTGAATACATGGATGGTATATGGAGAAACTCTCCGATTCTTAGAGACATCGTCGGACCAAGTGGTGGGCCAAGAAAAGACGTAGACATGTGCAGGATGATAATAGGGAAAAGCACTATCACCTGCCTACCCCTAGGTGACGGATCTAAAATTCGCGGACAGCGCGCAAACGACATTATTGCAGATGAATTTGCATCGATACCTAGGTCGATTTTTGAAAATGTTGTTGCTGGCTTTGCTGCTGTTAGTGCATCCCCGGTGGAAAATGTTAGAAGGTTGGCAGCCATGAAAAAGGCAAAGGAGCTAGGTGAAGTTTTCATAGAGGCCGACACAACAGATGATGCGATGGGTAACCAAATAATCTTATCTGGTACAGCATTTTATGATTTCAACCATTTTGCAGAATACTGGAAAAAATGGAAGCAGATTATACAAAGCAAAGGTAGACCTGAAAGATTAGCTGACATCTTTGGAGGGGAAGCAATACCCAACGGATTTGACTGGGAACAATACAGTATAATTAGAATCCCTTTCGAGTTGCTTCCGCCGGGGTTCATGGATGACGCGCAGGTTGCTCGTTCTAGAGCTACAATGCATTCTGGAATTTATCAGATGGAATACGGCGCCTGCTTTTCTACAGACAGTAATGGGTTTTTTAAAAGATCTCTTATTGAGTCTTGTATCGCTTCACCGGAAAACCCCATCTCTCTACCCAGCGGAAAAGTAGAATTTCAAGCGGCCTTGAGAGGGAGCGATAATCGAAGATATATATATGGTATAGATCCCGCATCTGAAGTCGATAATTTTAGCATTGTAGTTCTGGAAATGAATCCAGATCACAGAAGAATAGTTTACTGTTGGACTACCACAAGATCAGACCACAAAGAAAAACTAAAAGCTGGTTTAGTTAACGAGACAGATTTTTATTGCTATTGTGCTCGAAAGATTCGCAACCTCATGAAAATATTTCCCTGTGATGAAATTGCTATGGATGCTCAGGGAGGGGGAATAGCCGTGATGGAAGCCCTTCATGACGAAGACAAGATGGAAGACGGGGAAATTTCCCTATGGCCCACTATTGATCCAGACAAAGACAAAGATACTGACGGTAATCCGGGTTTACATATCTTGGAAATGATACAGTTTGCAAAATCAGACTGGGTCACAGAGGCAAATCACGGAATGCGTAAGGATTTTGAGGATAAAGTCCTACTGTTTCCTTACTTCGATGCCGCCACTATTGGATTAGCCATATCGGAAGATAAACTGAGAGACAGAAGATATGATACTCTTGAAGACTGCGTAATGGACATAGAAGAACTTAAGGATGAGTTATCCATGATCGTTATGAGCCAGACTCCTTCTGGGAGGGACAAATGGGATACCCCCGAAGTAAAACTACCGGGAGGCAAAAAGGATAGGCTAAGAAAGGATAGGTATAGCGCATTGCTTATGGCGAATATGTCTGCCAGAACGATTCAAAGAAATCCCCCTCCACCAACTTACGACACAGTGGGAGGATTCGCCACCCTTATCAAAAAACCATCAGATGGTCCAGATTTTATAGGGCCGTCTTGGTTTACCGAGGCCGTCAGAGGAATTTATGATTGATTGGTGTATAATACCTTATACCAGTCGTATTATCAATTGAATTAACAAGGGAACAATACAAATGGCAGACGAAATAAAGAATCAGGTTCAAGAGCAAGCTTTTGTAACTTGGAGTGACGAATCAAGTAAGCAAGAGGCGCTAAGAACAACTGAAGGAGTTCTTGATCAATATCAAGGAGTGCAAAGGGCAAGTGGGGCCAGACGTTCATTCATAGATATCGAGCCAAACAGATCAGTTCGCACCAGTTATGTAAGAGACGACTACAATAGATTTCGCGACGAAGAGTCTGTACCTGCCAGACAAAAAGAAGCTATAAGAATGTGTATGTCAGCCTATGACAGGGTAGGCATCGTTAGAAACGTAATAGACCTAATGGGAGATTTTGCTTGTCAAGGAATAACCTTGGTACATCCCAACAAACGCATAGAGCAATTTTATCGCAAGTGGTTTGAGCGATGTGGGGGAAGAGAGCGATCAGAAAGATTTCTTAATCTTTTCTATAGATGCGGAAATGTCATTGTTAAAAAAAGAAATGCAAAGGTAAACAAAAAGGTAGAAAAAGATCTCAAGTCCCTCGGTGGAGTCGATATTATTCCAGAGTCTCTGCCCGTCTTTAATCGTGAAATTCCATGGAAGTATGACTTTCTCAACCCTCTTTCTCTTGAACTGATCGGGGCAGAGTTGGCCCTGTTTGCTGGAAAGCCACAGTTTGCTCTGAAAATTTCCACCTCTCTAAGAAAACATATTGCTAATGCCTCCAACTCTAAAGATGTCAACAAAAAAGAACTTGTAGCACAATTGCCTCCAGACTTACTGAGGGCAATAAAAAATGGGCAAAACATTCTCCCGATAGATCCTGACAAGCTGTCCGTTTATTACTACAAAAAAGATGACTGGAGAATGTGGGCCTATCCGATGATCTATGCTATTTTAGATGACATACTCATGCTGGAAAAAATGAAACTTGCTGACATCTCTGCTTTAGATGGCGCCATTTCAAATATAAGATTGTGGACCATAGGTGATTTGGACAATAAGATTCTGCCCACAAAAGGAGCCATTAACAAATTAAGAGATATTCTTGCCAGCAATGTTGGCGGCGGAACAATGGATTTGGTGTGGGGGCCAGAGATAGACTTTAAAGAATCTAATACTCAAGTGTATCGATTTCTAGGTTCTGAAAAGTACCAGCCTGTCCTCACAAATATATATGCGGGTCTGGGAGTTCCACCCACTTTGACTGGCTTGGGTAGTGGGCAAGGTGGAGGATTTACCAATAACTTCATCTCGCTAAAGGTATTAGTTGAGAGATTAGAGTATGGGCGAAATACTTTGATTAATTTTTGGAAGGATGAAATTGAAATCATTCAGAAGGCCATGGGTTTTAGATTCCCGGCCAGAGTGCATTTTGATCAGATGGTATTATCAGACGAAGCAGCAGAAAAAAATCTGTTAATTCAATTGGTAGACAGGGACTTAATCAGTGGAGAAACTGTACAAGAAAGATTTGGGGAGATTCCAGAAATCGAAAGAATAAGAATTAAGAGGGAAGCTAGAGAGCGTCAAAATGAATTCTCTCCTCAGAAATCCGGCCCCTATCACAATCCCGAAAGAAGGCATGATCTTGAGAAGATTGCACTTCAAAAAGATTTGCTTGGGCCAGAGGATGTCGGACTGATACCTTGTGGTGATACTGGCGATCACCCCTTCACAAAACCGGGTGACAGGCGAGACGACCTACAAATCGAAAAGAAGAGGGAAGAACAAGAAGACAAGAGGGAGCAGAGAGAGCAGAAGAAATTTGAACAGCAGCAAAAATTTCAGCCTACTGGCAGACCCGAAGATGGAAGACCTAAAAATTCTAGGGATAAAGAAAAGAGAAAGCAAAAGGTCGTTAAGCCTCGCGTTGCTGCGGATTCTGATTTCATTAATACGATGCTATGGGCTGTGGAGGCTCAGAAGTCTATATCCGACATTCTTAATCCGGCTCTGTTATGTCATTACGGAAAAAAGAATCTAAGAGGTCTCACAAAAGAAGAAGCTACCAATCTGGAAGAGATTAAACTTGGGATATTGGCAAATCTAGAGCCTTACGAATCCATAACGTCAGAGGCTGTTCAAAAAATCTTAGACGCAAAATTGGGTGTCCATCCCGACATAAGATCCCACATCATTTCCCTGAAAGGGGGTTTTGTGGATTCCAATAAGAAAAATCCCAATCTCGAAGAATCAAGACAAATTCAAGCCTCGGCCTACTCTCTGTATCATAAACAGTAGCGTTTTTTGGATTTATTTCTTTTTATGGTGTATACTTTTATGAGGTAAAACATGAAAATAAAAATCTACAAAGCAGAGCTAGATGCAGGGTTGGCTCACGAGCTAGAATCCAATTCCAGCATTGCATATTCTTCTTTGGCTTCGCCACATTCCCCCACTGCCGAAGAGCAGGAAAGGGCAAAGTCTTTGACATTGGCCGAGGGTCGAAAAAGTAATCCAGACCAATTCGATTTATATTATCTCAATTCCGTTTTAGTGTCTAGCGGATGGAACAAGAATGATGATGTTTTTGACATTTCAGAAACTTGGGCCGCTAGAAAAACACCGGAAGACAAACAATTCAACTTTATGCACAATGAAAATGACATCATAGGCCATATAACCGACAACATGGTTGTTGACATGACCGGTGCTGAAATTTCAGATGACACAGACTTTGAAAACTTGCCCAAGGATTTTAATATTATTACAAGTGCTGTTTTGTATAATAGCTGGAGCGACCCGGAACGTCAGGAAAGAATGGAAGCTATTATTCAAGAAATTGAAGAAGGCAAGTGGTTTGTTAGCATGGAATGTTTGTTTAGAGGGTTTGATTACGCTGCTGTGACTCCGACTGGGGATCACAAGATTATTGCCAGAAATGAGGATTCAGCATTTCTGACTAAACATCTTAGGGCTTATGGAGGCGGTGGAGAGTTTGAAGGATATAAGCTAGGAAGACTTCTAAGAAATATTGCCTTTTCTGGCAAGGGACTGGTTAGCAATCCTGCTAATCCCAAGAGTGTCATCCTTAAAAATGATCCTTTTCATGGTAGTAAAGCATATTCTATAACTGATTTCAATATAAGGGAGAATGTCACAATGGCTAATGAAGATAACCTACAAGCCAAGGTTGACCTCCTTCAGTCTGAACTCAATCAGGCTAAGGAAGACGCCGAAAATCTAAAGGCCGAAATGGAAACAAAGAAAACAGAAGAAATTCAACTAAAGGTTGGTGCTTTTGAAGCTCAGGTTTCTGAGAAAGACGAAGCAATTGCCGAAAGAGATGCTAAGATTGGTGAGCAAGAAGCTCTTTTAGCTGAACTAGAAGAGAAGCTAACGGAAAAAGATGAGAAGCTTTCTGAAGCCTTGTCTAAGATTGAAGCCCATGAGTCTGAAGCAAAGCTTATGGCTCGCAAGTCTGCCCTAACTGAGGCTGGCGTTGGCGATGAGACTATTGAAGAAACTCTCGAAAAGTTTGCAGACACTGAAGATGCAGTGTTCGATGAAATCGTTGCTCTTCTTTCAAAGACTCAGTCTGAAGATACAGAAGAAGTTTCTGAAGAAACTACGGAAGTAGAAGCAGAAGTTACAGAAGAGATCGAAGCAGATGTAGATGAAGACGAAACGACTGCCGATGCTGAAGATCTTGATGGTGTTAAGGAAGAAGAAGAGGTTACTATGGTGGACGCTGGTGATGATGGCTTAGATGACGCCAGAACTTCTGCCAGTCAATGGCTCGCAACTAACGTGCTTCATACCACGTCAGGTTTGAACGAGTAATTCAAGTAAAAATATTATTTTGCTTTAAAAGGAGAATAGACAATGGCTTTAAAAGCTGATAGACATGAACTCGATACTGACATTAGTTTCTTTTACAATGAAGGTACTGCCACAAGAGGCGGTGTTGTAGTGCTAGACGCTGTTGGCTCTGGCGCTGCTATGGATCACGCTGCGGCAAAGGTTAAGTACGCTACGGCTACTTATGGTAACTACGCCGACGCTGTTCCGGTTGGTCTTTTACTCAACGACGTTGTAAACCTTGATCTCACCCGTCAGCACATTAACTGGCACAAGGATGAGGTCCAAAAGGGTGGCAAGGTTACTCTCCTTAAGAAGGGTTGGGTTGTGACCAATAGTGTAGATAGTTCTACTGGCATTACTGCTGGTCAGACTGCCTATGCTAGCTCGGGTACTGCTGGAAATCTTACTGCCAGCAAGCCCGGTGCCACTGACGAGCAGGATCGTCTAGCTGTTGGAAGATTCCTTTCCAAGGCTGACGAAGATGGTTACGTCAAGGTCGAAATTAATCTACCTAACTTTGGTCACAAAGACGTTTAATCTAGATTAAATCAAAAGGAGAATATAGATGAGTAGAATGACTAGACCAGACGAACAGTTTATTGAGCTTCTGAAACGATCTGGTAGCAATGATAAGAATGAAGCTCTTCAGGCGCAGAACGAATTAGCAGTCGCTCTAGAAAGCCCACTTCGTCAGGGCGTTCTTATTGGTGACGTTCTTGATGGCATCTTTGAAAGAATGCCTATGGAACCCGGTTCTTCTGTAGAATTTCCCCTAGACCTCCTTGCTCCGGGTGAAGAGAATGAGCACGTTGCTTATACTAACCCCGGTCATGGTCGCATCCCAGAACGTGCCGTGGAAGGCGACTATGTTATGGTCCCGACCTATACAGTTGCAAGTTCAATCGACTATCTCCTGCGTTATGCAAGAGAGGCTCGTTGGGACGTTGTTGGTCGTGCCATGCAGGTGCTAGAAGCTGGATTCGTTAAGAAGATGAACGATGATGGTTGGCACACGCTGCTTGCTGCTGGTGTTGATCGCAACATCTTGGTCTTTGACGGTGACGCCGCAGATGGCCAGTTTACAAAGAGACTCGTTTCTCTTATGAAGACTGTCATGCGTCGTAACGGTGGTGGAAATACCGGTTCTGTCCGACGTGGAAGACTTTCCGACATCTACCTTAGCCCAGAAGCTCTGGAAGATATCCGTAACTGGGGTATCGATCAGGTAGACGAAGTCACCCGTAGAGAGATCTACATGGCTGGTGACGACGCTTCCATTATCACTCGCGTATTCGGTGTCAACCTTCATGACATGGATGAGCTTGGTGAAGGACAAGAGTATCAGGTATTCTTCTCAGACCAGCTAGCTGGCTCACTACAGGGCACAGACCCTGAGCTAATCGTTGGTCTTGATTTGGACAAGAATGACAGCTTTATCATGCCTGTCAAGCAGGAAGTCCAGATCTTTGAAGATGACACTCTTCATCGTCACCAGAGAGCAGGTTTCTACGGCTGGGCCGAACTAGGCTTCGCCGTTCTTGATAACAGAAGAATCCTTCTCGGCTCCTTCTAAAGTCTTTACGACTTTTGCTCATAAGAACCGCCCTCATTTTTGGGGGCGGTTTTTTCTTATCTGGTGTATAATACAGTGGACAGGTGTAAAAATAGAGAAAATCTATGACTCAAAGAACCAAAACAGATTTAATCAATAATGTCATAAATTCTTTGCTTCCTGATAATGTATCAGGAGAAATTAGCCCAGAAGATTTGAGGACGGGTTTTGTTGATACTACTGATTCTGTTATCTTTTGGGATGATTCTGCTCCTTCAAGTGCTTCAGCTACGTGCAGTGCTGGGCAGATGAATTTTGCTGCCACAGATGGAGTATATTTTTTATATATCTGTGTAGCAACGGACACTTGGAAAAGAGCGGAACTAGCAAGCTTCTAACGGGAGAATATAATTATGTCAGACGCTATGAGCGACTATTTGGAAGCAGCGTTAATAAATCACTTATTTAGGGCAGACACTTTTTCGAAACCCTCTGCAATTTACGTTGGGTTGATCAGATACTATGAAGCCAGCAAGGTAGAGGCTCTAACCGGAACCACCATTGGCCCAAAAGAGTTGGG
>Ga0114934_10002215_pt1 | contig 12465 bp, 9 predicted proteins | sample 4SBtaG_2_FD_99695 | JGI IMG/M metagenome (GOLD analysis project Ga0114934, IMG submission 99695) | Deep subsurface microbial communities from Kolumbo volcano to uncover new lineages of life (NeLLi) - 4SBTROV10_white metaG | ecosystem: Environmental > Aquatic > Marine > Volcanic ... | reverse complement strand
CCTACCGAAATACTCGAAATAGCTCGCTCGTCCAATCCATTTAATTCAAAGCGTTTTAAGATCTTGTTAATGGTACTTACGTCATTAATACAAACAGAAAGCGTTTTGGACACGACATGATCGTCTCGTTGATGTCTTCTATAATAGTAGTATCCCCTTGAACCATATACACTAGCCATCGTAATGTCTTTTTTAGCGATTCCTGCTTCTACAATTGATTTGATCACGGTTGGTTCAATTGCAGTCATTTTCGAACTGCCTGTTTTTTTCCCGCTTCGATCCAACCATTCAGTATAGGTAAATCTAATTTCTACATCATCTGGTATGATGTCCGTTTCTGAACTGCCGGTAACGCTTATTGTTCTTACGAACTCACTATCATTTGGGTCCTCTGTTGGTTCGGAAGTTGAGTAGAATGCAAAAACTGAAACTGCTGCTACACCTATTAGTACTGACTTGATATCTAATTTAATCTGCATAATCTTGAATTATTTAGATTCAAGGTATGTGCGTTATGAAAAAAGAACTATTGGAAATTAGTAAAGTGGACTAATGGCTTAGTAAAGTGAATGTCGTGACTTACGAAAAAAGCCAGATTTCTAGAATTTCAGCTTTTCCATGGCTCTTTGACCACCCTGTTCAATCGACAAGATGTAAACTCCATGGCTAAACGCAAATCCATTTAAGTATAAGTTAGAGCTTGGCTGATGCACTTCTGTGTATACGATTCTTCCAGAAATATCAATGATGTTTACGTTGATTGGCATTCGTTCGTGGAAACCATCAATTTTGACTTCAGTTAGCTCATTTTCCGTGGACCAACTATTAATGCTCAACACATCAGATTCATTATTTAATGCGATTACTTGATACTTTGTTCTATCTCCATTAAAGTCAATTTGAGTTAATCTATAATAGTTGATTCCGTTTAGCGGATTATGATCAATTAGTTCGTAGCTATTTGCCTCTGATGTAGTTCCAACACCATCTTGAAATCCAATAAATTCAAAGCGAATCCCGTCAGCGCTTCTCCAGATTTCAAATCCGTAGTTATTTTCCTCGGAGGCGGTTGTCCATAATAGTTTATGGTCATCACCATATTTTTCTCCAGTAAATGACAAAAGTGAAACAGGCAACGCAGCACCATTCGTTGCATCCACGGTAGGAACAGTTTCCGTAGTCCACGTGCCAGAAGCATCAACAGCTCTTTCAAACGAGGTCTGATCGGTAGTTGAGCCTAAACTTTCATATTCACCACTAGAAATCAATGGTAAGGTAACCGATTGGGATCCGCAGCCACATCCCGCTACTGTAGACATTGTTGTCGGTAAAGATTGTCCCCCACCCCATTCTACGGCATCAACTATTGCACCAGCATTATCAAACAAAGCTACTTGCTCAGCTCCATTTGTAAAGGTTCCAATGGTCGTTCCATTAGCGCAACCAGACGTCCCCCAATCCAAATCCATAGCTTGTCCAGGAAAGTCACAGCCTCCGCAAGCTACACCAACTGCGCTCCCAACTAAATAATAGTCTTGTCCCGCAATTATAGTCCCGGAAGGAAATGTCACACAAAAATCTCCATCACAAAATGCATAACAGCTTACATCAATTGGTGTTGACGACTCATTGTAAAATTCGATCCACTCGCCAGTATCAGGATTTGGAGATCCATCATTGACTCCCGTGTTGACATAAATTTCATTTATAATTAACCCTGCTCCGCAAGCCACAGTTGCTTGAGAATTAGTATGCGCAGATGACACAAAATAATTTTCTGTGCAGTTCGCTGATGTTCCATTGTATTCAAAGATGGCAATATGATAAGTGGTCGAGGCGGCCAACCCTGTCACACTGACGGCCGACCCAGCGCCATTATAAATAACAAATTCTCCAGCAGCAATAGTTGACCCTGAACCAAATACGGAGCTTGCTGTGTAATCAGTTTGATCCGTAGGGGTCCCAGCGATAGCGGCCGTAGACATAACGACTATGCGATTTGCTCCATCGCCATTGGTCCATGCAAGATCCATTGTACTACATCCAACATTAGAAAATGCTGATGCACTTGAATTAGTAGTTGGCTCTGCATCAGGCGTACACGCCACACAGCTTCCAGTAATAATCAACTCGTCAATCGCAACATCCTCATCGCCAGCGCCAAGGTTGGAAAAAGTAATTCGAATGTCCAGACTAGCTCCTGTTCCAGCTATGCTGTTGGTAAAAGTTTGAAAAGTCCCTGTTAGATTAGTTCCATCACCTACTCCATCAAAATCAGTGTCCTGCGCAGGCTCTGTGTTTGTTCCTCCAACAGACTCAAACTGCAAGATTGTGGTATATCCTCCTCCATCAATTTGAGCTTCTACAAGCATTGAACTATTTGCATCCCAATCTTCGGCAGCATCAGCCGCGTCATCCTCTGCTACATCCAAGCTAAGAGATAAAGTAGTACATGCGGTAATGTCAATTCCACTCCAAATCAAAGTTTCCGATGCACCGCCTGCAGGACAACCCGCTGCATCTACATCCTGCGCACCAAAGAAATTCGTTCCTGTTACACCTGTCAACACAACTCCTGCCGAGATATCTGTCCCGTCCGTAATAAGAAAATAGTCAGTCCCAGCGTCTGTACATTCTGTGATCGAAGAAGTAAAACCACCGGATCCCGCCTCAAACCCCTCGGTAAAAGGTAACTGCCCATACGCCTGAGGAATTCCAATCAGGACAAACAAAAACAATATCAGATTAGTACGTAACACTTTACTTATAAAATACAATAAAATTGTTTCTTCTAAGGTGGTTGAAAACGATTGTTTTCGGAGGGTGTTCACGTTAGGAGCGAAAATAGTTATCCATTTCCGTGCTTTAAATATAGGAATAATGAACCAAAGTTGCAGTCAGGATTTGACGTTTTTTTTAAACAATTTACTGCCTCCGAAAATTATCTTGAATGCCCTATTAGCAAGGATTTCGAGAAATCACCACCTGTCGCACACAGTCTCTAAAGTGAGACATTAGTGCGCGACAATAATTATGATGTGAACGCCCCTTTAAACGGCTCAAACCCTCTTTATTAATCGTGAAGAACCAACAACCAAACAAACTGTCGTACTCCGTCTAGTTCTAAACTCATTTAGGGCAAAAGGGACCCAAGTTTTGTTTGAAATTCTGATTGCGATTGAATATTGTTATGAGTAGCGCCTTCAATTTTGATAAAATTTGCATTTTCATTCAACAAGGCTAATTTTTCTGAAGATTGCCAGTAGATGGTTCGGTCGTTCGTTCCATGAAACATAGTGATTGGGCACGCTACTTTAGGCATATGGATATCCGTTCTTAAAGGATACCGCACAATAAAAGCAGGAAATATGGGGTATTCATGCGTTCCCAAATCTTGAATGCTGTAATAAGGTGCCTCTAAGATTAGTTGTTTCGGTTTCCGGTTTGCGGCAACGTAAGTAGCAAAACCTGTTCCTAATGATTGTCCGAACATGGTAATTTCATCCTCTTTATAACTGACATTAACCCAGTCGTATATGGCCAACGCATCTGAATAGAAATTTGCATCACTTTTAGTGCCCGCAGTCTTGCCATATGAACGATAATCCCAGATTACACAATCGTATCCTCGATCTACAAATTCTTTATAATGATGTCCACAAGCCTGAATGTTCCCTGTATTTCCATGATGAAATATAACAACACCTTTAGATCCACCAGAATCTACCTTAAACAAGACCGCATTTAACTCAGTACTGTCGCTGGCTTTTACAAAGTGCTCCTCAAATTTTGCACCTGAAAACTCATAAACGTGATCTTTTTCTAATTCCCAAGGATGGAAAAGCATGTATTCTTGTCCAAAAAACATGAGCACACATAAAAGCATATAACCGAGACCTATTATTAGAAAGATTCGTTTAAGCCACTTCTTCATGTACAAATGTAATCAGTTGTTTCAAATTAATTTGACGTTTAAGAATCATTAACAATCGTGGTTAAAAGTGCTGCGTTTCCCTAAGTAATATCTGCCACTGACTAATTAGCCCTTTACTTGACACCCCTAACGTATCTAGATTTGAGCCAACCAAAAACCTAACAATTATGTCAAAACGCACAATAATTATCATTAGCTCGGCTTTAGTTTTTAGCATTGTTCTTATTTCTGGAACTGTAGTAAAAAACGAAGTTGATTTTAAAAACAAAACCGTATCCGTATTTAAAGATGGAAGTGGATTTTTTATAAAAGAAGCCATCGTTGAAAGCAATAAAGAGCGACTTTATTTTACAGACAACCTACCCAAAGCTACATTCGGAACATTCTGGTTTTTCTCTAATAATCAGAACTTGGCAGGAGTTAGTAGCTTTGCAGACACCGTTCATACTTTTACTGAAAAACAGCGTCTAGCAGGCAACTTACGTGAACTTTTGAAAAAGAATGTCGATAAAAAAGTAGATGTTCTTTGGTCCAGAAAACAGGGAGATACCCCAATAGAAAGATTGGTTTCAGGAAAACTAACGTGGTTTTCTGGAAACCTCGTCACTATTAAAGCGGATGATCACTTCGAAACCATAAACTTTAATGAAATAACCAATGTCAAGTTCCAGTCTCAACCAACTTTTGAATCTACTGAAGAGATTGAAAAAGTAGCATTCAAGCCCGTTCTCCAAATCGATTTTCACAAGAAAACAGACAAGGAAAAACTTGAAATGATGTACCTCACAAAAGGAATCACTTGGATTCCAGGTTACTATGTGGAATTGCAAAAGAATGGCAGAGCAAGGGTAATCCTGAGGTCCACCCTAATTAATGATGCAGAAGACATTGAAGACTCTGACGTGAATTTTGTGGTTGGCGTTCCAAATTTTCAATACGCAAACGAGCTTTCCCCAATATTTGGTTCTAAGAAAGTTTCTAAGTTCTTAGGTAAGCTAGATGTTAATTATCAGCCCTTACAAACAATGAATCTTAACAATTTCAGTAACAGCATACGATCTTATGACTTATCTCCAAATCAAATAAATCCAGTTGCTAAAGAAGAGCCGTTATTAAGCGAGAATATCAAATCGCTTACTGCAAATAGCAGCCAGGATATGTTCTTTTACACCGCAAAAAACGTAAGCCTGAAAAAAGGAGGAAGAGGGTTTTACAACATCTTTGAAATTAATGTCCCAGTAACTCACATTTACGAATGCAACCTCAAAACAAGTGGAAGCGCCACCTTAACGAATAGATCAAACTTTACTTTTGGAGATAATCATTCTAACAAAGTACATCACTCTATTCGTCTTGCCAACTCTTCTAAGTACCCTTTTACTACTGGTCCTGCATTAGTGGTCTCAACTGAAAACGGAGAATTAGAGCCTCTCAGTCAGGACAAGATAAAATACACTCCGAAAGGAGGTACTTCTTATCTAAAAATGACTGAAGCAATTGATATTTTCGTTTCAGATAATGAAACAGTAAAAAAGAAAGTAGAAAAGAAACGCCAATATCCAGACAGAAGAGACAATGACCCATGGTACGATCTGGTTACAATTCATGGAACCATCACGATTAAAAACCATAAATCAGTTGCAACTGACCTTCATGTTCGTAAGACTATTTATGGGGAGATATTAGAAAGTGACGATGGAGTAATGGAGAATATTTCGAAACAAAAAATAGCCAGTAGTCTGAATGACGTGAATCAAGTTGTCTTCAGCTTAAAGATGAAGCCTAAATCCAAAAAGACGCTGCACTATACGTACAGAACTTATATTAGGCACTAATTCAACTTATTTGGAAACGGTATTACGCAAATGGTTTAAGGTCTCTGCTAAACAGATCTTAAACCATTCTGTGTAATGTTCTGGATGTTCAACGATATCAGTTGATAATTCGTCTAGTGGAATACTCTTTACTTCATGCACCTCATCAGGATTGATTTTAGTCTCTCCATTATAAGTTCCAATAAAGACATGATCTAGTTCATGTTCTGTAAGACCTTGATCTAGCTCTTTTTTATAGATAAAATCAAAAACTTTAGTAAGCTCACAATCAAATCCCATTTCTTCTTGAAGCCTTCTATGGGCCGCATCTATTGCAGTTTCACCTGACCGAGGATGACTGCAACAAGTATTGGACCATAGACCACCAGAGTGGTATTTTGAAAATGCTCTTCGCTGTAGAAGTAGCTCCCCTTTATCGTTAAAAGTAAAAACTGAAAATGCACGGTGAAGTAACCCTTTTTCGTGCGCCTCCATTTTTTCCATGAGCCCTAACTCATTATCGAGCTCATCTACCAGTACAACGTATTCCATCATTTTCAATTTAGATCGATCAAATGTCTAAAGAATGAACCGATTTAAAAAGAAAAAGTTGAGAAAGGCTGCCATTATGCAAATTCTGACAAATCAGCAGACAGTTTTTTACGTGCTGCAAAGATTCTACTTTTTACCGTTCCGATTGGAATATTCAATTCTTCTGCTATTTCCTTGTATTTGAATCCTTCAAAATGTTTCATGAAAGGAATCTTGTATTCATCATCCAGCTCATTAATTCGCTCATGTATTATTTGAACGTTCATTGAACTCTCTGTTGTTTCCAACGAATTAGGTCCGGCAGTATTCAGATGATAATAATCTGCGGTTTGATCTAAAACGGTATTAGCTCTTTTCTTTTTTCGATAATTATTAATGAAAGTGTTTTTCATTATCGTAAACATCCATGCTTTTAGATTCGTATGGTCTGCATACTTTTCTTTATACCTGAATGCTTTTAAGATGGTGTCTTGTAATAAATCTTTTGCGTCATCGCTATTCAAAGTCAAGCTTTGTGCGAAGTTTTTTAGGTTTTCCTGTAGTCCAGTAACCTGATAATCAAATTCAATTGCGGTCATTTTGTTTAATGTTTTTTTGTTTCTGTTAAACAAACATACGAAGTTTTGTTTAACTATGACGCAAAATAGTTAAACATTTTCCTTGGAAACTACTTTTAACAAAAATTAAGAATTGAAGAAATTGGTTTGAAATTCAGGAAAACCTTACTGGACTTATTAATCGATCCATTTGCTCAATTGCTCCACTTGCTGAAGAACATGAACATTTTTTTCTGGAATATGCAAATCAGAGCACTGAAGACCACCAAAAATGATCGTTTGATCAGGTAAATCTTCTGAAATTGACTTAGCGAAAGCTAAAATTTCGTCAATATTGATGCATTGGGTAAAAGAAGTCAGAATGAAATCGGGGTTCAATATATTAGCTGCACCCATCATTCCTTCATAAGGGGTAGATTGTCCTAGGTAAGTTAACTTAACTCCATGAGATTTTGCTTTATACGCATAAAAAAGCAAACTAAGTTCAAACCATTCACCCTCTGGTAAAAAAGCAAGCATTGTTTTTGCATTTGCCTCCCGGTTAGATGGACACTCATCAATTGCAGTAATAAGCTTTTGCCTGATTAAATGAGTAATGAAATGTTTTTGAGTTGGTGTAATACTTCCTAATTGCCAAAGTGTCCCAATTCGCTTAAGAAATGGATATAATACTTTTTCCAGCGTTTCTTCAACACCTTTAACGCCAATGTTATATTCTAATATATCTTCAAACTGATTCTCGTCAAGCGCAACCATTGCGTTTTTAAGACTTTTAATGTGAAGTTCTGTATCATCGCAACACCTTGAAAATTCAAGCATCTGATCCGACAGCTCTTGCTCTGATAGTTGAACAAGTTTAGAAATCTTCATCCCTCTACCATTAAGAACGCCAAACGTAATTAGCTTCCTTAAATCGGCACATCGATATTCTCTAATGTTTGTTTCCGTACGCGTAGGATTCAAAACCGCATAGCGCTGCTCCCATATACGTATTGTATGGGCCTTAATTCCAGAAATGCGTTCAAGATCTTTTATAGAGTACTTAATCATGTTATGCGGTTGCTAACGATCCATTAGATTCGATACGGATCAATTATACAACAAGTTTATTAATATAATGTTCTTGTATTTGTTACAAATAAAAAAGGGACAGCTACGAACTGTCCCTTTTTTCTAACCAAAACCTGCCAATTATTGAATTAGCACTTTTTTACTATAAATAGAGTTGTTGCTTGAAGCAATGATCAAATATTCACCTGTAACCAATTTCTCATCAAGAGAAACAGCTACCAACTTCTTACCTGTCTGCACAAATTTGACCCTGGAATACAACTCTTTTCCTAGATTATCTTCTACAATAACAATCTCAGTAGTGCCATTGTTCTTTTTCTTCAATAAGTTTTCTTCTTCTTTTTCAGCTGGAAATATCAAGTTTGCTGTTTGCTTCTTCTTAATGTTCTGAACTGGAACAACTGCTGAGTAGTCTGTTCTTCCACTAAACATTTGTTTTACTCTATAATAAGACAATCCTTTAAGCGGCTTAGAGTCAATGTCTTTCATTTGAATTTCTGCAGAATATGCAGCCTGTTCAATCACCATAACTGGCGTGAAAATCTGACCATCATTAGATCGTTCAATAACGTAAACTCCCTTTAAAGTTGGATGGTTCCAGGTTAACAAGACGTTCCCATCACTATAGACCGCATGGAAGTCCATGCTACCCTGATTATTACCAGATATATCAGTACTAAATCCTTGAATCGCTAGAGTAAGTAGTAGTGCTGTTATTGCTGTTTTCATTGAGTGTTTGATTTTTGGGTACACAAATATGAAAAATCTATTTGATTGTCCCATAAGCTTTTAGCCCAAAGGCCAAAATCTTTAGACGAAACACCTAAAATGTTGAAAAGTAACCGCTTATGGTTAAAAAGAGGCCTATGCTTCAAATTATTAGACCGATACACTACAATTGCTTACGAATTTAGTGCATAGACGAACTTGGCTTAATAACTAATACTTTGCTATAAATACTATTATTACTTGATGCCGTAACGATATAATTTCCAGGAGGGATGTTCAAGTCCAGCGGAATTGCAATCAATTCGTTTTCATTTTTAGTTATGGAAACCTTTGAGTAATATTCTTTACCTGTTATGTCTCGTAAAAAAACCAGCACTTCCTGATTTTCAAATCCCTCAAGAAATAAATTTACACTCTCATCTCCAGCACTAACTGGGTTTGGGAATAAACTTGTTGCTGGCTCATTTTGTCCAAAACATTGATTTGGAACGATATTAAACGTTTCGGAATCTCCATTGAAATCAACTTGTTTGAGCCTGTAGTAGCTTATTCCTTCAAGCGGATCGTAATCAATTTCAAAATAATCGACAATACTTGAACTATTCCCAGCTCCTCCAGCAGTAATAATAGTGTTGAAATAAACTCCATCTTTAGACCTCTGAATCTCAAAATAATCATTGTTCTCCTCCGAAGCTGTGGTCCAGGAAAGCTCCACTTTACCACCGTCACAAAGCACTTTAAAGTCTATTAATTCAATTGGTAATAGACCTGGATCCGTATAAAACAATGGCCCAATTGCAGTTCCATCTCCGGCTGTCCAGACGGAATTCCCATCAATTTCTATATAATTTGAGCTTCCTCCTCCTCCACCTGGAATTATTGAGCCTCCAACTTTCAAATCAATGGTAGATCCAGAAGGCAATAGCAACTTTTTCCCTGTTTTAAAACGCAATATTCCAGAAACAATAATGTGAATTGGCCCACAACCTGTTAAATCGATGAGTACGTCAACCCTAATGTCGTCCCCTCCTCTAATGGTTATTGTGTCACAACAACCTGGTGTACTTACGGCATCGCAAGTCCAACTGCTTGCGTCAGACCAATCGCCAGTTCCAATGGCAGTGCAGTTTGAATAAACATTTCCACTATAAAAAATTAAGGCAACAAGGACCGCTGTTAGAACGCGACAAAGCTGCCTCAAAGGATAAATTTGAGGCATAATCTTGGTGGTTTAAAAGTATTACAATGGGAATCTTGTGTCTGTGAAATGATACGAAACAGGGATGGGAAAGTTTCGACAGACTAGCTTTAACTTGAATTAGACCGCATATTTAACACCTTTTTGAAATCTTGTTAAATGGAAATTCTATAAATACATCAAATTTCAAATCAAAGAACATAATTTAAATTACCTTGCAAACCGTGGCCAACACTGATGAAAACATAAAAAAGATTCTTGTTTCTTTACCTGAAAACCCAGGGGTTTACCAACACTTGAACGCAGAAGGCACCATTCTGTATGTTGGTAAAGCAAAAAACATAAAGAAAAGGGTATCCAGTTACTTTCATAAGGAACCCGAAAATGCGAAAACCAGATTGTTGGTTCGGCAGATTGTGGACATAAAATACATTGTTGTTGATACTGATTTTGACGCTTTATTATTGGAAAATAACCTAATAAAAAAGTACCAACCGAAATACAATATCCTTTTAAGAGACGACAAAACTTATCCATGGATTAAGATCACCAAGGAACGATTCCCACGAATCTTTTCGACCAGGCATGTTACAAGAGATGGATCCTCTTATTATGGCCCTTATGCATCGGTTAAAATGATGCATACCATTCTGGATCTAGTCAAGCAACTTTATCCTTTAAGAACTTGTAAATACAATCTTTCGGAAGAGAATATTACGGCTGGGAAATACAAAGAATGCTTAGAGTATCATCTAGGAAACTGCAAAGCTCCATGTGTTGGTTGGCAGCCTGAATCAGAATATGATGAGTATATCGTTCACATTAAGGACATCATAAAAGGGAACATTAGTTCCGTTTTGAAGGACGTGAAAGTTCTCATGAAGAAAGCTTCGGAGGACCTTGACTTTGAGCAAGCACAAATGCTAAAAGACAAGCTGGAATTGTTAGAAAGGTATCAAGCCAAGTCTACGGTTGTTACCCCATCTATAACCAATAGCGATGTTTTCACAATAATTTCGGATGTGCAAAATGCATATGTCAATTACCTAAAAGTTCATAATGGGGCCATTATTCAAGGCCATACGATTGAGATTAAAAAGAAACTAGACGAGTCAGACAAAGACCTATTAGCTTTTGCAATTGTTGATCTTAGGGAACGTCTTAACAGCTCTTCCAAAGAAGTTTATACGAACATTCCTGTTGAAATAGAAAATGAAGCGATCAAGTTTAGCATTCCTCAACGAGGTGATAAAAAATCTTTGATTGACTTATCCATTCGAAATGCAAAATACTATCGAATGGATCGCTTAAAAAACCAGAGACTAACAGATCCAGAAAGACACACTAAGCGAATTTTAGAGACCATTCAAAAGGACCTTAGATTAAAAGAGTCTCCTGAACACATTGAATGTTTTGATAACTCAAACTTTCAAGGAACCAATGCGGTAGCTGCATGTGTGGTCTTCAAAAATGCCAAACCTGCAAAAAAGGAATACCGCCATTTCAACATTAAAACCGTAGTTGGTCCTGATGATTTCGCCAGTATGGAAGAGGTTGTGTTTAGAAGGTACCGAAGACTATTAGATGAGCAAAAATCACTCCCTCAACTTATTATTATTGACGGTGGTAAAGGCCAATTAAGTTCAGCCGTAAAAAGCCTAGAAAAACTAGGTCTCAGAGGGAAAATTGCCATTGTAGGAATTGCTAAAAAACTGGAAGAAATTTATTTCCCAGATGATTCTGTGCCGTTGTATATCGACAAGAAATCTGAGTCCTTAAAAGTGATTCAGCACTTGAGAAACGAAGCCCATAGATTCGGAATAAATCATCATCGAAATAAGCGAAGCAAAGGTGCTCTTCAGTCCGAGATTCTTAATATCAAAGGCATTGGAGAAAAGACGCAAATAGAGTTGATTAAAGTCTTTAAATCAGTAAAGCGAATAAAGGATGCACCATTGTCAGAAATAGAAGAGGTAATTGGAAAAGCCAAAGCAAAAGTTCTTTGGGACGCACTTAATAAAATCAAATAATTTAACTTCAGCCCTCGGGTAATCAGATCAGAATTTAGTTGCTGAGCTTGTTTTAATTTATGCCAAAAAAAAAACATAATGAATACAGTCGTCATTTTGTCGTAATTGGCATTGTGATTCTGGCACTGTACGTACTTGGTTCATTTTTCCCAGAAGAGCTGTGGGCTTTTCACGCCCCAGGAATATTTCCATTGTGGGTTACCGTTTTAATTTTTGTTTTCGTTTTTGTTTCGTTTTTAATTCCATTATTTACTAGAGACGGGATCAATCTGAAGAATCGAACGCTAGAAAGGTCCCAGAAAACGATCTTATTTCTAGCTATTGCTAGCGGAATGGGTTTTGCTTTCTTAAGTTTCCCATTAGCTTCAGATTTCTATGGTGATGCTGTCTACATCAAAAGTGCGGTTGACATAAGAATTACCGAATGGGATAATCGACTAATATCTGAATTAGTACAGCCTCGATTTATCGACACTAAAGTGGGAATTAAAACTTACTATCATATTAACAACATTTTGACTTGGTTAACGGGTGCTAACGGCACCCAAGTGTCATTGTATTTTCAAGCGATAGTAGGGGG
>Ga0114934_10002214_pt1 | contig 12468 bp, 11 predicted proteins | sample 4SBtaG_2_FD_99695 | JGI IMG/M metagenome (GOLD analysis project Ga0114934, IMG submission 99695) | Deep subsurface microbial communities from Kolumbo volcano to uncover new lineages of life (NeLLi) - 4SBTROV10_white metaG | ecosystem: Environmental > Aquatic > Marine > Volcanic ... | reverse complement strand
GCGCCGGGCTTTCGGGAATTGGGTTCGCACCATTTGTGCGTGTTTCTTTGGGTGTCGGGAGAGGGTCCGCGCTCATCATGGGGTGCTCTCGGCGGCCTGCAGGTGAATTGCCGCCCTCAAGGCATGGGCAAGCCGCTGGCCGCACCGGCCGTACGCCGGGGCTACGGCGCAACAACCTCTTGGGGACATGGGGAGTTGCATGCGTCGTCAAATCGTGTACAATGCGGGCTCCCCGGAACGACCGGGAGAAAGACAACTCCTTGCCCCGGACCGAGATTCGGGGCCGAAGGCCGAAAGGAGAACAGATGCCTTTATACGAGTTGGGGGTCATCCTCGACCCCGAAGCAACCCCTGAGCAGGAAGCGGCGACGCTGGAACGCCTCGAGAAGATCATCACCGACGCGGGCGGCGAGATGGTGAACAAGGATGCTTGGGGGCGTCGCAAGCTGGCCTATGCGATCCGCAAGAAGACCATGGGCGTCTACCACTTCTGGCGGTTCAACGCGGAGGGCGTCGTTCAGGAGCCGCTCGCCTTCGAGCTGAGAATGAACGACGTGGTGATGCGCTCGCTGGTGCTCAACCTGGACCGTGAGCTCAAGCGTGCGCGCAAGATCGAGCATCTGCAGCAGGCCAAGGCGGCGAAGAAGGCGGCCAAGGCCGGCGCCACGATCGGCTCAACCGACCAGGAAGAAAGCTAAGGAGAATCCGATGGCCATGCGCAAGAAGCGGTATCGTCGTCGCCCCAAGGTCTGCCGGTTCACGGCGGAGAAGATCGGCTACATCGACTACAAGGACGTGGACATGCTCCGCGACTACACGCCGACGAACGGCAAGATCCTGCCGCGTCGCGTGACCGGCACCCATCCGTCGTACCAGCACAAGCTGGCTCGCGCTATCAAGCGTGCGCGCTTCATGGCTTTATTGCCGTACGTTGGTCAGTAAGCCCTACTCGTCGCCCGGGCCGGCCCCTGCGCGGGTCTTCTCGGCCGGGTGACGGCTTCCAGGCGCCGTGTGGGTTCCTCTGTGAACGTTGAGGTGGGTCCGACCGTCGGTGGCGGTCCGCTGTCCCGCAGAAGTCTGGGCGCGCTCGGCAGCGGACTGGTCTCGCTGCTCCTTTACGGGAGCCTGTTCGTGCTCCCGTTGGTCGGCCTCTTCGTAGCGCCGCTGGGCCTCATCCCGGTGCTTCAGTACAGCGCCCGGCATACGAGCGGCGTCGCGGCCTGGGGCTGGGTGGCAGCGCTCCTCGGCGTGACCGCCGCGGCCGGCGGCGGCATGGCCGGGCTCGTGTTTTTCGCCGGCTACGTGACGGTGATCGTGCTGCCGGCGCTCGCGGTGGAATGGTGGCGGCGGGCCGGCTGGTCGGATGGCCGCTGGGCGGCCGCCGCCGGCTTCGCCGGGCTGGTTTTCGTGCTCGCCGCCGTGGTCGGCCTGGCCTGGCCGCAGGCCCCGGTGCCGTGGACCGCGGCGTGGCTGCGCACGGCGGGGGAGCAGGCGCTCCAGCTCTACCAGAAGATGGGCGTCTCCAGGGGCGGTCTCCAGCTCGCCCTCGACGCCAGTGAGCGGAACCTAACGTGGATCCTGCCGGCGCTCCCCGTGACCTACTTGGTGACGATCCTGTTCTGGGTGCGGCCGCGGCTGCCGCTCCTCGGCTTCGCGTGGAAGCCCGTGCCCTTCGAGGAGTACCGCAACGACGACTGGCTGCCGGTGACGTTCGTCCTCGGCGGGATCGGCACCCTGGCCTTGGCGGGCACCGGGCGCTGGGTCGCGGTGAACGTCCTGGCGACGGTTCTCATCTTGTATTTCGTGCAGGGTTTGGCTATTATCCGAGCCCACCTCGTTCGCTACCTCGGGCGGGGCTGGTTCGTGCGCTGGGGCATCGCGTTGCTCTGTCTCCAGGTCCCTCTACCGGTCTTCGTGGCCGCGCTGGGGATCGCGGACAGCTTCTTTTCCTTGAGACCCCGGCGATCCGATGAAGATGGGAGGGCAGCATGAAGGTGATTTTGAACGACCACGTGGAACATCTCGGCGAGCGTGGACAGGTTGTCGACGTCAAGCCGGGTTACGCGCGCAACTTCCTGCTCCCGAAGAGGCTCGCCTACCTGGACACGGAGGGTAACCGGAGGCTCTTCGAGCAAGACCAGAAGACCTGGGAGGAGATGGACCTGAAGCGGCGCAGCGAGGCCGAGCAGGTCGCCGCCGCTCTCGAAGGCGTGGAGCTGATCTTCGAGCGGCGGGCGAGCGAGAAGGACGTGCTCTTCGGCTCGGTGACCGCGCACGACATCGTCAGCGAGCTCGCCGCGCGGGGTATCGAGATCGAAAAGCGGCGCGTGGTGCTCGACAACCCGATCAAGGAGCTCGGTTCCTACGAGATCGCGGTCAACGTGCATCGTGAAATCTCGATGACCCTCCCGGTGCACGTGGTGCGGCCGGGCGAGGAGCCAAAGGCGAAGGCTGAGGCACCGGAGGCCGTGGAGGTCGAAGCGGCGGTCGCCTCCGCCGCCGAGCCGGAGCCGGTCCAGGAGACCGACGCCTAGGCGTCCGCAGGTAACGGCATGAACCCCCGCGACCCCGACGGCGCCATCCCCCCGACCGAGGGTGGTCGGGCGGACGGGGCGGATGATGAGGGCCTTCGCCGGACTCTGGCGAAGGCTCTTTTCGTACTCAACCCGATCGCCCGGGCGCGCGAGATCCTGACGCTGCGCCGGCAGATCAGGGAGCTGCGGGCGGACCACCGGGAGCTCGAGCGGGCGGTCGATGGGTTGTACGCAGAGAAGGAGCGGCTGTCCCGGATGGAGCAGCGGGCGGATGCGGCCGAGGCCCGGCTGAGGGAGCTGCAGGCCGCTCTCGAGGAGGTCCGCGACACCCGCATGGGCCGCTCCGAGACCCGCCTGGACGAGCTCGAGGCGGCGGTGAGCTCAGTCGGCGACGTGGTCCGGGAGGTGCGCGACGAACGGCTGCCTGCGGTGGCCAGTCGCGCCGACGCCCTGCTCGACCGGCTGGCCGAGGAGCTCGAAGAGATCGCGTCGCTCGTCGAGCGCCTGCTGCGCCGGGAGCCGCTGCCGGTCCCGGCGGAGGCCGCCGCGGAGGACGAGCTGGCGGCCGCGCTGGCCGAGGTTCAGCCGGCGCTCATCGAGGCGTTCCGGGGCGGCGAGAAGGAGATCTCGGATCGGCTGGAGCGATATCTCGGGGCGGTCCGGGATGCTGCGCCGGTGCTCGACCTCGGATGCGGGCGAGGGGAGTTCCTGCGCCTGCTCACCGGGGCCGGCGTCGAGGCCCTCGGCGTCGAAGGCGACCCGGCGCTCGCCCAAGGGGCGCGCCGCCGCGGGCTCAGGATCGCCGAGGCCGACGTGCTCGCAGCCCTGAAGGAGCAACCGGACGCAGCCTGGGGCTCGGTGACCGCGTTTCACCTCCTGGAGCACTTGCCCCCGGCCGAGCTCTTGAGCGTGCTGCACGAGGCGTATCGTGTGCTGCGGCCCGGCGGGACCTTGATCGTCGAGTGTCCGAATCCACACAACCTCCGCGTCGGGGCGAGCCTGTACTGGCTGGACCCCACCCATCGACGGCCGCTGCTCCCCGAGACGCTGCGGGTCTTCCTCTCCACGGCCGGCTTCCGCGTGGGGGACCCGGAGTACTTGCATCCTTTCCCCGAAGGCCAGCGGTTCCGAGCCACGACCCAGGTCTCCGGGCCTCTCCGGGACGACGAGAACGAGCTCGTCCGGCGGCTGGAGAGTCTGGAGGGCCGTCTCGACGGCCTTCTCAGCGGCCCGCGGGACTTCAGCCTGGTGGCGGTAAAGCCCGCAACGGGCGAAGAGAATCAGTAGGGAGGCCGGCATGCGTTTGAGCGTTTTTTCCTTCGTGGCGCTGATGATTCTTGCGACGGCCTGCGGCCCGGCCCCCAAGGCGCCGGCGGGGCTGAAGATCGCGCTGGATATCGCGGCACGGCGCGCACAGTTCGAGCCGCACCGGCTGGCGGCGGACCTCTCGACCCTGTCGCCGGGGGATCGCACGGCCCTTGAGCACCTGGTTGCCGCCGCCCGGCAGATCGATGAGATTTTCAAGCGCCAAGCATGGCGGGGCAACCCCGAGCTTGCCAAGAGGGTCGAAGCCCTGAAGGGCGCCGACGCCCAGGCGGCGAAGGACTACTACCGGATCATGTACGGTCCTTGGGACCGCCTCAAGCATTTCGAGCCGTTCCTCGGCGACCGGCCGCGCCCGAAGGGCGCCGGCTTCTACCCGGACGACATGACGAGGCACGAGTTCGACGCCTGGCTGCAGGCGCATCCGGACGACCGCAAGGCATTCACCTCACTGACCACGGTGATACGGCGCCAGGACGGACAGCTCGTGGCAGTGCCGTACAGCGTCGCCTACAAGCCGTTCCTCGATCGCGCGGCGGCCGAGCTCCGCGCGGCGGCGGCGGCCACCGACAACACCAGCTTGAAGAAATTCCTCGAGCTGCGCGCCGACGCCTTCGCAACCGACGACTACTACCCGTCGGACCTGGCGTGGATGGACCTCGACTCGCCGATCGAGGTCGTGATCGGCCCCTACGAGACCTACGAGGACAGCCTGTTCGGTTACAAGGCCTCCTTCGAGGCCTTCCTCTGCGTCGCCCAGCCGAAGGAGTCGGAGCTGCTGGCCAAGTACAAATCGCAGCTTCCCCTCCTCGAGCGCAACCTGCCGATCCCGGACCAGTACAAGAACTTCAACCGGGGCTCGGACTCGCCGATCCGGGTGGTGGATGAGGTGTTCACCGCCGGCGACGCCCGCGCCGGGGTGCAGACCCTCGCCTTCAACCTCCCCAACGACGAGCGGGTGCGTGAGGCCAAGGGCTCGAAGAAGGTGCTCCTGAAGAACATGATGCAGGCCAAGTACGATGCCATTCTGACGCCGATCGCCCGCCACGTGTTGGCCGACGAAGAGGCCGACAGCGTGGCCTTCGACGCCTACTTCCACTTCACCCTCTTCCACGAACTGGCGCACGGCCTCGGGCCGGGCCGGATCACCGTGAACGGCCGTCCCACCGAGGTCCGCCTCGAGCTCAAGGACCTCTACTCCACGCTCGAGGAGGCCAAGGCCGACGTGGTCGGCGTCTACAACCTCTACGCCCTGGCGGATCGCGGCGTGGTACCGATCGAGGTCGTCGAGCACCTGCCGTGGACCTATCTCGCCGGGCTCTTCCGGGCGGCGCGTTTCGGAACCACCGAGGCGCACGGGCTGGGGGTGGTCATCCAGGCGAATTACCTGATCTCGAGGGGCGCGATCGAGGTCACGCCGGAGGGCCGCTTCCGTCCCCACGTGGAAAGGTTCCAGCCGGCGATCCGGGATCTCGCCCGCGAGATCCTTATGATCCAGGCCGAGGGCTCGTACTTGGGCGCTGCCGAGCTCGTCAAGAAGTACGGCGTCGTCCCGCCGGCCATGCAGAAGCTGCTGGACGGGATGGGCGACATCCCGGTGGACGTGGATCCCGTGTACCCGCTGGACGGACTCAAGTGAGCTACGGCCTCGAGGGCCGGACCGCCGTCGTCGGCGGCGCCTCGGCCGGTCTCGGCTTTGCCGTGGCCCGGGGCCTGGCCGCCGAGGGCGCCCGGGTGCTGATGGTGTCGCGGTCGGAGGAGCGGATCCAGGCCGCCGCGGCGCGGGTCGTCGAGATCACCGGCGGCGAGGCCGCCGCTCTCGCCGCCGACGTGCAGGATCCTGACGCGCCGGCCCGCATGGCGGCCGCCGCGAGGGAACGCTTCGGGCCGGTCGACGTGCTCGTAACCAATGCCGGTGGGCCGCCGTCGATGCCCGCCGCGGAGGCGACCTCGAAGGATCTGGAAGCCGCAACGCGGCTACTCCTCCTGCCGGTCCAACGCCTGGTGGGCGAGGTGCTGCCGGAGATGCGGGAACGGCGTTGGGGACGGATCGTCTCGATCACCTCGATCGCCGTTCGCGAGCCCCAGCCGGGCCTGGTCCTCTCCAACGCCCTGCGATCGGCGGTCACCGGCTATCTGAAGTCGCTGGCGGCCGAGGTCGCCGCCGACGGGGTGACCGTAAACACGGTCTGTCCGGGCTTCACCGCGACCAAGCGGCTGCAGGAGCTGGCGGCGGTGGTGGCGGCGCGGGAAGGAAAGACGGTCCGGGAGGTCCTGGACGGCTGGGCGCAACGCGCAGCGATGAAGCGGCTCCTCGATCCCGCCGAGGTGGCGGCCGCGGTGGTCTTCCTCGCCTCCGAGGTGGCCTCCGGCATCACCGGCATCGCGCTGCCCGTGGATGGGGGTTTTGGGAGCTTTCTGCTGTGAACGTCATGTGTGAGATTAAGTCCCATTATAAATTCGTATCGCTGTATAGACATTCAGTGTGAAACGGTTCACAATCTCGGCAGCGGCCGCGGCCGCGAAGGGAGGTAGCTCAGCATGTCCAGGAGTGACTTGACATTGGCGTTGGTCGGCTCCGGCGGCGACGGGGTGATCACCATGGGTGACATGATCGCCCAAGCGTCCGCCAGCGAGGGACTCAACGTCATCAAAATAGAGGCCTACGGTCCGCAGATTCGCGGAGGCGAGTCCTCGACCACGGTGCGCGTGAGCGGGAACGAGATCTTCGCCCAGGCGGACGCGGTCGATGTCCTCGTGGTCTTCAACTGGAAGGACTTCGGCCGCTTCCGGGGCGAGATCACGACCGCCTCGAGCGCGGTGATCTTCTCCGAGGCCAAGGACGAGACGGAGGTCGACGCCGGTGACCTCGGCGCCGGCCCGGAGGCCACGTGGATCAAGGTGCCGTTCATCGACCTGGCGAAGGAGGCGGCGGGTACCACCCTGGCGAAGAACATCGTCACCCTGGGACTCCTGAGCGAGCTCTTCGGCCTGCCGCGAGAGCCGATCAAGAAGGCCATCGAGGCGAAGTTCTCGAAGAAGAAGGCCGGTGTCCTGGAGGCCAACATGAAGGGCTTCGCGGCGGGCGTTGAGTTCGCCAAGGGGCTCGACGTGGATCTCAGCGCCCGGCGCCTCGAGTACACCCCCGGCGAGGCGCGCCTTCTCATGTCCGGCAACGAGGCGGCGGCGGTGGGCGCCATTCATGCCGGTTGTCGTTTCTTCTCCGGTTACCCCATTACCCCGTCTTCGGAGGTGCTGCACTTCCTCTCCCACTGGCTGCCCATGGTCGGCGGTTCGGTGGTCCAGACCGAGGACGAGCTCGCCGCCATCGGCGGCGTGCTCGGCGCTTCCTTCGCCGGCGCCAAGGCGATGACCGCCACCTCCGGCCCGGGCCTGGCGCTGATGACGGAGATGCTGGGCCTCGCCTCCATGGCAGAGCTTCCCGCGGTGATCTTTGATGTCCAGCGCGGCGGTCCGTCGACCGGGTTGCCGACCAAGAGCGAACAGTCCGACCTGTGGCAGGCGCTCTACGGCAGCCACGGCGACGCGCCACGCGTGGTGCTGGCGCCGGCGGACGTCGAAGACTGCTTCCATACGATGGTCGACGCCTTCAACATCGCCGAGGAGTACCAGATCCCGGTGATCGTGCTGTCGGATCAGAACATCGCCCAGCGGAGCGAGACGCTCTCCATGCTCACCCTCGACCACGAGGTCAAGGAGCGCTCCAGGCCCACTGCTGCAGAGCTCGAGGACTACAAACGCTACAGGGACACGCCGACGGGGGTGTCGCCGATGACCTGGCCCGGAATCAAGGGCGGTGAGTACCAGACCAACGGTTTGGAGCACGGTGAGGATGGCAAGCCCGGGTCCAGTTTCTTACTCCACGAGGAGATGAACGACAAGCGTTACCGGAAGCTGCGTCCGATCCGCGACGAGTTTCACTTCATCCGTCGCTACGGGCCCGAAGATGCCGACGTGGGCATCCTCTGCTGGGGCTCGTCGAAGGGGCCAGTGAAGGAGGCGGTGCTCAGGGCCAACGCGCGCGGTGAAAAGGTCGCCGCCTTCGTGCCACAGGTCCTCTACCCCTTCCCGAAGCACGAGTTCGAGGAGTTTCTGAAGGACATCAAGGAGTTCATCGTCATGGAGCTGAGCTTTTCGGCCCAGTTTTACAAGTACCTGCGTACCTTCCTCGAGCTTCCCGAGGGGCACACCCACATCTTCAAGCGTTCCGGTGGAAAGAATCTGACCGTCACCGAAGTCGAGGAGCAGATCGCCAAAGCTCTGCCGCTCGCGGCGGCCGAGAGGGGGGTGCTGGTATGAGCGCCGTAGAAATCACTCTCAAGCCAGGAGACTACAAGACCGACCTCAAGCCGGTGTGGTGCCCAGGGTGCGGCGACTTTGGCGTCCTCAACGCGCTCTACCGCGCCATGGCCAAGCTGCAGCTGGATCCGGCGAACACGGTCGTGATCTCGGGCATCGGATGCTCTTCGCGTCTGCCCGGCTACGTGGCCACCTACGGCTTCAACAGCGTCCACGGCCGCGGTCTCACGCTGGCCACCGGGGTCAAGGTGGCGCGGCCCGAAACCACCGTGATCGCGGTCGGTGGCGACGGGGACGGCATGGCCATCGGCGGCAACCACTTCATGCACGCCGCACGCCGCAACCTGGACGTCATGTACATCCTGATGGACAACGAGATCTACGGGCTGACCAAGGGCCAGACGGCGCCGACCACCCCCACCGGCGACAAGACCAAGTCGTCCTACTGGGGCAACCCGGAGCCCGCCGTGGACCCGGTCGAGCTGGCGATTTCGACCGGTGCGACCTTTGTCGCCCGCGGGTTTTCGGGGGACATGAAGAACCTTACCGAGCTCTTCCAAAGGGGAATTCAACACCACGGGTTCGCCTTCGTGAACGTCATGTCGCCCTGCGTGACCTGGCGCGGGGACGCTCAGTACGGGATCCTCAAGGGGAAGCTCCAACACGTACCGGAGGACCACGACCCGACCGATCGCGCCGCGGCGATGAGATACACACGCGAGACCGACGTCATGACCACCGGCGTTCTCTACGAGGTCGACCGGCCGTCGTTCGTGGACCAGCTGAACCACATCAAGATGGTCGCCCAGGGCGACAAGCCCCAGCCGACCACCAGGGAAATTCTGGAGACCTTCTACCCTGCGGTGTGACGGATCTTCACCACCATCGACAACGGCGGGCCGCTCGGCCCGCCGTTTTTTGTGCCCGGACGGTGGGCAGGCGGCGGTATACTTTTTAGGAACGACTGGAGGGGCTATGGGGCGGATTCGAGGTTTGCTCGTGGCCGTTGCCGTTGCCGGGGTTTTGGCGGGCTCCGGGTGCACGGTCAACCCGGTGACCGGGGAGACCCAGCTCGACCTGATGGGCCGGGCTCAGGAGATCGAGCTCGGCAAGCGGCTCTATCCCCGTTACACTCAGCAGTCGCTCGGCGAAGTTCCGGATGAGAAGCTCGAGGCGTACGTCGACCGCGTCGGCCTGCGCCTGGCCCGGGTATCGCAACGCCCCGCCCTGCCCTGGACGTACAACGCCGTCAACGATCCCGAGGTCAACGCCTACGCCCTGCCGGGCGGGAAGATTTCGATCACCCGCGGGCTTCTGGCACGGCTGGATAGCGAGGATCAGCTGGCCGCGGTGCTCGGCCACGAGACGGGCCACGTGACCGCCCGCCACGCCGCCCAGGCCTACACGCGCCAGATGCTCGCGCAAATCGCGCTGCTCGGCTCCGCAGCCTACATGGAGGCCAAGGGGACCCGTAACGCCCAGTTGTACACGCTCGGCGGGGTGCTCGGGGCCGAGCTCCTGTTTGCCCACTACTCGCGCAACCAGGAACGCCAGGCGGACCATCTCGGGCTCGACTACATGACCCGGGCCGGCTACAACCCGCGCGGCATCATCGGGGTCATGAACGTACTCGTCCACCAGGAGAAACGCCAGCCGTCCCTGCTCGGCAGGATGTTTGCCGATCACCCGATGTCCTCCGAGCGCCTGGCCACGGCTAGAGCGGAGGTCGCCGCCCTGAGTCCGCAGATCCGCCACAGGCCGCTCCGCACGAAGGCCTTCCGGGTCGCAACCCGGCACGTGCGCGCAACCCGCGATGCCTACGACCGCCTGGCGCGCGCCCGGCGTCTGCTCGCCAAGAAGAACACGGCCAAGGCGCTTCCCCTGCTCCGCCAGTCGGTCAACGAGTGGCCGTCCGAGGGGTTGCTACGAGCCTACTTGGCCGTCGGCGAGGCTGAGAGCAACCGGTTGCGGCGGGCGATGCGCCATGCGCGCCGCGCGGCGAACGACGCGCCGCACATCTTCTTTGTCCAGTTCGTGGCTGCCGGGATTTTCCTCCGCGGCAAACGGTACGACGAAGCCCTGTCCTACCTTGACGGGGCCTCGCGGATCCTTCCGGACACGCCGGAGGTGGAGCTCCTGCGCGGCGAGGCGCTGCAGGGGGCCGGGCGGCAGCGGGAGGCGGTCGGCGCCTACGAGAGGACGCGGCAGCTCGCCCCGGGCAGTGAGGCGGCAAAGGAGGCCGCGAGACGCCTCGAAGCCATGGGCCTCATCTAACCCGCATTTCTCACCGCCTTCCTGCTGCGACCGTGTAGACGCCCGCCAGTGCGGCGTTTCTCCCGGTAGCGCCGCTTGCGACGTGCCTACAGCACGCCAATGCGCACGCCGGCCCCTGCGGGGCCTCGGACCTGTAACCCGCAAGGTGCAATTCTGTCTCATTGTCCTTGTTATGATGGGTGACGGTCTTTGGAGGTCAGGATGGCAGAACCGCAGTCGGCGGGCGCCGGGCTCGGGATCCTCGGCTACGCGGGGTATGAGTTCATCGTCCATGATCTGGAGCGCAGCCGGCGCTTCTATACGGGAATGCTCGACGTGCCCGAGGTGGCGCGCCTCGAAGCGAGGACCGCCGCCAAGCACGGTGAGGACGGGATCGCCTTCGCCGTCGGCAAGGCGACGGTGGTCTGCGTGACGCCGCGCGAGCGCGGGTCGCGAGCCGACCGTTGGCTCAAACGGCACCCGGACGGAGTCGCCGTCGTTGGGCTGAGGGTCCGCGATCTCGAGCACGCGCGGCGGGTGCTTGAGGAGCGGGGGGCGACCTTCTGTACGCCGGTCATGGCGACCGTGGATGCGCAGGGCAGCCCCTTCCGTCACTTCGATATCGCCACCCCCCTCGGCGACGTGCGCTTCCGCTTCATCGAACGCGTCGGCGACGGGCTGCCCCCCGGCTTCGAGCCGATCGAATGCGCGGACCAGCGCAACCGGCACGGGCTGCAGGTCATCGACCACGTCACCTCGAACTTCCTCACCATCGAGCCGCACGTGACATGGCTGCGCGACGTGCTCGGCTTCTCGGAATACTGGCGGGTTCATTTCCACACCGGGGACGCCCGCGGCGGAGGCACCGGTTCGGGGCTCGCCTCCATCGTCATGTGGGACCCTGAGTCGGGGATCAAGCTCGCCAACAACGAACCGGTGAGCCCCAACTACGAGGCGAGTCAGATCTACAGCTTTGTCGAGGCGAACCACGGCCCCGGCGTCCAGCACGTGGCCTATCACGTGCCGGCCATCGTGCCGGCCGTCGAGGGGTTGCGCCGGGCGGGGACCGAGTTCCTCGACACACCGGCCACCTACTACGACATGCTCCCCTCGCGGCTCGCCGAGCGGGGCGTCCGCAACTTCTCGGAGAACATGGACGAGCTGAGGCGCTTGGGCATCCTGGTGGACGGCGGCGACGACCGCTACCTGCTGCAGATCTTCATGGTCGAGGGCGGCCTCCTCTACGACGACGAGCGGGCGGGACCCTTCTTCTACGAGGTGATCCAACGGTGCGGTGAGCGGGGCTTTGGCGAGGGCAACTTCCGCGCTCTGTTCGAGGCCATCGAGCGGGACCAACTGCAGCGGGAGGCGGTGCAGCGGCAGCTCGAAGCCGGGGCGGGTTCCTGATGCGGCTGGCGACGGTCAGGGCGGCGAGCGAGCACCGGATCGCCGTGTGGTACGCCTCGCCGGGCGGGGACCTGTGGATCGACGTGGCGGACGCGGCCCGTGAAATCTTCGACGAGACCGAGTGCCCGTCGAGCTTGAGCGAGCTGCTGCGGCTGGAGGGTCCAAAGCTGGCGACGCCGCGGCGGATCCTCTGCGAGCTGGAACGCGCCAGCCTGCCCGAAACCGTGGCGACCTGGCCGGTCAACGGCGCTCACCTCGAGCCGCCGGTGCCGGATCCGGGGGCGCTGCTCGACTTCTACGCCTTCGAGGAGCACGTGCGCCGGGCCCGGGCCCGGCGCGGTCTGGAGATCGTTCCCGAGTGGTTCCGCTACCCCGTGTACTACCGCTCGAACCAGCGGTCCCTGCTTGGGCACGGGGCGGAGGTGATCTTCCCGGAGGGCGAGACCAAGATGGATTACGAGCTGGAGCTGGCCGCGATCCTAGGTGCGCCGCTCGCGAGCCCCACGGCGGCGGAGGCCGAGGCGGCGATCGCCGGCTACTGCCTGTTCAACGACTGGAGCGCCCGCGCCATCCAGGCGGAGGTCATGACGGTCGGCCTCGGCCCGGCGAAGGGCAAGGACTTTGCCTCCTC
>Ga0114934_10002211_pt1 | contig 12480 bp, 18 predicted proteins | sample 4SBtaG_2_FD_99695 | JGI IMG/M metagenome (GOLD analysis project Ga0114934, IMG submission 99695) | Deep subsurface microbial communities from Kolumbo volcano to uncover new lineages of life (NeLLi) - 4SBTROV10_white metaG | ecosystem: Environmental > Aquatic > Marine > Volcanic ... | reverse complement strand
GTTGTCTTGCTTGTTGTTCTTCTTGAGCTACTTGCTCATCTGTTTTTAATAGACCTTCAGTGTCAATACTATCAAACTCAGCATATCGTCTAGCGACCTCACCTTGATTAACTCTATTGCCCATTTGCATAGCCATAATACGTTGTAAGTAAGCATCCAGTTTCTTAGCTTCTTGTGACCTACCTATTGCATCGATACCTGTAAGTATTTTAACTTCTCGTAGTGCTTCAGACTCAAACTTGATACCTATTTCTTTCATTATTTGGTTAACTAACCATTTAGAGAACTCTACTGCCATAGAAGAATAAATGCCACCAAGTGTAGATGACTCTAACTCTTGAGCCATAAGTTGCACTTCATAAGCAGTTACTCTCTCTGCCTGTCTTGTTGCAGACTTATTAGATAAAAATGCTTCAGCTAGTTCATTTTTTAAGTTTGCTTCTCTCTCCATAGGCACTTGAAAGTCATAGTTTTTCTTAGCTTGTACTACACCAACATCAGACTCTCTACCATGCACGTAATCACCAGTTAATGCATCTTCTAAGTCTCTCTTATCAGTAAAACCTTGTTGCTCATTAACTAAAAAAGTAACTTTAGCTGCAGCAAGTGAACCACGAGTCAGTAACTCAGCTAAATAATTTAGTTGTTCCATATCAGGATATAAGTCCTCAATATAAGGTCTATGGTATTTATCACCTACAGACCAGTTCCAACCTAAGTATCTATATGGAACATCTATATATTTCTTAAATGTTCGTTCTTTACCAACAATCTCACCATCTAGTTCTTGTTGTTCTATCCACTTTTTGCCCTCATTATCAAAATAAACCATAGTATAAAGTTCATATTCTTCCTTATCCTTACTTGCTGTAATTCCTTCAGGCAATGTATGCAACTGTTCTACGAAAGTAAACGCTTCAGGCTTACCTATTCTATTTAATTTTACTGCGAAGGACTTTAATGGATGAAGTAATACTCCTTCATTAGGTATTTTCTCCACTAAAACTGAACCAACAACTAACTGATGAGCTATCATATCAAATATACTACCTCTGACTTGTTGTGCTTCTATCTCTTTATTGATAGCTGCCTGTGATTTAGACAACTCAGCATACATTTTCTCTCTTGAACTACCTGTTACACCTATTTGTTGTAACAGTTTCTCATCAGGAGCAAATCTAAATGATGAACTAGAGGGTGGTAACAACGCCATACCCATCTTAGTTTTAAGTAAGTTAACTTGTTTAGCACAAAACCCTTGCGCTCTCTTATATGGTGTCTTAGTTGAGCCACTACGACCATCTTTCTCAATTAAATAAGGCAAAGTCATTGCAGCGTAGTTGTATGCTCGTTGTTCATATTGCACTCTATCTTTTGAATATTTTGCATAAAACTCACTAGGTGTCATATCACTTATCATCAATCAGTCCTCCAAGTTTTTTAATCTCTTGTATGAGTTCAATTTTAGCAACATATGCGTCTTTGTTATCCTGTGATTGTAGAACAAAGATGTCATTAGGATAGCGTTTCTCAAGTTCTTTAACTAAATCTTCAATACTCATAACACAAATCCCAGCCCACTGTTACCACTACCCGCAACACCTAGTCCAGATGTTGTTTTTTTATTTGTAGATGTTGGAACAAGGAAGTCATTCACACTATTTGGTATATCATTCATTGTACCAAACTTAACTGCATCTCCTACAGTTTGTCCTGTTGGTCGAGTCTCTCTTGATATTCTTGCTGCCTCAGCATCTCGTTGTGCTTGAGCTGCTTGCAACCTATCTTGTTGCTCTTGTGCAGCTTTCTTTTGTTGTTGACCCTCATAAATACTCACACCTGCTCCAATAACTGCTGAACCTACAATCGCTGAACCTATAACTGTTGCACTTACTGCTCCTGACATTATTCACTCCTTACTATATTATTTGCATTGGGTTTCCTAGATACAACTTTATCATAATCTTTTGTAAATTCCTCTTCAGCTTCTTCAATAGTTTGTGCATCAGTCTTAAAAAGCATAGTCACAAATGTATCTTCAACAGCCAACATTGTTTGCTTTCTACCACCTTTTGCAATAAAAATATCAAATCCATTAACTTCTTGAATGTTGTCTCCAACTGTTAATTTCAAATGACCTTGAATTATTAATGTTGTATCAACTTCTATATATGCACCAACTAAGAGCTCATTCTTCTCCATCTTAATAGAACGAGTGTACACTCCTTCGTGTAATGAATGCATGGTTGTAATTGGTTTTTGCTCAACTTGTTTTAACTCCTCCTCAACTAAATAAGCAAACTTCAGCAGTTGAGAAGACATCTTTGGTATATAGTTTTTTGAATTTGTCTGTAGCTTCATAATAAGTCCATTGAGTATATGTGGGATATTTTTGAGAAACCTTTTGTTCTACCCATAACCTTATCTGCACTTGATGCAACTGGAGTAGATACAAATAAATTTACAGAGTTTTTTGTTTTTGCTGTGTCTATTAGTCTATTAAGAAGATTTTTAAAGTTATTATTCCCACGATACTGTTTGCGTATGAATATACTCTCTATTGTACTGGCTGTAGCTGAGTAGTGAGGCATAACAGTAGTCAGCATTGTAGCAAATCCAACAATCTTATTATCTTCTGTAAGAATAATGCAAGCGTCTAGTATCCCCATATCTTCTAACTGCAGATACATTTCATAATTTGGGTTAAAAGGTGTTGAGACAGTTGATGACTGTGCTTCATCTGAATATAGTTTAAACAATTCAGGCGCTTCCTCACTATCTAATAACTCTTTAATATGTATATTTTTTATTTTCATAATGCTATAATACCATAAACCACATAGGAAATACAAATGATAGAACACTTTGCATACCCTTTACCCTTCAATAACGAGCTGAGAGAGCTTAACCTTGTGCCATATAGAACTAACAAAGCAGTTAAAGATAAGATACATTATATATTCTCTCACCCAACCTTTGTACACCATAAACTTTATACTGAGCTATATTTACTTAATGGTGGACTGTTGTTAATAAATATGTCAAACATAGCTATTGGTGCTATGCGTTATTTTTTAGACAACCCTCAGCAGTTTAATCATGCAGCAGACAATATACACCTACAAATACTTGTAAAAATGTGGAAGCAATGTTTTATAAGCACTAGAATTAATGAGATAAAGTTAGATAAGTACTATGCACTAAAGATTAAAACAATGTCTATAGAGAACGGATTAATTGAAGAGTTAATTAGAACTTGTATAGAAAAAGACTTTATACAAAATAGTAATGATATGATTAAGCCATTGTCTGAGAGAGGCATTGATTTGAATAAAACTAAACACATGTATGACCTATACTGGAATAAATGCAAACCTAGTATTAATGCAAGAAAGTCACTTGGTACACAAAATGATGATAATAAGAACTTTAGAGCTATGATTAAATTGGCTGATAGCGAGACGGGGAGTTTACTTTAATATTTCTATTTTTAGTTTAGATATTTTAAGTTTTAATTAATATTTCTATTTTCAGTTGAGATATTTTAAGATGAAGACATCGCAGATGCACAAATTCTTATTTCCCCCATAGGGTGATATTAATTAATATGAAGACAGACGATAGGATTAATATTAATTAATATGGATGCAACATACACCTACACAAATAAGCCTATAAAATACCGCTTCAGCGGATAAAAGAGCAAATAAAATGGATAAAAGAGCAAATAAAGTGGAGGTTAATATTAATTAATATGCAGAAATAAAAGAGTATACATCGCACACGATTATATCATAATAATTAAACACTCCAACAACTCAAAGCCTAAAATAAAAAAATATACAAATAAATGACAAATTTATTAAAAAAATATATCAATAAATAAAAAAATATATTAAAGCAAACTATTTTTTTATTTATTTCAAATTCGCTACAACTACCTAAATTACAGGCTTTAAAGACTGTTTATTTTAGCTTTGTTTACCATTCGTTTACTTTTCTAAAATGTTTCGTGCTACAATTTCGGCATCAGTTGATTAAATTCAAATGAAAATTAAATAGTGAGAGAAACACTATAAAACTAAAGGCTATAAAATGAACACTTTAAACATAAACACTAACAACGAAACATTAAGCAACATGAGTGACAACATCAAAAAAGCTAAAACAATTAGAGCGAACACTGTACAAAGTATTATAAGAGATACTCTGGATTATGCATCAGACCATAAAGATATTTTTAGCACTAAGAAAAATGCAATTAGTACATTTATTAAACAGTACATTAATAGTGATGTAGACAACTATACAAAAAGAGCTTTAAAAATTGCTAAATTTATTTTAGTTGATGGTTACAAAATTAAAAAAGAGTTGTTATCACTTGCACAAATGGAACAACTATTAACTTTTAATAAAAATACAGTTAATAAATTAATGACTTTAGATGATGAAATTTATATTTTAGAGGTTAAAGAGCTTATTAAATCGGCTAAAATAGAAAAAACTACTAAAGTATTTAGTGCAAAAAAAGCAAGTAAAATATAAGCCTTATATTTAGGCTTATATCGTTACTTTATAGAGTAGTAAACGTTTACAGTGGTAAATCTCTTTACTATTCTTAGAATAACGATACACGATAAACATTTACAGTGGTAAATCAATTTATTAAGAGTTTAATCAACTAAAAAAGATTAATTTTTATCTCTCATGTGTTGTGAGTAGAGTTTATTAAAAAAGTAAGAAATATATTTTTATTGAATTTAGAAATAAAAATAATTAATTTAATGCAATGTAACTAAATATTTATAGAATAAAAAAATAATTCTATAAAGTGCGATAATGTAAAATAATTTAAAAAGTAACTCATAAGGGAGTAGTGTTTTTTAGCATGTTGTAGCGGACATGTAGTTGATAACTTGAAATAAAAAATGCAAAATTGCTTGAGTAGGGGGCTGGTACTAATCAACCAGCGGTGCATATAGGAATAAAAATTATTTTATAGCAAAGTAAATCATGCTTAGAACCTCATAATCATAATATTAAAAATTTAGTGAGTGCATGGGCGGTACAATCCGCAAAAATTATAAAGAGTGAGTAGCGATTACTCTTTATACTTTTATTAAGCTGTATAGTTGTGAGTTCGTGGGAGTTTCACAAAAATTTCTCTACAGTTTATAGAGGTATAAAAATGTCAAGAAAAGATTATAAAATAATTGCCAGTGGGCTGATTAGTAGCATACAGTTGGGTTATGTAAAAAAGAAAGACATACTAGGAGCTATTAGAGTTATGTCAAATGAGTTATCACGTGATAATTGGAGATTTGACGGCACAAAATTTAAAGAATATATTTTAGAAAGGGTATAAAAATGCAAATACAATATAAACAAAACAATCACACACGAGTTATTTATGTTGGACTGAAAAAAGTAGGTGAAGTTTTACAACTTTTAAATAGATTAAATCATAAAATAATTAAAGTTGAGGGGTTATAAAAATGAGTGGATTACAACTAGATTTAAGCGGTGTTATCAACACCGCTATCGATAATAAAATGGCTGAATTCGATGTTGAGGGGCAAATAAAAGCGATGTTGGAAGATGTTGCAAAAAATGCAAGTAAAATACTAACTGTAAAAGTTGAAGGTGGTGATAGGGATGGTAAAAAATTTCCTCTAGTTCATAAACAATTTGAAAGTTTATTAAAGCTCACAGCTATTCCAAAAACTAATCCACTTTTAACTGGTGGTGCAGGTTTATCTAAAACTACAGCTGTGGAACAGGTTGCAGAAGCTTTGGAGTTAGAGCTAGTTAGCATGAGTTTTAGTAACCAAACATCAAAAACAGACTTAATGGGCTTTGTAGATGCAAACGGAATTTATCGTAAAAGCGGTTTTGTAGATGCATTTGAAAATGGTAAAGTATTTTTGGCAGATGAAATTGACGCGTGTAGTGCTAATGTTTTGGTATTATTAAATAGTGCTATTGATAATCTGTTTATAACTACACCTGAAAATAAAGTTTTACATGCACATGAAAATTTCAGACTTGTTGCAACTGCGAACACAAACTTAAGAGGTGCTAAAGATGGTTTTACTGCTAGAAATAAACTGGATAGTGCAACTGTCGATAGATTTACAGTTTTAGACTGGCAACTGGATGAAGAGTTGGAAGAAAAAATAACCAATAATGAAGGGTGGTTAAAAATTGTACGTAAATGTCGTAAAATTGCTGAAGAACAACTGGAGGGGGTTGCAATCACTCCAAGAAGTTCATATAAAGGTGCTGAACTTCTTAAACATGGTTTTAGTGCTGATGAAGTTATAAAAATGGTAATTGTGAAAGCTATGGGTGTTGATGAAGAAGAAACACTTCTAAAATCAATTACTCCTAACATGAAAATAACTGCTGAAAAACATGCTGGTCATAAAAAAGAACCTAAAACTGAAGAAGCTGAGTATGAAGAAAAAATGACTGAATCTGATGAATCTGAGTATGAAGAAATTTCAGACGATGATGTAGAGCAATTTGCATGGTAAAGGATAAAATTATGAAATTAGATACACAACCTATAGAAGGGTGTAAAGTTTTACACAAAATACCAAAGTATTTGTCTGAAGCATCAATTAGAAATAATGATGTGATTATTGAGATGGGGACATTAAGCAATTACAAAAAATTTATGGTAAATCATAAAGACTTTAGAGACTCTAGTGAGTTGTCTTCAATGAGAAAAGGAGATGATAACTTTAGTGGTGTTGCAAATTATGACGATTTTTTGGAATTGTTGAACACTGGAGATACCGATGTGATGAAAAAAATAAAAGTGGAAACAACTAAACAAGTGTCTGAACTTGCTAAAAAATATGAAGAGGTTATACATGGATATAAGTTTGATGTACATGGAGAAATGTTTGATGTAGGGTTAGTTTTAACTGGTGTCCCTGAAGCTTGGTTAGAACCTGATAATGTGGAAGAGGAAAAAGTTAGGGTTGAAATTATAATTAATGGGACTTTTAGTGCTGGAGTGAGTAAAAATGATGTTATAAACGGTGCGAGTCGTATTTTAGCAATTATAAAAATCTTAGAAGATAATGATGTAGAAGTTAAACTAAAAATTGTATCTTGTCTTAAAAATATAATGAAACGTGGTAGAGATAACAAAAATCTTTTTGTTGCTACAGATATAAAAGATTATGACGAACCAATCAATTACAAAAAAGCTTCAGCACTTTTAAGCCCAACTTACTTACGAAGAGGAATGCTTAAAGTTATGGAACTTGTGGCAAAACAAGACTTAGATAGTAGTTATGGAAGACCTATGATTGTGAAAGGCTTTATTGACATCCATAACAATAAAGAAATTGATAATTTAGAAAAAAGATTATTCAAAGGAGAATAAAATGAATAAGTTTTTAAAAGGTTATGACTACCTAGTAAAATCAACTAATGGTTATTGGTATATAGTGAGACAAACAGGACAAAGAAGTTGGTATGCAATGCAATTTACCAACATAGAAACCCCACATGAAGATAGATTGCGCTTTGGAAATAGTCTTGTACTGTGGCAGAGTTTAAACCCACAAAAGTTTAGAAAGTATACATCAAACAAGAGTTTCAGACAAGGAATGTTTGATATTTTAATGAATGGTAAATTTATGGAGGAGTATTAACATGAAAGCATATTTAAGTAAAATAATAGGAGAGGAATTTCCTATTATAAAAAATTCACGTATAGAAATAAACGATTGGACTGACTATGCAAAGTTTTTAAATTGTGAGTTATTTACAGTAGTTTCGATTGAGTATAAGGAAGAAACATTATCCTTATTTATTGACGATGAAGGTTTGCTAAAACCCAACTTTGGAAGAGAAATTTTTAATTATCCTGAGCCTTTATTTGGTAATATAATTATATGTGGTGATGTTGATAGTAATGGAGAAACTTTACCAATACCAAAATCAATATCCCTAATGGATATTGATGAAATAATAGGAGGCATTAAATATGCAACACAAGGCTAGAGCAATAATACGAGCGTATGATGATGGTATGACTTTACAAGCAATAAGTCAACTGTTTAAGATAGAAGAACACTGTTTAATCAATATAATACACGCATACAAAATAGGGAGAAAAAAATGAACAAGTTGGTAGGAATTATTAGTTTTGATATTTTAATGATATTTAGTCCATTTATGATAGAAGTTGCACCTGAGGTGGTCACTTGGGTAGGATATATCTTATCCACATTATTATTACTAACTATTATAACAGTTGTTTCAAGTAAATCGGATGGAGATACTTTAAAAGTATTAGAACTTGAAAGAAGAAAGAAACCTGATTGGTATAACTATTATGATGTTGTAACAGACATTTTATTTGGAATTACATGGGTATCACATGGTTTTTATACAATAGTATTTCTATTAATTCTAGTAAAAATTGTGATACTTATTAAAATACCAAACTATTACAAAGGGGTGTGAGATGTCTGAAGTGATAAATGATAAAAACATACATGAAGAGATAGTGTCGGACTTAATGGTTCATTATGACTGGCAAGAAGATAGAGCAAAAGGTTGGGCTGATGTGCATGGTGCAGGTATAGTTTCTGCAATGTGGGATGCTTATTCACATTATATAGAAGAAGAGGTTAACAAAAAATGATATACACAACAAGTGCCACAATAAACTATCTGCTTCATAAAGAAAAAGCAAGTGTGAGAGAAATTCGTGATACTTTAAACGAGCCATTACGGATATTTAATCGATTAAGAAATGGTAAACAACTGTTTACTAAACAACATTATTTAAACATCATAAAAAAATATCCCCATTTAGAGGGTCATGTTGAGATGTTTGAAAATGTAAAATTAAAGGATAAATAATGACAGTGCAATATTTAGGTAATGAACTTTATAAAATGGATATAGGTTATCAAACTTTCTCTTTATCAAAAGATGAAATTGATGAAATACAAAGGTTTGATTTTGAAAGAATGAAAAATTTTGATAAATCGATTGAAGATTTAGAAGATGAACTTAAAGATTTAAGTCTCAAATACGAAAATCTCACTCAACAGCTGAGTGAAAATTTTGAATTTTTACAAGAAAATATAAATTCTGATATTTTTGATAGTGACTCGTTCGACATCCGAACGAAGAATATTTATAAAATACTGGATAAAATGCAAGGAAAAGTGACATTTTAACTACACAATAACTACACTTTTAACTACGCTTAAAGCCCTTATTTTAGGTATATATCTATATTTGTAGTTATGTAGTAGGTATATTTCTACATGTATATAGAAAAAAAAATTAATATAGTAAAATAAAAAAAAAAATAAATATATACTGGTCGCAATGTATTTTTTTGCTACTACTTTAACTACACTATACACCAAACGCCCACAGGAACGAGGTTTGTTGGCGTAGTTAGGTAGTGAAAGGTGTAGTTATTGCCTTATTTACATAAATCTCTTGCATTATTCAAGAGATTAAGTTACAATACCCTTATCAATTAGATTAATCCGAGACTCCCATATCTCTCAAGAGACACTTCGGTGTTTCGGATTAGTCGTAATTGTTAATTCAATCCAAAAAGAGAGATGTGGGAGTCCGCTCTTTTTGTAGGCTATAAATTTATACCCAAAAGGAGGAGGCATGAATAAGATATTTCAGAAATGGGAAAAATATTTAGTTCCCGTAAACATTACTAAAGATAAAAATGGTAAAAAAGCGGTAAAACCTAAACCATGGAAGAATGGTCAAACCTATACAGAGTTCAATTTAAACTCTATTGCGTTAAGAACTGGTCAACATACTGTTAATGTTATTGACGTTGACACTAAAGACCTAAGTTTAATACAAGAGCCATTGAGAGGTTGGTTGGAAGACAAACTCTTATTCGGTGGTACACTTGTTGTTGAGTCAACCCATGGTTATCATTTTTATTTTAGTGGTACAGAATTTTTATTACGAAGCTCAACTAAAACTGGAGCCAATGCATCAGTTATTGATTATGTTGACTTTAGGGGAGAAGGAGGATTGATTTTTATTGACTCTAATTCCGATGTAGCTTCATACAAAGTTTTATATGACGATGAACCTACATCAGAAATTGAGGAGATTAAGTCCCTACTTCCACCGTATAATGAGGTTAAAGTTGATGAAAATGTTACAGGTTTCGACAACTTGGACGACAATACTGACACTGAAGTTATTGAGCCAATTAAGGTTGGCAAAAAAACTTTAGAAGAGGTTATCGCATATATAAATAACACGTCCTCTAATTGTTCAAGGGACGAATGGATGCGAATTATGGCATCCGCGTATAACTTGATTGACTCTAAAGCTAATAGGTTAGAACCGTTTTTAAAACAATGGAGCAAAGATGGGGCTACTGATGAACACCCTTATAGTGAGTCTAGTTTTAATAGTGTTTGGAAACAGCTTGTAAATGGGGAATATGGTAAAGCCTTTAAAGGTGGTAGTTTGATTAATGCTTCAAATAAGGCTATACGCAATGACGAGAACTACGAGATAATGCAGAAAGAAAAGTTTGAACGATATAAGGGACTGATTTCTGAATGTGAAACTATTGATGAAATTAAAAACTTATTCACGGATAGTGATTGGAAAATGGAACCTGTTTGTACTAAAGAACAACAAAAACCCTTACCGAAACTATGTGCAGATAGAGCTAAAGTTATCCTCAAATCAAAAGGGGATAAAAAAACTAAAATTTATGTTAATGAATTCAAGCCTTTGGTATTAATTAAACCTAAGCCTATTGCAATCGAAGATGTTGACTGTTATTACACCGACAATCGGTTTACGATTACACATGGTGGGAAGATACTTGAGGATGTATTTAAAACATCTCTATCAACTGTTGGGATGGGGTTAGGTTACCCTGCTGATGATTTTGTAGCGCACGTTAGTACTAAGGCGCAGTTAATTCAAGGTATTAAAAAAGAGACAGATTATACAATAGAGGAAGAGGTTGTGTTTACTTTAACACCGTCTTCTAACCCTTCAGAGTTAGAGTTCCTAAGCGTATTAACTAACCCTTTACATGATGTTTATGAACCCTCACTACGTACAGACATTGTTGAGGATTTCTTTAATAACATTTGGAATGGTAAAGCCGAAGATATAATTAAAATCATTGCATTGAGTATGCGTTTCAAAGAGACAAAACTTAATAAGATACATGTCGTTGCACCATCTAACACTGGTAAGACAACCTTTCTTGAGAACATGGGGTTTCAAACTATTCACATGAAAAGATTAGTACAAGCTTTAAATGCCGATAAAGGTATTGGAAAACATGTTATAGATGGGTTAAAGTCTAGTGGGTTTTTATTAATTGATGAAGCAAACGATGCCTTAACACAAGATATTAAGAACATTGATAACTATATCCAACTTGACCAATTTGGACAAGGTGGTACACAAGAGATAAAGCTACATTTTACTTGTTTAACCTCAACACACAAGACGGCTGTAAGAGGTATGTCTGATGAAATGTATAATCGTTTGATGTTGGTGGAGTTGCGAAAAGATGAAATGCAAGGGACTCTTGATAAAAGTGAATTATTCGTTAATGAAACAAATGTCTATACTGAAACAATTATTCAACAAGTGAAATGGTTGCTTAAAGATACACTTACTAACCCTAAATATATCAAAGAAAATCTAAAGATGTTGCAAGACAAATATAGGTTAGAGCTTAATGACGATGTTGATGAAATGCTAACTGAGGTGTCTGAATATATCGTTGCCGAGTATAAATCTTTAGCTACTGAAGATGGAGATATTTTGGTTCGTGATGGTATGTATTACATAAAACGTAAAACTGACATAATTAAATCTATTGAAGATAGATTTAGTGAATACTCTCACATTGACAAGGGTAAATATTCTGATGAGCTAATTAATCATTTTATTGGAGATAAAAAATCAAGTTTCCGAATTAATAGAAAGCCTACACAGTATTACCCATTGAATTTAAAAAAATATTATGCTGATGCAAATAGTGAGCATAGTAAACAACTGATGGTTGTCGATGAGTTTGATGACTTAGATTTAGAAGAGTTTTAGTATAGCTTAAGGTTACTTAAGCTATACTTTTAATCAATACAAAAATAAAAGGATAAAAAGATGAAAGTTACATTTGATACACAAAACGCAAAAGAAGTTGCTGAGGTTAAAACATTACTAGGCTTATTAGTACCTGAGAGTAATTCTAAGGTAGGTACAGCGTCTAAAGAAACAAAATCAATACCAAAGCCTACCCCTAAGCCTAAAAAAGCTCCTGAGCCTAAAAAAGAGGTTGAAATAACTTTGGCTGATTTAAAAGAAAGTGCTAAAAATGCTGTGACTCGTTCTTCAAGAGAAGAGGTAAAAAAGACTATTGGTGAATTTGCTGAGAAATTAGCTGAGGTTGCTAAAGCCGATTATGATAAACTTCAC
>Ga0114934_10002210_pt1 | contig 12484 bp, 14 predicted proteins | sample 4SBtaG_2_FD_99695 | JGI IMG/M metagenome (GOLD analysis project Ga0114934, IMG submission 99695) | Deep subsurface microbial communities from Kolumbo volcano to uncover new lineages of life (NeLLi) - 4SBTROV10_white metaG | ecosystem: Environmental > Aquatic > Marine > Volcanic ... | reverse complement strand
GCCTTCTTTTTAACAAAATTTAAATAAATGCAATCACATGTATATGAGGAGATAAGGATGGGACTGCTTGGAAAACTCAAGGCAGCGCTTCGATCCATTTTTGGGAAGAAGCATGTCAGAATAGGTATATATGGCCCCCCCAATGCAGGGAAGACAACGCTGGCAAATAGAATAGCAAGAGACTGGAGTGGTGACATAGTCGGCTCTGTTTCAGAAATACCCCACGAAACCAGAAGGGCCCAAAAGAAAGACAATGTGGTAATAAAAAATAGAGACTCTTCACTTACTATTGACATTATAGATACCCCAGGAATAGCAACCAAAGTAGATTTTCATGAGTTTATGGAACACGGACTGAGTGAGGAGGACTCAAGGAGGAGGGCTAAGGAAGCAACTGAAGGGGTTATAGAAGCGATAAAATGGCTGGATAATGTTGATGGCGTTATCCTTCTTATGGATAGCACTAAAAATCCTTTCACTCAGGTAAATGTAACAATAATAGGAAATTTGGAGGCAAGAGATTTGCCCGTGCTGATAGTAGCAAATAAAATTGATTTGGATGGCTCAACACCCGCCACCATAAAATCAGCATTTCCACAGCATGATGTAGTTCCCATTTCTGCGCTGACCGGCTACAACATAGAAATGCTATATGAGGTTATGGTTAAATTGTTTGGAAAGACAAGGAGGGAATAATATGACCGAAATAAAGGTAAATTTGATTTCGCACCAGAAGCTCGAGAGTATGACTGTTGATGAAAAAATAGATTTTATCTTGGATGAAGTTAAGCATGGTGAGGTATTGGTTCTTGAAAGAGGACTCACACCCGAGGAGCAATCAAAACTTATAGAAAAGACGATGGAGGAAATAAACCCTGATAAGTTTATTGGGATAGAAATCGAAGGTTACAGAGAAGAAGGAAAGATTACATGGCTTCAAAAAATGCTGGGCAAAATACGTCCTCCTCGTATGACGGTCATAGGACCTGCAGACAAATTGAAAACCATTCACAGAGATGATAATATAATAAAGACAATCATATTGGGGAGATAATATGCCCCACCAATGCCTGAAATGTGGAAAGGTTTTCGAAGATGGCTCTGCTGATATTTTGAAAGGGTGCCCTGTTTGTGGTGGAAAGAAATTTTTTTACACAAAGAAGCCGCTCAGCGAAAAGGAGAGGAAGAAACTGCTCGAAGAAAACGAAGTCGACCTGGAAGCAATAGAGGAAATAATCAAGGAGAAAGCAGGAGAGGATGAAGAATGGCTCCATATTGAGCCAAAGAACGTAAAAGAGTTACTCAAAGAAATAGAAAAGAAGAAGGAGGAAGTTGCAGAGAGCATATCAAAGCAAAGCGAAGAAGTGGAGAGCATATCTGTGGAAGAGTTGGGAGAATACCGCATTAATCTAAAGCGGCTCATGGATGACAAATCAATAATAATACAGAAGGACGGTTCATATATGATACATCTTCCTTCGTTACTCGCAAAGGGGAAAGGGGGGAAGTAATATATATCGAATTTTGATGCCTTTACAAGATGAAAATAAAGGATGTTGAAATAACAAAATGCATATTTGAAGAATTCAGCGAAAAATTCATTCAGTCCACAAACATGGATGTCGCCATTGTCGGGGCCGGCCCATCAGGGCTGACAGCTGCGCGCTATCTCGCAGAGGCTGGTAAAAAGGTTTGCATATTCGAAAGAAAAGTTTCTCCAGGCGGCGGGATGTGGGGCGGCGGGATGACTTTTCCAGTTATTGTTGTTCAGGGAGACGGAAAGGAAATTCTTGAGGAAGTTGGAGTTAAATGTAAAAGGAGAGGAGATTATTTTGTTGCAGATTCCATAGAAGCTACTTCAAAGCTCATCGCAGGGGCAATAGACGCAGGGGCAACCCTGTTCAATGCTGTGACAGTTGAGGATGTTATGGCAAAGGAGGGCAGGATATGTGGCATTGTGATAAACTGGACAGGTGTTCTTGCGGCTGGCATGCATGTTGACCCGCTTTCGCTGGAAGCAAAGGCAGTCATAGATGCAACAGGGCATCCTTCAGAGATTTGTCGCATAGTTGAGAAAAAAGTTGGGTTGAAAACATTGTCTGGAAAAATAGAAGGGGAAAAATTTATGTGGGCAGATGAAGGAGAGCGAAAGACGATTGAGAACACAGGAGAGGTCTATCCTGGACTTTATACAGCAGGCATGGCTTCCAATGCAGTGATGGGCGCACCACGCATGGGCCCCATATTTGGGGGGATGCTCCTTTCAGGGAAAAAAGTTGCAGAGATGGTACTGGGAAAAATATAGATGCCATGGCAATTTAGAATAAAAATTACCTTCTCTTAACCTCTATTTTATCTCCTGCATATATCCTCATTCCATCCCTCGCAGCAACAGTTAGAATCCCTGTCTTTTCAGATATCCATGTGGCTTCCTCAGTTGCCCTGGGTATAACCTTCATTCCCAAATGTGTTATAATAGCAAATTCTGGCTTCACCCCGTCTATCAGCTCTGCGGCATCTTCAGCCGACATGTGGAATGGTATTTTACCCTCCAAAGGGCGTGTCATGCAAACCACCAATATTCTTGCCCCTTTGTGGGCTTCTACCAATCCGTCAAAAAATTCCGTGTCGCTCGTGTATGATATTATCCCATTGTTCATATGCAATTTGAAGCCAACTGTCGTGGGGTCTGAGTGGCGAGCAGGTGTTATCTCAACCTTATACCATTCTTTCAGGGTAAACTCATCTCCCGGTTTTGCAACTTTCACTTCCCTCACAAGCGACTGATGATAATTTGATAGAGGACGGTATTCTCCTTTTCCTTTCAGCACGCTCTCGCTTCCTATAACCACACCCCTCTTGTATTTACCACCCATGGTCATAGCCTCCATTAAAATTTCTGCATCATTGTAATGGTCGGGATGACAGTGTGAAACAAGTATTGCATCTGTCTGGGTTGGGTCAAGCCCCAGGTCATACATTTTCACAAGCGCCCCTGGTCCAGGATCTATGTGTATTAATATGCCCCTATCTGCAACATATATCCCTCCCGTCGCTCTTTTCTGCAGAATTGTGGCAAATCTGCCGCCGCCTGTTCCAATAAATGTGAGTTTCGTCATCAAAATCTATATACTCATCCACCTATTATAGTTTGGTGATATTGTGGATGTAATATCCCTCATTGTAGGATTTGTGGTGGGAATTATAGCGGTTTCGATAGCCATAGAACTGAGCTGGAAAAAGGAGGAGGTAGTGGAAACATGCAAAATTGCAAAGAGGTGGAGTATTTCCGAGATAAGCAATCCGCTGATAGTGGCTGAAAAATTGAAGATGGATGTGCCCAGAAGCGCAAAAGTTGTTGTCAAAGTAGAGACTGCTTTTTCAAAAGGCGCAAAGGTGAATCCAGACGCATACGGGAATTTCATTCTGGGAAATGACAAAGCACTTATTTTTTCAGGAGAAATAAGAGAAGGACAACTTGCTCTCCGCACAGTTGACAAGCACATTCTGAGAAGACTGCGAGAATTGTTTGATGAATTCTGGGAGGGGGAGGGGGAGGAAGCTGCGACAGAAAAAAGCTATAGAAAAGGAACAGTGACTGTCAGGGGAATTGCCAAAGCTGTCGTACCCTATAGGGAAAATTACCTTATCCGCCTATCTTATGAGGGGGGCGTAATCGGCATTCTCATAGATGAGAAAATGGACCTCGAAGGAAGAAAAATAGAGGTTGAAGGCGAGATGGTTGGAGATGAGAGACCATTTGTAAAGGCATATCACATAGAAATTCTGGGGTAAAATGAGTATCCTGATAAAAGATGCTCTCATCATATCACAAAATAAAGGGAGGGAGGTAAAGAAGGGAGACATTTACATAGAAGATGATGTAATAGCAGAGGTATCTGAAAGAATACCAATCGAGGCGGAGCATGTTATAAGCAAAAAGTTGGTCATGCCCGGGCTGATAAACACCCATACCCATCTCCCCATGACATTGATGCGGGGCTACGGCGATGATCTGACCCTTGAGCAATGGCTTACCACAAGGATATGGCCCATAGAAAAGAAGCTGGACGAGAAGATGATAGAAGCAGGGACACGACTTGCATTGCTTGAGATGATAGCTACAGGCACAACAACGTGCAACGACATGTACTTTTTTGAGGATACCATAGCCCGCACATGTAAAAAAATGGGGATGAGATGCTTTGCTGGCTTTTCCATTATTGATTTTGATACGCCCGAAATGAAAAAAGAAATGTTGTTGCCTGAATGCGAGAAATTTATCAGGAAGTGGAGAGGTGACGAGCTTATCACGCCTGTTGTTGCCCCCCACTCGACCTACTCATGCTCTCCTGAAACACTGCAGAGCGCTGCAGAGCTGGCAGAGAAATATGACACGCTCCTGCATACCCATTGCTCCGAGACCAGGAAGGAAGTATACGATATTGTTGAGCGTTATGGCGTCCGCCCGCTCGAACAGTTGGAAAAAAATGGCGTGCTTACTGAAAAGACCATACTTGCCCACTGCGGGTGGATAACAAAGGGGGAGGTAAAGGATATAGCAAGAGCAAGAGCATGCGTTTCTCACAATCCTGTTAGCAACATGAAACTCGCAACAGGGGGCTTCACCCCGTTGCCTGAACTTTTTGATGCAAAGGCATGCGTCACTCTCGGCACTGATGGGGCGGCGAGCAACAACAAGCTTGATATGTTCGAGACAATGAAGTTTGCAGCCCTCATTCACAAGCACCACAGATGGGATGCTCAGATTGTTACAGCACAGCAAACGCTGGACATGGCCACAGTCAATGCAGCTCGCTTTCTGGGCATAAATGCAGGAAGCATAGAGGAAGGTAAAAAGGCAGATTTGATATGCCTTGATATGGATATGCCCAACCTCGCGCCAATGCACAATCCAGTTTCCCATGCTGTTTATGCTGCCTCCCCCTTCAATGTATCATCGACAATAATTGATGGCAGGGCCGTCATGCTTGAGAGAGAGTTTCCGTACTTTGACAAACAAAAAATTATTGAGGAGGCAGAGAAGGCGAAAGAAGAGCTGGTAGAATAATAAAGTGACATTAGCCAGATACATAGAAACCTTATCTTTACCTATGAATTTTTAAAAGGGAAAGTATTTTCATTACGATGATACGGCAATGCACAGAAGATGACATACCGCAGGTTGCTGAGATAGAAAAACTTTCTTTCAAGCATCCCTACCCTGCATTTGTTTTCAAAAAATATCTGCGGGCGAGATTTCTTGTTGCTGAGGACATGGGGAAAATTAGGGGCTATATAATAGGCGTAAAGATGGGGGAAAAGGGAATAATAATTTCACTGGCAGTCCATCCTGCCCACAGAAGAGAAGGATATGGAAAAGAGTTGATAGAACAACTTATGAAGATTATGGATGTAAAAATCATCGAATTGCAAGTTAGGAGAGGGAACAGGGAGGCATTAAAATTTTATCAGTCAGTAGGATTTGAACGCAAAGGGATCATTTCCTCTTATTACGGAGATGGTGAAGATGCTGTTGTAATGTTCATGAGGAAAGGCTGATTATTGCCTGGGCAATATCACCGTCTGCCTCCTCAAGTGCTTTTCTTGCCTCCTCTATGCTCTTTCCTGTTTTTTCTGCAACAAGCTTCGCATCCTCTTCGTTCACTTTTTTGACTATCTCTGGCTTTCCTGCAATCTGATAAGTTTTTTGTCCCTTCACATCCATCACCGTGACTTCAGCATCTCTGAATATGTATTCTGTATCCGGGGTTCTTATAATGACTTCTTCAACATCTTCTATTTCACTGACAGACATACCCATTCTCTGCATTATCTTTTTAAGCTGGCGCGGGTCAACATTCGGCATCATATGCAAATGTTATATATTGTCTATGTTTAACTTTTTGGTATGGAAGCAATGGAAGTAAAGGTGCTTGACATCAACTCAGCCCTTTATGGAATGCCCCCTGAAGCGCTTATGGAAAATGCAGGGAGGGCAGTGGCTGAGACAGCCCTCAAAGAATTTAATTTCAAAAATTGTACAGTTTTGTGCGGGGGAGGGAACAATGGAGGGGATGGACTTGTTGCTGCCCGTTATCTTTCAAAAAAGTGCAATGTAAAGGTAATCATGGTCAAGGACTCAAAGTCGCTGATTGCCAGGAAAAATTTCAGAAGGGTGAAAAGGGCAGGCATCCCTGTTTGCAAATATAAAAAAGGTGTGGAAAATGAATTGGAAAAAAGCGAATTAATTATAGATGCGATGCTGGGCATAGGCATATCTGGAGAGTTGAGAGCGCCTTACAATACAATCGCAAAAGCAGTGAATGAAAGCTCTGCCAAGGTAATCTCCGTTGATGTGCCAACTGGCATGGGAAGCAAGACAGCGGTAAGGCCAGATGCCACAGTAACCTTTCATGATGTAAAAGACGGAATGAATGAAAAAAACAGCGGGAAGATATTTGTGGCAGACATAGGCATCCCAGAGCTGGCGGAGGCGGCGGTGGGCCCAGGTGACATGATTTATTATCCCCTGCCTGAGAAAAATTCGCACAAAGGAGAAAATGGTGTTGTTCTCACGATAGGTGGCGGACCGTATGCAGGCGCTCCTTTCCTTGCTGCTATGGCTGCCCTGAGAACAGGTGCTGATTTATCTTTTGTGTTCACGCCAGAAAAAGTGCGGAAGGTGATATCATCTTTCTCACCAGACATTATAGTAATGCCTCTTGAAGGAGACTTTTTGGATGAAAGCCATGTTCCTGTGATAAAGGATTTTCTTGGCAGGGTGGACACGATTGTCATAGGGCCGGGGCTTGGCAATAGCGAAGGAGTGAAAAAGGCGGCTGAAACCATAATAGATGAGTGCATCGCGTTGAATAAAAACATGGTTGTAGATGCGGATGCCATACAGGTTTTTGGCGAAAGGAAATGCAATGGCAATGTTGTCATAACCCCTCATGCAGGCGAATTTAAAGAGCTCACAGGCATATCTCTGCCGTCTGATATCAACAGCAGGAAGGAGATTGTGAAAGAGGAGGCACACAAAAGAAAATGCACGATATTACTGAAGGGGGCTGTTGACATAATAAGCGACGGAAACAGCATAAAGCTAAATTATACCCACAATGAGGGCATGACAGTCGGCGGCACAGGAGATGTGCTTTCAGGAATTATTGCTTCATTGCTGTCAAAGGGCGTTTCTGCATATAATGCTGCAAGAATGGGTGCATTTATCAATGGCTTAGCAGGAAATTTTGCCTTTGAAAAAAAGAGTTATGGAATGATAGCAACCGATTTACTAGATGGAATACCAGAGGTACTGAAAAGCTACATAGCACGGAGATAATTTAACTGAGCGACGCAAATCGGCACAACTCATATCCCGCAGGGCACATCTATTCCTTCCTTTACTTTTATGAGCGAGCATATACGGCATATTTCCTTAACCGCATCTTCTCCATCCATAATTTTACCAGCAGATTTTTTTATTTCTTCCTGCAAATCGCCATCAAAAGATGTTTTAGTGCCCCTTTTATCGGAGAGGTACTGGGATACCGCAGCAACTGTCACACCAATCATTTCAGCAATTTTTGTTTCACTTATCCCTGACTTTGCCATGCTCTTTGCCAGTTCCCTCCTTATGCAGGGTAGAACATCCCATACAATGATTTCGCAAGGTGTTTTCTTCACAAACATATATTATATTGCACTATATTAATACACACCTTGGGGCATAAAAAATCAAATATCTTTATAAGCTGCTAACGCATTAAAATATGGGGTGATAAGATTAGGGGATTTATAGCACTGTGGTTTATCCTAAACATGATTGCATTCATTGCTTCTCTTGTGAGCATACACTATTCGCCTGATACACTATACCAATTTCCATATTTCCATCTCTTGGGTATTATCTCTCTTTTTGCTATATTGAATCTCCCGTTTTACATGGCATATGAGAGATTGAAAGAAGAAAAGGAGTGATGCTGTTATGGTGAAAAAATGCGCATGCCATTCTATATTGTAAATGCATTCACAGATAAACCTTTTAAGGGGAATCCTGCAGGAGTTGTGCTGGAGGGCGACAGGCTGAATGAAAAAGATATGCAGAAAATTGCATCCGAGTTAAAATGCTCCGAAACAGCGTTCGTAATGGAAAGCAATAAAGCAGATTTCAATGTCAGATTTTTCTCCCCATTAAAGGAAGTCGAGCTGTGCGGCCATGCCACCATAGCCACATTTTACACTATGGAAGAGCTGGGATTTGTGAGAGATAAACACCTTGCCATGGAAACAAAGGCCGGCATACTAGATATAGAAATAAGGGAAGAGCTGGTATTTATGGAGCAGGCAATGCCTGTTTTCAAAGATGGCGGCATAAGCAAAGAAGATGCTGCAGATGCCCTTGGAATAAAAGCAGGTGAAATAGGCGATTTGCCAATAGAAGCAGTATCAACAGGACTCTTTTCCCTGAATGTGCCTATTCGAGATATAGAAACAATGGAGAAGATGAAACCCGACTTTGAAAAGGTGAAAGAATTGTGCAAACGCAGTGGCGTGGGATCAATATTTCCATTCACGTTTGAAACGTTGAATGAAGATAGTTTTGTGCACGCCCGCTGCTTTGCCCCACTATACGGAGTGAATGAAGATCCTGTCACAGGAACGGCGAATGGGGCTCTCGGAGCTTATTTAAAAAAACACAGCCTGCTGAAAAGTATGTCATACAAATCCGAGCAGGGGTATGAAATGGGAAAAGATGGTATTGTTTTTGTGGATGCTTCGGGGGATAGGATAAAGGTAGGTGGTAAGGCATATATTGCCTTGCAGGGAAAGGTGGATTTTTAGATTGTTTTTAATAAAATAATTTTGCCCCTGGGTTGCCACTATTTCAAAGCAAGCAACAGTGACGCACAAACTTTTATACCAAATACTATTTCTTTATATAGGAAATATGGAGGAGGAAATATGGAAGTAGAGCATAAAAAATGGAGAAGATGGCTTTTTTATGTAGATATTGTGGTAGTTGCAGTGATGATAATCTCTATAGTATACCTCGCCAAGGATGCATATATGGCAGGATACTACCATGGAAGTAATGATGAAATAACTTTCCTGTGGCATATGGGACGTGATATCGCCTTTGTAACTGGCTCGCTTGCATGGATGTTCTACAGATTCTTCACAAATGAGTTCAAGATACTCCGCCTACCATGGTAATATTATTAAAGCACCCTTATATTATGATTCTGGCTAAAGGTTGTGGACTAGACCGGGAGGTTAGGCGTCTCCTGTAACCGAAAATCGCCTTACGTCGGGGTCGAAGCCCCCAAGGCAGTGCGCAGGCTATGCGGCGATCCGCTATTGGACAATGAAATCTCGTCCCCTGGGATCAAAGGTGATGGATACTATTGGCTGGAGAGTCAATAGCCCATCTTAACTTCGGGCAAAGGGTCAGGCCCGGAAGGGAGCAGCCCACCCGAGGACTATTGGTGCTCAGGGGGGCACGGGATTGAGGAAAATGGCGGGCAAATCGCTTCATGGCTTGTACATTCACTTGGGGGCATGTCCACACCGGCTAAAATGGATGAGAGAAGAAGAGTAATAGAGTACTTTCAGAGAAATGGAGTACTCATACAATCAGAAGCCGTGGATTTTCTGATTAAGTCAGGCGACGCTCTAAAAAATTCTAAGAAACTGCTCGAGGGTTTTGATGAGAAGCCACTGAGTATAATTATAGATGATGTAAAGAGTTTTTTTGATAATGGAGCTGTTGAGGGAAGAGATGAGCTGTTAGACGAGCTGCCCACTACATACAATCTGCCAAGTATGCCCAGAGGAGAGAGTGAGGAAATTGAGCTGGAAATACTGGAGGACGTGACTGGCAAGAGCAGCTGCGAGGGCACCCTCCTCGATTTCGTTCACCTGTTCAAAAATAGATATGAGGTGCTTTACAGGCTACTAAAGAAAAGACAGGAGATGAGAAATGTCATTCCCATTAAAAATGCTCAGAAGAGGGAGGGAGATGTCTCAATAATTGGTATTGTAAATGAAATAAAGCGGGGAAAAAATAACCACGTGATGATCGAGATAGAAGATGAAAGCGACAGCGCGACAATTTATATCCCTGATGATCTTGCCAGCGCCGCCTCAAACCTTGTGGAAGACGAGGTCATAGGAATTGTGGGGAAAGGAGGGCGAGGAGGGTTGATTATAGCTCAGAATATAATATGGCCAGATGTTCCATTGAATAAAAAAAAGCATTTTGCCGAAGAGGAGTCTTATATTGCATTTGTATCTGATATCCACATTGGGAGTAAAACTTTCTTGGAGAAGGAATGGAAGAGGTTTATTAAGTGGATTAATGGAAATTTAGGAAATGAGCGGCAGAGAGAAGTTGCTAAAAAAGTGAAGTACATAATAATGCCAGGAGATATTGTTGAGGGAGTGGGCATATACCCTGGCCAGGAAAAAGATTTGGAGATAGAGGACATATACAGGCAGTATGAATCACTTGCTAGGGAGATGGAAGGTATGCCCGAAAGAATAAAAATAATTATACAGCCAGGAAATCATGATGCCGTGCGCCCCGCCCTCCCCCAGCCCGCCTTCGGGAAAGAGGTGAGAGAAATATTTTCCGATATGAATGCTATTTTTGCGGGCAATCCGTGTTACCTAAGAATAGAGGGAGTTGAGATTCTCTCATACCACGGGCAGTCTATCCAGGATTTTTCAACGCGCATAGGGATAAATCAGAATAACCCGACAGAGATAATGAAGAGCATGCTCCAGCGACGCCATATGGCACCAATATATGGGGAGGGAACACCACTTGCTCCTGAAAAGAAGGATTATTTGATAATCGATAAGGTGCCTGATATTTTTGTTACAGGACACGTACACACAACTGCAATAGATAGATACAGAGGAGTGCTTCTTATAAATGCTTCAACCTGGCAATCCCAGACAGACTATCAGAAAATGATGAATTTTTCTCCCGATCCTGCAAAAGTTCCAATTGTAAACCTAAAAAACGGACGCGCAAGTTTGATGGATTTTAAGACATAAGACACACCCCATTATTTCCACTGGAACTTTAAAATATCGTAACCATTTTACATTATGCTTATAACAATACTCGATGGCTACGTTGATGAACCTTCCTGTTTAGGTGTTCCACCATACATCTCTCCATATGTAAGATATGCCGCAGGGGCGATAAAAGATAGAGGACATGACTACCAGTACGTTACAATAGATCAGTGGAGAAGAGGGCATGAAATAAAGGGAGAGATCCTGTTAATAATAACAGGGGCTGTCGTACCTGGCAGGTATCTCAGAGGAATGCCTATATCTTTTAATGAATTTCACAAAATAACAAGCACATTCAAGGGCATAAAGATACTTGGCGGGGCTGCCGCAAGCCACGGCATAGGGCAGGGCGGGGGAAAAGAGCTAAGGAAAAGCAATGAGTTGGTGGATTATATTGCAAAAGAAGATGCAGATGCTTTCATATTTGATTTTTTAGGTGAGGAGGTGAATGATAGGAGAAGAACTGCAAATGAATGGAAAAAATGGAGTGCTTTAGGTGCAGATGTGGTGAAGTATCATCCAGATTTTCCAAATCCAATTATTGTTGAAATAGAAACCTATAGGGGCTGCACGAGATATATTAATGGTGGGTGCAGCTTCTGTATGGAACCTTTATTTGGGAGACCAGTTATGAGAAGTATTACTGATATTGTAAACGAAATAAAAATTTTGTATGATATAGGTATAAAAAATTTTAGGCTTGGCTGCCAATCATGTTTTTACTCATATGGTGCTAGAGGAATTGGGAAAAGCGAACTACCCGAGCCCAATGTAAATGCCATCAAGAAACTGCTTGAAGGTATAAGGAAAAATATCCCTGCACTAAATGTTCTTCATATTGACAATGTCAATCCATCCGTTGTAGCAAGATACCCAGAAAAAGCCATTGAGATCACAGAGCTAATAAGACAATACTGCACTCCAGGGAACACAGCTGCATTTGGTATGGAAAGTGCGGACATGGAAGTTATCAGAAAAAATAATTTGAGTGCAACACCAGAGGAGGTGATGAAAGCGATTGAGATAATAAATGAAATTGGATGGGAGAGAGGAGATAATGGAATGCCCCATTTTCTACCTGGATTGAATATCTTATATGGATTACCTGGAGAAAGTGCGGACACATACAAGAAGAATTATAATTTTTTGAAAAGTGTAATTGACAAAGGGCTGCTGTTGAGGAGAGTGAATATAAGACAAGTTATACCAATCCGAAATAGAAAGGTAAAGATAGATAAGAAGAGATTTAAGGAGTTTAAAAGAGTTGTAGATAAAGATATAAACAGACCAATGCTCGAAAAGATTGTGCCATATGGGACAATATTGAAAAATGTTTTTCTGGAAATTAACAGAGGGAATGCTACTTTTGGACGGCAAGTTGGTTCGTACCCCT
>Ga0114934_10002209_pt1 | contig 12485 bp, 17 predicted proteins | sample 4SBtaG_2_FD_99695 | JGI IMG/M metagenome (GOLD analysis project Ga0114934, IMG submission 99695) | Deep subsurface microbial communities from Kolumbo volcano to uncover new lineages of life (NeLLi) - 4SBTROV10_white metaG | ecosystem: Environmental > Aquatic > Marine > Volcanic ... | reverse complement strand
ACTCCGTTACTATCGTACTCTCCAAACTTTTCAGGTCCATAAGCCTGTCCATCACAAAAAACACACTCTGATAAATATCCCGAAAAATGATAGATAGTTTGCACACATCCAATAGTATGAGCACCAGAGGTACTATTCATTGGTGGCTGTGTTCCATCACTAGGATAAGTTGCTGTGCCATTGTCACTAGCTAAGTTGCCATTTATGTAGAGCAACATTCTTTCACTCGTAACGTCATTTTTGGAATCATAAACAAATACTACGTGCATCCATGCACTTGGATCTTGATACAATCCATTGGTTGTAATGTTACCCGTTGATCCTGTTCCAGAAAAATATTCAGCATAATGTTGAATTGTATCTACATCACCAGTACCAAATAGTTGATAGGAGGTTTTACTTCCACTAGAAGAAACAGTACACCCCATTCCAAAAACTTGGTTATCTGCAAACTTACTTCTCTTTACCCAAGTAGAATAAGTCCATTTGTAATTATCTGTTGGAGTGCCGAAGGTTCTGGAAAGATTAGCAGAATCAGCCATTTCAAACATTAAACTATTTTCTACTTCAAAAGCTGTAGCCCCACCTTGACCGCCACCTCCAGCTAAAAGATTATTACTAAAAACCATGATTCACCTTATGAATATGCTAATGTTGCGATTGCCTGAATACTCCCAGAAGCTCTTACAATATAATCTATTCTGTCTACAGCAGATGCTGTGGTTGTTAGCGTAGGAGCTGTACCTGCTGGAAAATCCCAGTTAGCTCCATAAGACAAAGTCCTAGAGCCTGTGCCGTCCTGTGTAACAAAGATACTTCCCGTCTGCCCAGCAACTTGGTTAGTTGGATTTGCAAGAGTTCTGTTGCCTCCTAGTGTAACGCTAAAATTTTGAGCTGCAGAGAAATCAGGAGTAATAGTAGCCCCATCACTTAATGCTGTTATATCAGCAACAGCTGATTTAGCTATGTGTAGTTGAACGCTAGGATCTGTTTTACCTATTCCTAAAAATCCTGTTGATTCCAACCTCATTTTTTCTGCTGCTGCTGAACCACCTGCCATCAAATTAAAAGTAAGATCAAAAGCCTCAGAGCCACTGCCAACTCCTGTTGTTACTGCGTCTATAGTTGCTCCAGTTTCATTATTCCCAGCAGCAGTTTCAACAACATAAGCTAACCCAGCACCAATTCCAGCAGCAGGTGTTCCAGAGCTTGTTCTCTGTACAGTTAAACCATCAATAACTGTGTTGGTTCCTGAATCTTCTATTTTAGAAGTTATTCCACCTTCAGCTGACAAAGCACCTGTGCTAGTTAATCTTGCTTTCTCAGCTGCAGTAGCACCAGCAGCCATGTTTTTAAAAACAATATCAAAATCTTCTGAACCACTTCCTACATCAGTCGTCAATGATTCTATAACTGTACCAATTTCATTATTTCCTGCGGCAGTCTCAGTTGTAAACTGTATTCCTGCACCTATACCAGCAGCAGGCGTACCACTTGATGTTCTTTTAACATCAACAGTATTTAAAACAGTATTGGTTCCGCTGTCTTCTTTTGCTGATGTAACTCCTGCAGAGGCTGTAACTGCTCCTGTTAAAGTTGAAGTTCCAGTAACAGCGAGAGTTCCTCCTAATGTAGAGTTTCCAGTTACATCAAGAGTTGTAAAACTTGGATCAGTAAAAGCTCCAGCAATTGCAGCTCCTGAACCAGCTCCGTCTAAATAAATAATCGCTGATTTACCATTTGCTAAAGTAAAATTTGCTCCTGAGCCTTGAGTAAAAATAACACTGTAAGGACCACTAGATCCAGAATCAGTTGTGCTATTTATAACTATAAAAAAGGCTTTTGTAGTATTTGGACCAATTGTAACTGTGTTGTTGGCTCCTAATGCTCCTGTAAATTTAATTACACGATACATACCATCTTGAACATTTGAAGATCCAGAGCTTGGCGATGCAGCTCTTACAGTTAAAGTATGAGTTGATCCTGAAAGGGCAACAGATGTTGCAGATGCAATTCTATCAAGAATATCAAAATTGTAATTTGTAGTTGTTCCCCAAGCTCCTGACTGATCGCCAGTAGCCATTTCTTCTATTCCAAAACTTGTTGTAAATGTAGATGCCATATCAATCGATCCTTATAATTGCACCAGTTCCAGCAGCTGGAAAAATTATTTTAAATGTTCCGCCAGCCACAGTAAAATCTCCCCCAAAAGCAAGAACAGCTATAGCTTTGTCTGCATTAGTATCATTATAAATTAAAGCTCCATTAGCAGTAAAGCTCGCACTTGTCCATGATGGGTCAGCTGCATCAAAATAAGCTGTTGTTCCGCTCGTTGCAACTGTTGTTGATGATAAAGCAACGCCACCAGCTGTATAGCCAGAACCAGAGACTTCATTACTTGTTGAATAAGCTGTAGTTGAAGCTCCTAAACTCGCACTGCTAGTATAAAGAGCTATTTTTATCGTATCAGATGCAAGATCATGCTGTTCATCTAATATTTCTGCTTTAAAACTTGTGCACATTGCTTGACTAATTGCCATTATATTCCTCCGCTAAATTCAGAAGCCCAATCCCGAAGCATTTCTTGCTGCATAAGCTGAATTGCCTCATCAAACTGGGCTTTATACAAAGTTACAGTTTCAGGTGCTTTAAGAAAAGCACTCGCCTCATACAAACAACCACTTAAAAGAACATTTTCAGCGTTGTCTCCTAACCAAGTTGTTGTATTACCAGAAGACAGACCAGTCGCAGGTGCCATAAAATCAACTTGATAAGAATAATTAGAATTTGGATTCGGACCAAGTGTTATAGTAGTTCCTGAAGTGCTAGCTGTCTTTGTGCTATAAAATTTAGGTTCCGCTTGTGTTGATGGATTCGGAGAATAATCTCTTAAATATGAATCAGTCCTGTGATCAAGAAATTTAACATTACTAGAAACTGTTATTGCAACTTGCCTAATTATTCTAGAATTTGCAACTGTATAATCTGCGGTGCCAGCTGTTAATGTCCCTGTTGCGCTTTGCCTAAAACAAGGCAAATTTGGCAACCTTTGGAAAATCATCTCTTCAGTTTGATCTATTATAGCATCAATAGAATCAGAAAATTCTGTGCTATCATCTTCTACGAAATTTTTAATTTGAGTTACTAAAGAGCTGTAATTCATTTTATTGACCCCATTTGCCAGCTCCCCATTTGCCAGTTCCCCAAGTTGGGTTATCAAGGTCTATGCTTTCTGTTCCAATAGCACCTGTACCAGCTACGCCAGTTTCAGTAATGCTTAGTGTAAGATTCGCACCATCAGATTCACCAAATGCACCTAATGCACCTGTACCAGCCACACCAGTTTCAGTTATTGTAGACTCAAAAGCTACTGTCCCAATAGCACCAGTACCAGCCACACCAACTTCAGTTATACTTAATTCAACTGCTTCTTGAAGTCCAACTGATCCTTGGGTGCGAACTGAAGAGGCTTCAATTTCAACAGGCGTTTCTATTGTTACATAACCAACTGCTCCTCGTGCAGCAACTTCATTCGGTTTTTCATAAGTTGTTGAGTCTAAAGAAGGCTGAGTAAATCCGTCAGAATCTTCATTTGCTTTATTAAAATCGAACCAGTTGTAATAAACATAAATACTTACATTTTCAGGATCATTATCTGGTCTTGGTTTGAAAAGAGCCGTAGCATCAATTATATTTTTAGGAGGTGTTAATTGAGGATTCTTGGGTTCATACTCATCAGGAGCTACACGTGCACCTGTCCATTCCGTTCTTAAATTGTTGTATGGAATGCGGAACCCACTACGATCGCAAATTGCTAAAGCTCTTTTTCCTTTTGCGTACACTGGCATTAGTAAAGATTCATCCCTGTTGGTTTAATTCTTAAACGAACATTTGCTCCTTCCTCGTCCGAAGCAAACTGAAAAGCTCTATCATAAAGAGCCATTAAATCTCCTGCCCTATCAGGAGCAAATTTTACAGATAATTTAGAAGCCAATCCTGCACACATTGCATCTGACCAGCGATATGGAACATCAGCATCCTGATTAGAAGCTGTTATGTCATCAGGTTGGAAAATGCCATAATAACGTATTGAGTCAGTAGCGTTATCAGGCACTTGCCAAACTGTCATCGTGGGAGTATATTGCCTATCAATCATATATTGAGAAGAAACACCTGTATCAGTTTTATTTGGGATCTGGTTGTATTCTGATATAGCTATTCTGCTCATTGCTTGGTCATTAGAAGTTGATCCTGAAACTTTCCTATAGACAACATCTATTATGTCTACTAACCCAGAAGCCAAAGTATAAGTTGCTTGGTCAGCGACTAAAGTTATTGTTTGATAAGAAACAGTCCAGTAATTCCAACCACGATTTGACCATTCAGAGAATAAAAGATTTAAACTTCTGCGAGCAGTTTCTGCATGATAACCTGTACGAGTTTGCGCATCAATTCCGCATCTCTCATATGCTTCAGCAATTATTTCTTCAACATTTGGTCTAAATGCTACTGTTCCAGAAGTTGCCATCTAACTATACTCTTTAATCATTCTCAAACAAATTTGATAAGCGTCAGTTGTTGCTGCTGAACCAGTCGTTGTGAATTTTATATCACCAGATGGACTTGATCCATAAGCTGTTGTTTTTGGCAATCCTCCAAATCTGGAAAAATCTTGATATCCTGATTGATTTTCATCAAGGTGAAGGATTATTACATCTGTAGATGCATCTGCCAATACTTCAACTGTTAAACCATATATAGTCCACCATGCTTCTATAATCCTAACAGCTGAGCAAGCCTCTCCAGAAGAATTTTTTGCTAATCCTGATACATCTACTTTTAAAACTGCAGATTCATTACCAGTATCAACATATTGATATTGGAAAGCATAAACAACTTCTCTTTCGCTCTCTGAAATTTTGGTGCTGGTGGTAATATCAGCCATTATTTTTTCTCCTTAATTAATCCCTGTAGAACCATAGATTTATGCATGGCACTTCCAGGAATAGGAAGTTTTTTCTGCCTATTTTTACCAGCAGGAGCTTTTTTGGCTCCTGCTTTCCGTTTCCTTGTTGCAGCCATCATTCACCTCACACTGGAGATCCAAATTGTACCATTCCTGATGTTACTCTCTGCCCAGCTGTCAAAATGTAATCGCACCATGCAGCATCAGCAGTTGTTGTTCCAGACATTGCACAGAACCAAGGAGTTAATGCCGAAGTTGGAATGTTAGCAGTTGTTGTTGTAACTTTTTGCCTATCGACATAAAATTCAACAGAACTTGTTCCCTTAACAATAAAGCCAAGAGTCCTAGTATTAGTTATAGCAGATCCAGATTCAGCACCATCGGCAAAATCAATTCCTGTGTCTGTTTTGGTTTCAGTTCCACCACTGTCACAGTTTGCATAAATATCAGCAGCACCTTCAACTAACAAAAACCCAATTTGGTTATTAGCTGTAAAAGGAACTCCTGTAGCAAATGTACCATTTTCAGCAAGACCTACAAACATATCCATGTCATCAGCATCTGATACAGCAACCACAGTTTCAAAATAAATATTTTTGCTTGCTTCAGCCATAAATATTTCATTTCCTTGGATTGCACCGCCAGAATTATCTGTTGATCCATCACCAGTAGATTTTGCCCAACCACCAACATGATCAGCCAAAAGTGTTAAAGTTCCGCTGTTTAAAACAGACTTTGTCCAGTCATCAGTATCATCAATATCAATGCCTGTGAAATCATCCATCATTGTGCAATAGTCAGGATTAACGCCAATAGGAAGATTTTGAAACCATCCATTAGAGTTACCATTGCCACTGTACATTACAGGACCAGAAAAACGTGTTGTACCCATTATTTTCTCCTATGAGAGAGTTCGCTCTTTAAAGTCTTCATAGCGTCTGCTTGGCCAGTCTTTAAAGATATTTAATCCAAGATTATTTTACTTTACTCTAATGTTCTTAAAAACAAAAGGAAATTTATTTGTTGCCCTCTTTCTTGTTAAATAAACTTAAGAAAAAATCTTCTAAAACCATTCCTATTCCTGCTGTTCCTGTCGCAGCTGTTAATGCTCTTTCAGCTTCATCAGACATAGTTTGCGGAACAGCTTTTATTGGTCTAGCAATTCCTATAGTGCCCAAAGCCATTTCAATAGGATCTTTTTCTACAATCCCTCTAGAGATATCAACTGCTGCTGCAAAAGGTGCTGCTGCTGTAAAATACAAAGGCAGTGTCCCGAAATCACTTACAAACTGACCTGCGTCTGTTAATTTTTTAGCAAAGCGTGTATTTTCTCTCCCACCACCTAATTTATCAGATAACCAATAAGCTATCTTATCACTGGTGACAGGTTCATAAGATGTCAAAGAAGGATTTATTTCTGATTCAATTCGCCCCAGCTCTTTTAAAAATTTATCTGTAGGAAGAGCACCGATTGGCTCTGACGGAGGAGGCTCTCCTAATCCTAAAATCCTACTATATTTATTATTCGATTTATCTGCCATAAGTGAAAGGAGCCACATTACGTGGCTCCAATCGCCTTCGTGGGTTAAGCTCCTTCGGAACCGAAAACACCACGCCAGTCAGTCCAACCGAAAGAATATCTTTCGCGAACTTTATAGCGAACATTTCCTGTTTCGAAATCACCTTCCATGCCCTTTTTAAGAGCAGAACGTTGAAACATCTTCAATCCATCAGGAACATCAGTTTGTACAAACCAACGATCCGAATCAGAAATTCGACGCATGACATGATAGCCATTTGGCAGGTATCCACCAGACCTAATAGCGTTGATGTCATTATCAGCTGTTCCTACACGACCAGTCGACTCCAACAATCTTTCTGCAGTGAAGACATAAGCACTAGGGATAATTAAACGAGTGCCGATAGCAGCAATCCTTAGTCCTCTATCATCTTTCATATTAGAAATATCAATTAGAATTGACTCGAGAGAAGTCTCTGAAAGGTCAGCAGCAGTTGATAAAGTGTTCGACTGATTGCCATCACGAGTTGGATGCGAAGCACTTAAAAGTGCAACTCCATCACCACCAGTGTAACTACCAGACGTTGCGTTATTGAAAATATTTGCAGCTTTGACTTCTTTAGTAGAATTCATTGAGCGTGCAAGTGCTTTCGTATAACGTGCTGCAAGAGAGCCATATTGGCCATCTTCCTCGGCTTCTTCAGTTATTGAGAAAGCGAGAGCAATAGTTTCATGCTGATAACGAGCTGTCCACTGTTGTGTTGCCTCGTCATAGCTTATTGCTGCACCTTCTGTTTTAACTGGAGCATTGCCGAAACCTTCAAGAAGAACATCTTCTTCGTAGGCTTTTGTTGAAGTATTAGCCTCAAAAACAGGCTTATACTCTGGTTCAAATTGATCGTACTCGAGACCGAACAGAGTGTTCAATCCAGGCTCGAGCAGTTTAGCGAAATTCGCTCTATGCATTGCCATGTCTTAAACCCTCCTATATACCAGCAGAATCTTTATAGAGGTGCTCGTTAATAAGCACTTCCATAACTGCGTTTGCCCCGAAAGCATTCTCTGGACTGTCCCAAAGAGCCATTAGCTTGCACGTTGCCGTGCCTGCTGCCATTGTGCTGTTAAGCTCAAAAGCTGATTGGCCAGTTGTTGTTGAACCAGAACCTGCCACTACGTCTGCACAGTTACCAATATTAGTCTGCGCAGGTGAACCATCAGACTGGACTTTGTATACAATAAATGGATCATCATAAATGTATGCAATTATGTCCGTTGCTGTAGTTCCTGATGGCCAATACTCCTTATAAACATAAGAGCCATCTGAAGCAGTGTAAGAGACACCGCCAAATACGCCAATGTTATTAACCTCAGTCGCTGTATGAGGTGTGATTTGACCATTGGCATCAATAATGCAGAGATCTCCATTAAAGATATTTTCAGCCAAACCACTAGCAATTGTGTATTTGCCAGTTCTTACTGAACCGCTCGCAGATAGATGACGTATTGGCACAAACCCAAAGGGTGCGTCTACATTTGCCATATTTCTACCTCGTTAAGTAAAAAAGTTAATCTTCCATGACAGAAACATCACTGCCACGACTCACACTTGATTTCCTATCTTGTTGGATAGGAAGTCCTCCAGCCCTCTCAGTATTCCGAAGCTCATTGTTGACGGATTCATTGAGTTCGTCTGTTTTGCCCTCATAATAATCTTTCATAGATCTATGAGTATCTTCTGGCATTTCACAGAGAATCATTCCTTCAACTCCGATGCATCCAGCCCACTGTCCGTGGTTTATTGTTGGTATTGGAAAATCACCAACACTGTCCGCAGATCTAGGCTCCCAACCTTCACGCTGTCTTTTATAGACATTGTCAGGAGTCTCTTTCCCCAGAATCGAGGTGGCAACCCATCTTTGCACCATTCCTGGTCGAGGAGGTGGAGCGTCAAGCAAAGATGCAGGTTTCCATGAAGTTTTAGCGTGAGTATCTTGCTCACGAGGATTTGAACGAGTTTCCTTAGCTCTGATATTGCGTTTTTCAACCATTTTGCGTCTCCTTAATAGAATTTATCTCGTTGGCATAATGTTTCAAGGCTTGTTCATCGGTTAAACCTAATTCACGAGCCATTTGCAATTGATCCTTACTAAGTTTTACTCTGTTCTGCTTCCGACTCGGACCACCTGCAGTTGGTGCGACTGGACTATTGCTGCTTTTTGCACGAGTCTTCGGCTGTTGCTCTACTTTACCTCCAGAAATCAATTCTGGAAACATCTTTTTTAAGCGAGCATTCAATTCATCGTAATATTGGTTGTCATGTTTGTCAAATCCTTCCAGATCTAACTGTACATCAATCGCACGTGCAGCAGCAGTTTCACGCTCAAAACCATTCGCATTAAACCAATTATTTTGCTGCCACCAATGAATTGCTTTTTGTGGCGTTGGATCTTGAGCAACTTGGGCTGCACGACCAACAGTTGGCGAAACAGCTTGTGTAGATTGCTGTTGACGTTGCATTTCAGCAACCCTCATTGCTGCTCTCATATCAGCAAGAGTTTCTTGATGCTCAACTTGAGCTTCAGTGTTGCCTTCTTCAATAGCAGTTTGGAGTGCTGCACGTGCACTCTCGTATCTTTCTTGGAAATTCTGCTGGGCTTGTTTTGAATTACCAGCTTCTAAACGATCCAAGCGACTTTTTAAAGAATTGACTTCACCCCGAGCTGTTTCTGCGTCAGCTTCAGCTTGTTTACGCTGTTGAACGAGGGTGCTAATCCTTTTTTGGACTCTTTTACTAAATTCCTCGTCTGGTTTTTCTTCAGGCTCAGGCTCTTCTTCAACTTCTGGCTCTTTTTGAGGTGGTTCTTCAACTTTTTCCTCCTCGATTTCTATTTCAAAAGGAGCATTTGCTAATTTCTCCTCAACTTCTTTAATTTCTTCTTTTACATCATCTTCCATTTTAATCTCCATGGTTGCGAACCAAGTTTACGCAACATAATTTGTAATATTACAATTTTCAGGAATAATTGCTGTTACCTCATCATCATTAAGCAGAATCAATTTCTGATTATCAACAATAAGTTTTTGCCCAGCATATTTCCCAAATGTAACATGATCTTCAACTTGTGGCCAAGAACCTTTCCAAAGCTCTCCAGTTGAACGATCACGATATGCTAGATCACCCATCGCTAAAATAATTCCGTGTGCTACTAGGAATTCTTCAGCAGCAACAGATTCATCAGGTAAGTAAACTCCACCTTTTGTCTGCTTTTTGGGTTCGATAGGTTGCACGAGTACTTTCCAGCCAACTGGCTGGGGAACATGGGGATGTGCCATGATTATTCATCCTCTTCTTTATCTAATTTTTTAGTAATTTCATCAAGAATCTCGGCTGCAAGATGCAAACCTTCAGAGATTCCGACGCTTTTTTGATAGTGTGTAAAATCGGACATTCGTCCGTTGACCATGTCAGTCGCTAGATCCGACCTCCTGTTCTGGAGTTCTTTCTTTATTTTTTCCAGTAGTTCCTTTGTCGACATTTGCTTCAGAGTCACCTAAGTTTGGAAAAATTGAACCACTAACACCTGTCACTTCTACTATTACGTCTTTTTCATCCATAGGTAAAGTCCTTTATTTGTTACGTTTCTTTTTAGTTTTCTTTTTCTTCTTTTTATAAGGCTTCATAAGTTTGCCAAAACTTGCTCTATTCATCACCATTTTTCAGTTTCCACAATACAAAAGGTTCGCTGCAAGGCTCTTCTGTTTCAGGATCAATACACTGCAAAGGAAGAGATTTTGCACTTGGGCTTAAATTTTTCTTTCCTACATAATGCCATTTTGCTCCTTGTTCTATTTGCTGGTCAGCTAATTTAAAAAAATTAGAACTAGATGAGAAAAAAAGAATAGGAACCAGAACTGTAAAAATAAACATTTATTATTCATCGTCCATAAGTGGAGCAAGAACTCCTAAAGTCGATAAAAATTTTAAAACATCTTTTACAGATTTAAATTCTTTCCCTCCTCCTTGTTCCCCACCCTGCATTGAACTCAATTCAGTATACATTTTTGTATCTGGTCTGCTAGAAACAAGATCTCCAGGAGCAACAGTTTCGGTGTAAGGATTTGGTCTTACTCTTATTCTAACAAGAGATTGAGGGTATTTTAATCTCTCTTGAGCTCTCATTCTATGACGACCTTCATGGCCAATAGTTTGAACAACATCTGGTGCTTGGGCAGAAGAGACAGTTGATGTATCAAAATCTAAAAAAGGCAAATCATCAAATTTAACTCCTGATTTATACATATCGGCATAATTTGCTATTCTAGAAAGATGTTCTCCCATTCCCAATTCATGTAAAGGTGTATCAGGGGAAAGTTCAAGTTTACGCAATTCGTCTGCAATTTGTTCTTCCATTCCAACTTTAGAGGCAAGCTCTTTAAAATCTTTTGGATTTATTAAAGCAAGATCTGAATGTCCTCTGCCAGCATCATCAAGAGCAGCAAAAAGATCATCACTTTCATACTGGTTAAATGCTTGCGGAAATTCATTTGCTGTGTTAGTTAATTTGCTAATAAATTTAGGATTTGATAAAGCATCTAAATATTTATCTTGGCGGATTTTTTTAAGAAATTTAGATGGGTCGTCGGTGGGATTTATATCAGCTGATGGGTCTAAAATATTTTTAAATCCATCCCATCCTCTTAAACTTTCAAACCATTGTTTAGCAAGATCAGGAAGAGTTTCAAACAATTCCATTGCTTCAGTTACTATTTTACTTTTTGCTGCCATCTAGAACACCACTCTCTTCTAAATATTCTCTAATTTGTGGTTTGGTTAATTTGTATTTTTGCACAAGTTCAGTTATAACTTCATAACCAACACCACCGCCTTCAGTATCGCTTAAATCAACCAATGGAATTTCATCATTAAGATATTGTTTAATAAGATCTGAATCAATTTCCAAAAGATTTTCAGGATCAACATCCACAAAAGAGTCGGCTATATTAGTTTCTTCTAATAATTTTTCATTGGTTGCATCTCCAAATTCTATTTTGTTAGGATTAATTCCGAAATAATCAAATCCTTTTCCTGAATTTTCTACTGCTTCATATACCGCATCTTGAACCTCTCCTAAATTTTCCGCATCATTCATAAGCAAATCTGAATGCTCTTGAAAAAGCCAATTTTTAGCATATTTTGCAGCATCAATAAAACTTGGAAGATCGAAAACATTTTTTGGTAATTCTGGAAGAGCTTCTTTCACAGCAGGGATTACTTTTTCTAAAATTTGGGGTGCTCCTTTTAAACCTATTAAACTTAATGCACCTAATGCACCTGCACCTTTCATAAATTTTCTTTTTCCTGCGTCAACTGCATCTTCTTCTATATTGCTTAATGCTCCTTTTTCAGATAATTTTTTTTGCTTCACAAGCTCTCGCCAACCATCAGCTTTGTCCCAGTCTTGCTCTGGGTAAGGTGAAGCATCTCCTTTAAATCTTTCAGGATTTAAAAGTTCATAGAGCTCATTAATGGCTCCTCTGACTATTTTACTTTTTGGTCCTGCCATTCAAAGCTCTTTCAACAAATTAGTCATATCCAATACCTGTCCACATTCTTATATATGAGTCTGCTCCACTTGTATTAGCAAGATAACGAGTTTCTTTCTCAGGATCCCAAACAATAAAAGAAGAACCTTTGATCTTGTCTTCATTTTTCAAATTTTGGTGCATTAAATCAGACAATGGTTGTTTTGGATTTGCAAGAACATCATTAATATTATATGTATTTAATTTTCTTCCTAAAATTTTTTGCAGATCATTTAATTGAGATGATGAGATGCTTTCATTAATATCTTCAAAATTATTAGGCTTCTCAAAAAAACTGACTCCTGTTTTTTCTGCAGAATCAATATATTCATCACTCTGACCCATAAATTTCTTTAATTCTGTTCCTTCTATCTTTTTAGGTTTCCGAGCTTCGACTATTGCTTTGAAAATTTCTGT
>Ga0114934_10002208_pt1 | contig 12487 bp, 10 predicted proteins | sample 4SBtaG_2_FD_99695 | JGI IMG/M metagenome (GOLD analysis project Ga0114934, IMG submission 99695) | Deep subsurface microbial communities from Kolumbo volcano to uncover new lineages of life (NeLLi) - 4SBTROV10_white metaG | ecosystem: Environmental > Aquatic > Marine > Volcanic ... | reverse complement strand
TCCGCCAAACGCTGTACCGACATTCCCAATGATCCCTGGAACATCTTCGTGCATGAAAATCAGGAGTGTTCCATCAAGATACGCCTCCAGACGATGCCCCTCAAGCTGAACGAGCCTGGGCATAGATCGACCGAAAAGAGTTCCTGCCGCGCGGTGAACATGATCCCCGACAACAAGATCAACAGCGACGACTGAACTAAACGCACCGGGGTCAGTTCTACTTTGCTCCACAAGTTCAATTCCTCGCTCCCTCAACAACATCTCCGCATTAATGATATTGACGTCTTCGAGTGCTGTTTCAAGCAATCCAGCGGCAAATGCGGCCGTGATAAGTCGAGTGTTCCTCGATGCAATTTCTCCCCTGTATGCAATTGAAACAGCTTTGGGTGGCTGATCATCAAGTTGCGATAACAATATGCCTAGCCGCCACCCAAGATCAAGAAAACCACGAAGACCTTCAAGATCTGCAGGGTCAATCGGGCTTGAGTTGACCGAATGACGAATAGTTCCAGTTCGTAGAAAATCAGTGAGTAAATTTACTCCTTCAATAGCGACCTGTGACTGTGCTTCCTCAGTACTCGCACCAAGATGTGGTGTTACAAGGACATCAGGCCGTCCAAACAGCGGGCTCTCTGTACACGGCTCGGTCTCAAAAACGTCAAGCGCTGCCCCGGCCAGTACGCCACTTTCAAGACCCTCGAGTAACGCCTCTTCATCATAGATTCCACCTCTCGCGCAGTTAATTAAACGCACGCCAGGCTTGAGCAAAGACAACTCTTCCTTGCCGATCAAGTGACGAGTGTCGTCCGTGAGTGGCGTGTGGACAGTCAAATAATCGAGTTCCGGTAACATTTCCCGAACACTTCCAAACAATTCAACACCAAGCTCACCTGCCCGCTCTGCTGCCAGAAAGGGGTCATAGACCACGACCCTCATATCAAAAGCACGGGCGCGACTAGCCACTGCCTGCCCTATACGTCCCATACCAACAATACCAAGCGTCTTGCCTGCTAGCTGAACCCCCATGTACTTACTTCTATCCCAGCGATGCTCACGAAGGCTCGCATCGGCAGGAGCTACATTCCGAGAGAGAGCCAGAAGTAACGTAAACGCATGCTCAGCAGTACTTACTGTATTTCCTGCCGGAGTGTTCATCACAACAATCCCCTGGCGAGTTGCAGCCTGCTTGTCGATATTATCTGTACCAACCCCAGCACGTACGATTGCACGAAGGCGATGGTTTCCTGCTAACACATCTGCCGTTATTTTAACACCACTACGACAAATGGCTCCGTCATGAGATGCCAGCACATTCTTTAATTCTTCACCGGAGAGACCTGTCTTCACTTCATAGGAAATCCCCAACCGGCCAGCCGCATCAAGGAGAGCAAGCCCATCGGGGCTAAGTTTATCGAGCACGATTATCGATGGCATAGTTTGTTTGCACCTGGGCGAGACCGGCACTCCTTGAGTAGGGATCACAACGTAGTATTAAAAATCAAGATGAGCCCTTTCTGACGCATCCTAATGATGACACACCGAATAAGCTAATGAAGGTCACCTATCCATGAGAACTCTTAAAATCATTCATAAATTGACACAAAGCCTCAACTCCTTCTTCCGGCATAGCATTATAAATGCTTGCCCGAATACCACCCACTGACCGATGCCCCTTAAGGTCAGTGAGGCCCTCCGAGGCGGCGTTTTTCACAAAGGTTGCTTCTAGATCCTCTGAAGGAAGACGAAACGTCACGTTCATAAGGGAACGACTTGCAGGACAAGCATGCCCTTTATAAAAGCCGCTTGATGAATCGATCACTCCATATACTTTCGTAGCTTTAGCCGTATTGCGTTCTAGAATAGCATTCAAACCACCAACTTCATTCATCAGCCATTCACAAACCAAACCTAAAATATACACGGCAAACACTGGTGGCGTATTCGGTCGTGATCCTTTCTCAACAAACGTTCGGTAGTCCAACATCGCCGGCAAGTCCTCCCGCGAACGGGCAAGCAGATCGCGACGAATGATTGCGACTGTGACTCCAGCAATTCCAGCATTCTTCTGAGCACAGGCATAGATCATTCCATACTGTGAAATATCAACCGGTCGAGAAAGAAAGTCACTTGATGAATCACAAATCAGTGGAGCATTTTGGACTGATGGCATCTGCTGCCATTGCACTCCTTGGATTGTCTCATTGCTCGTAACATGAACATACGCGGGGGATTCTGAGAGCGTAATTTCATCAGCTGCTGGCAGACAGTTGTACCCATTCGTGCTGCCGTCCCAAGCAATATGCGTTTCACCAATCCGACTTGCTTCCTTAAGCCCTCCTTTGCCCCATGTTCCAGTGAGTATGTAGTTGGCAGCACCAGACTGACCCGCAAGAAAATTCATCGGAACCATAGAGAACTGGAGACTCGCTCCTCCCTGAAGCAATACAACTTCATAGTCTTCACCAATTCCTAGAAGGCTTTTCAGACCCGCTAGCGTACGATCAAGAATGCCATCGAATGCTTTACTACGATGACTGATTTCAAGCACTGATGAGCCAACGCCTGGCAAGGCCAGCAATTCCCCCTGAGCTTTTTCGAGCACTGGCAATGGCAATACTGCAGGCCCTGCTGAGAAGTTAAATACCCTATCAGCAACCGTCGCCATGAATTTCTCCGTCACTGCCTGCATACAAATGAACCACCACCCACCGGCATACCGCAGGCATGATTTGTCTCACAGCGTCACGTGTGTCCCCCTCGAAAACGACTTCCGAGGGAACTTTAAGGAACGCAACAAAAATACTCGTACTCACAAGAGTACGGCCCCCCCACCTACAGGGTCAACGGGCTACCGTTTCTTGGCGGAATCACCGCGGAGAGTAGGGTGATCCGCCGGCTGGAGGCGCAACTGCGATGACCGGCGGAGGACCACTTGTCGAAAGAGTAGCCACTTTTGCAGCCACAGTTGGCTGGTTTCGGTCTAATTCGAGCGCTTTTGAATAGTTTGCAAGTGCCTGCTGCGTATCACCAGAAGACTCCCTGATTTGACCAAGTGCAACGAGTGCCCGGGGGTTGTCCGGATCAATTGAAACTGCATCGATTAAATAATTTTCTGCATCCAGGTTATCACCCTGCTCGTGACAAAGCCGGGCAAGTTCTATTTTCGGTTCAGGGTTAGCGGGCTCCCTTGCAGCCCATTGTTCGAGTTGTGTCGCAGCATCTCCAGTACGCCCCGTTTCTACCAGAAGCACTGCAAGCCCTCGCTGACATGCTGCGTGATTCTGATTTCTTGCTAAGCAAAGATGATAGTACTGTTCAGCTGTCTGAAGGTCACCAGCCCTACCAAAAAGTTTTGACTGCTGATGGTAGGTTGCTCCAAGATTATAAAAACAGTCCGCATCCCCGGGCTGCTTCTCAAGTGCTTTTTGGAAGGAATTCGCCGCGCCAAGATAGTTTCCCTGCTGATAAAGGCTCACACCTTTGTCAGAGTCAGATTGCATGAATCTGCCGCAGCCAGATAGCAGACTGAGACAGATCATGCCGATCACAGAAACGCCGGACATCGCTCGACAAAGCAAAAACCTACCGTCTCTCAATGTATTGTGCTCCACGTACATTCCGACGACTGCCAACACCAGAAACAAGACGGTATCGCGTGGCACTTCACCGGGGCAAGACCGAATATTCCTTGTAAAACTGACTAGAACAAGAGATTTAGTTAGCTGCCACAGAGCAAGGCATCACCCGGACATATCCAAGTGAACGCAGTACTGTCAGTATCTCGCTACATGTTGGAAATCGTCGCCCACTGTCATTTTTATATTGTTCAAGGGCCTGCATGAATTCAACCTCTGAGGAGTCATAGTCACGCTCACACGTCGCTGGATCGATGGACCGCCTTCTTGATGCTATTTCTTTCGTATTTGTCATTACATCTCTTCCAATGTTATTTGTACGTAGCCTGTTTTGTGACCGAATATTCCAATGAATTCTCGACATGAGAGAGTTCAAAAACAATCAGTCATGCCGGTCGGCTAAGAAGTATTGCTCATCCCAACAGAAGCGGGCAGGCAAAATAGCGATTTTTTCGCGAACGGTCGGATTGTATGAATTGTGCCTAAATCAACGACCAAGCAAAGCGGCTGGGGAACTACCGATTACCAAAGTATTTCCGCAGGGCATCGGATGCGGCCTCCCGACTTGAACCATCTGACTTGTTCGACTTCGGCAAATTTCCAGGTTTTGTACGGGATTTCAGAATTTCTTCAACGGCTTTTCCATGGGCTGAAGAATCATCGTCCTCATCAACAACACCTGCAGAAGAAATCATCGTTGCCTCAGCGGCATCCTTACCCTTCGGTTCACTGGAACCATGAACAAGTGCAGAGTCATCACCTGAAGCGTCAATTGATCGCGTCGTGTCATGAATGCCGGCAGGGTCATCGCCGCCCAGTAACAGTCTAGAAATGTCTTCCTCGGTTTCGAGTTTGGGCTCAACCGCAACAGAAACCTTGAGTTCTAAAGATCCCACACGAACAAGGTCACCATCAGCTAATTGCTTTGGCTCGCTAAGGCGGAGACCATTTACAAAAGTCCCATTCCTACTGCGAAGATCCTTTGCCCAAAGGACATCATCCTTTTTAATAATCGCGCAGTGCTTCCTACTAACCTCTTCACTAAGAGGCCGCAGATCACATTCCTCTGCACGACCAATAAGTAATTTGTCCCGTTTCATTGAAATCGCCCGTCCAGCGCGTTTGCCGGAGGCGATCAATAATTTGGTGATCATATGACCTAACTCGATAACGTGTCATGTTCCAATTCCCCAAAAACGAGCCAAAATGATCGGGACAAAATAAAAACCATCAACTCGTTTTAGTAACGCTATCAACTCGATGCAATAAAGTCCAGCGGCAAAGGTCACCTCCCCCTAAACGGCGGGGTGCGCAGGGGGGCAAACCCACAGAGATTGTGTCGGTAATGCTTTTCAGCGCCTCTGTAGCCACGCTGTGCTTTCGTATCTTTCTGTCCGCGTAATGATGTCTTTATTTTCTTTGACGTATGAAGGCCCTGTCTCCGCAATCAATTCTCCATGCAGACGATCCGCCAGGCGTTGAAGCCAACCGTCAACAACTTCGTTTACTGAGCCCGAGCCTGCTGGAAGTACATCTCCAAGCCCCAGATGACTACCAACACCTTGGATATGAGGATTTCTATGCAAGAGAAGACTACCGTGTTGCAAGACGACCCCAGAGAGTCTTCGCTGCGCACTCCCGAGTATTTTATGATTACCATGCGAAGAACCTGCTGCTGCATGCTCTACAACAAGGTCTCCGAATGCCCGGCGGTTGAAGCAGTAAAAATTTTGCTCCGTTTCCCTACCCGGAGCTTCCACCATGTATGCCGAGAGATGACGTTCGCTGAGTTCTTCAACAAGAGCGCCGTGAACTGCGGCGTAAAGCTTCTCAGTTCCTCGACTCCAGTCATGACTACCAGGAACTGCCAGACCATATGTGAGATCAGTCCCATGGATGATTGCACCACCTCCACTTGGCCGACGAACAACTGGCCAGTGAGACAATTCCGGTGTTTCAGAAAAATCGACGTAACGCTGAAAGCTACCGAGTGAAACCGTATGCGGGTGCCAGCCGTATAACCTCATAAGCACACTATTCGTTTCCTCAGACCGACGCGCAATCGCTTCATCAGCAGCCATGTTCCATCCACCAGATGCCGGGGGATCCCGCCAGACAGAGAAGCCAATCCGCTGTTTTTTATTTGGTGAAGACTTGCTGGAACCTGACAAATTCATTCACCTCCAATGAGCTTATCGTACGCTTCCTGATCCATTAATGCCTCGAGTTGCTCGACTGAATCAGGCTGAACACGAACAACCCATCCACTTCCGTAAGGATCGCTACCAAGCGTTTCGAGCTGACTGGGCAGATCCGTGTTTGCAGCAACCACCGTTCCTGAAATAGGTGCGTAAAGATCACTCACTGCCTTCACACTTTCGATCTCACCGAAAGATTCTCCAGCAGTCACTGTCGCGCCGACGTCGGGCAATTGCATGAAAACGAGATCAGTCAGTGCTTCTACGGCGTACGCCGAAATACCGACTGTGACCGATCCGTCATCTTCTAATCGTGCCCATTCGTGTGACTTTGCGTAGCGGCGAGACTTCTCCATAGCATTTCTCCAAAGGTTAGTGATGTCTAGACAGACCAGGATCTAATACGGTGCGTCAATCGTGGCGATGTCGACGATAAAATGGAAGGGAAACAAGTTTTGCCGGCAGTCGCACGCCTCGTACCAGTACTTCAAGTTCACATTCCTGCTCAGCAATCGCTCGATCAACTATGGCCAAAGCAATTCCTCGTTCACATGTTGGTGAAAAACTCCCACTCGTAATCTCTCCGCAAATCGAGTCAGTCCCATTCTTGGAAACCAGGACATGATCACCGCTTCGAGCTGCTCGACGCGACTCGAACACCAGACCAATTCGACAGCGATCACTCGAGCTACGACGTGTTCGTATTTCTTCAGCACCTGGAAATTCTCGACCATCGATATTCACCGCAAATCCAAGACCTGCTGAAAAGGGGTCAGTTTTTTCACACAGTTCATGACCGTAAAGCGGCATAGCAGCCTCAAGCCGCAGGGTATCGCGACTACCGAGGCCACAAGGAATAGCGCTACCTTCTTCAACCAGACACTTCCATAAACCTAACGCTTGCGATGATCCCAGAATAATTTCAACTCCGTCCTCTCCTGTGTAGCCCGTTCGGCTCACGAGAACCGGCTCTCCGCTTAATTCGGTCTCGAGCACACCATAATTTGGCAGGGTAGCAAGTTGTTGAAGAACTTTTTTGCCAAAAACACTTCCCAAAGGCCCCGCAAAAACATCCTCTGCCGTATGCCCAAACACCAGTGGCCCCTGGACGGCAATCATTGCGGAGTCTTCTGTCGTATCATTGAGAGTGACGCCTTCTGGCGGCAAACGAGCCTGAAGCCAGCGGACGACACGCTGCCGATTGCTGGCATTCACGACAAGGACGAATCGCTGGGATCCGTCCTTCTGATCGGCAAGACGGGTTACCAAAGCATCATCAAGTATGACAGGGGCTCCATCCAACTGGACGTTATCTTCTTCACCAGCTACGCCAGTAATCAATGTGTAACGGGCTCGACACACCGGCAGGTCAACAACCTGCCGAGTCAACATAGAATCCAGCCATTCGGCTGCCTGATTCCCTTCTACAGCAACACGTCCCATATGCGACACGTCAAAAACCCCCACCCCTTTGCGGGTGCCAAGATGCTCGGAAACAATTGAAGAGTACTGAACGGGCATTGACCATCCAGCAAAATCGACCATTCGTCCACGATTATTTTCGTGCCATTCGGCAAGAGGTGTTCGCTGCGGCATTTATGTAGTGAATCCTTTTAAAAAGGCGACGGAAAGACTGGTCAACGACATAGACTCTTCAGGGACCTTGATTGTACGAGTTCTAACTAAAGCAACCAGCCTTACCGGCTTTTATGCCGTTTTGATTTCTTCCGCCTGGTTCCCTGATCACTTGCTTTTTTTTGATTCGCAGATTTTGGTCCTTTCTCCGCATGATTTTTTCGCTGCCTCTCAGTCTGCCGAACACTTTTTTTCCCTCCGCGGGAATGACTCCGTCGTGACGACGCAAGACGACGACTCTTTTGTTTCCTTCTCGACTCATTGTTTCCCAATGCCGGGGCAAAGAGAAGGTTTCGCTTTCCGAGATCAACTTCTCTCACACATACTCGAATCTGATCACCTAATCGGTATATATTTCCGGGTCGATGACCACTGAGCGTGTGAGACGAACGATCAAAACGATACTGATCGGTCGGTAATTCTTCTGTCTCAATCAACCCTTCAGCTGGTAAATGAATGCCTTGAACAAAAATGCCGAATCGTGCAACGCCTGTCACCACACCATCAAGCTCCATTCCAACACGACTGCTCAAAAAATGCAGGAGCTTGAGCTTTATTAATTCACGTTCCGCCGCCTCAGCCCGTCGCTCGAGCTCCGAACAGTGTTCTCCGAGTTGCTCAAGGTGGTCATCAGGGGGCCTCTTACCGGCTTCGAGAAAGTCGAGTGCCCGATGGATCGTCAGATCGGGATATCGACGAATAGGGGATGTAAAATGACAATAACAATCACTGGCAAGGGCATAGTGTCCTTCGTCTAGAGGAGCGTACACTGCTCGCGAGAGGCTCCTTAAAACTGCATAGTGAACTGCATGCTCTTCTGGTTGATGACGAGCTAGCCCGAGCAACCGTTGCAATTCAAAGCGGCTTTCAAGTGACTCGACTTCAAAACCAAGCTCAAGAACAAATTCTGTGAGCTGTCGCAGTTTCCGCAGGTCTGGTGATGGGTGAACTCGTCGTAGAAACTTTCCTTTTGCAGCAGCTATTTTCTCGGCGACGGCCTCATTTGCTGCAAGCATAAATTCTTCCACAATCTGATGACTCTCAGTGTTTTCAACAACATGAGCACCAGCAACTCGGCCCGACTGGTCAAGATCAATCTTCACTTCAGGCATATTGAGTTCGAGCGCACCGCGCGTCAGTCGCCGATCTCGCAAGATAGAAGCAAGTCGCTGCATTCTCCCGAGCAGTTCACGAACCGATGCCTTCATGGCTATTTCTTTGGTGTTTTGATCCGCAAGGAACACATCTACTTCTTCGTATGTAAAACGACGACAACTCTTGATAACCGTTCGCTGAACTTCAGTGTGAACTGGAACCCCGTCCTCAGAGAATTCAATCCAACACGTACGGGCGAGACGAAGACGGTCCGGCTGCAGGCTCGCAAGATTGTTCGAAACAATCTCAGGCAGCATAGGGATGACCTGATCAGGTAGATAAACGCTGGTACCACGGGCAAGGGCTTCTTGATCGAGTGCCGAACCCTTTTGTACGAAATGGGCAACATCGGCAATATGAACGCCGAGCAACCAGTGGCCTCGCTCCAGACGCGTGAGTGAAATTGCATCATCAAAATCACGAGCATCTTTTGGATCAATTGTAACAATTATCTCATCAGTAAGATCCTGTCGACCAGCTGGAACAGAAGAAGAAAAAGTATCAGCTTGTCGTCGAGCATCTTCTAGAACACGTTCGGGGAAAGGCCCGGGCAAACCAAACTCAGCGACGACAGTCTGCGTATCAACTCCTGGAGCGTCGAAGGCCCCAAGAACTTCAACAATTACTCCCTCGCCATCCTGCAGAGGGCTTGGGAAGCGTATGAGTTCAACAATTACTTTGTCATCATCCCGAACTCCTTTTGCACTTGGATCCCCAACCCAGATAGGTCGTGGAAACTGCGTACCATCAAGCTGAACCCAATGCTCTTCGGCTGATTGAAATGCCGTACCAACGAAACGCGTTGTGCGTCTCTGAATTACTTCGACCACCTCGCCAGAGAGTCCCGGCCTTCCGACATGTCGCTCTTTCGTGATTTTGACACGAACAGTATCACCGTCTGCCGCATCTGCAGAGGCTACCAGCGGAACCCGAATATCAGCATCTCGATCAGCCGGCCGCGCATCAGCCGGACGCACAAATCCATAGCCTTGCCTACTGCGACTAAACCGCCCAACCACCAACGTCCTGGCCATATGTCTTTTTCTTTAGATTTGTGCGGGGGAGGGTGACTTTACTCCGCTTTATTAAGAGGGGCTGCCGTCACGGCCTCGGAAAAACTTTCGCCCATGGTTTGGATGGTATTGTGTCCAGCCATCATCAATAGCGGCCTCTGACTGAAAAAGCTGCAACGTACCAATCAGTTTTGCATCAAGTGCATCGATAAAATGAAGCGCTATTGCTTCCAATGTCATCGGCAGTTTGGGGGCTCCAAACGCGTATTCACCATGATGGCTCGCCACCATGTGCTTAATGCGGTTTGAAACCTCCTGATCAAAAGGCTGACCCGCTCTCTCTTCAATCTTGCGTATTTTGTCGTCGACGATCTGAATTCCAAGCAGAACATGACCGAGCAACTGACCTGAGTCGGTATACGAAAAGCCTTTTTCATTTTCGAGTTCTACGGTCTTCCCGATGTCGTGCACAAGTACACCGACAAGCAGAAGATCTCGATCAAGCTCCGGATAAAGCGAAGCAACTCGATCAGCTAGCCGCAACAACATCACAACATGCTCAAGCAACCCACCTGCATACGCATGATGATGCTTGATACCAGCTGGACATCTCTCAAAAGCTTCCATCAACGCCGCGTCAGATAACACTTCTTCAAAAACAAGCTTCGGCAAAGATTCTTGTAACGTTGCTGCAAAATCATTGAGTTCTTGCCGTAGCCGAGCAACAGCGTCTTGTGTCAACACCCGAAAAGCTGACTCATCCACACGCGTTGGATCGACCTGATCCACCTCAGTGAGGATGATCTGTAACGCGCCTGAATAAAGTTGCGTCGTACCGGCAACGCGAACATAATCTCCATCAGAAAAGGCCTCGAAATGTTCGTCCGAGGCATTCCACATTCGTCCGGTAATGGTTCCGCTGCGATCCGCCAACTCAACCTGAAGATACAATTGCCCGTGGCGATTCGGCCGAAGCTGTTTGCGGGTTGCTAAAAAAACCTGATCGATTGTGACCTGAGGAGCAAGTTCTGTCACGCATTTGCGACGGCTTCTTGGCGGTGGAAAGACATTCCGTGAGGACTGTGGTGAAGACATATGAATGAACGGCAAAGGAGGCGGCAGGCCGGTGCTTGCCGGATACCTGAACAATGTAGGGTCTTAGTCTATTACCAAACTATCTCAACCGCCAACTAACTCGCTACAATACCACCATCTAGGAAATCCCTAAGACCGATTCATACCACCATTCACCAAAAAGACTGCCGCTACCATGCCTAAAAACGGAATTTCACCTACCCGTAAGGAAGATTACCCGGAATGGTACCAGCAGGTCGTACGGGCTGGCGAACTCGCTGAGTCATCCCCCGTCCGTGGTTGCATGGTCATCAAACCGCATGGATTTGCCATCTGGGAACTGATGCAAGGAATTCTTGATGGCATGTTCAAATCGACAGGGCACAAGAATGCCTACTTCCCATTATTCATTCCCTTATCTTATTTGGAACAAGAGGCACAACATGTCGAAGGTTTTGCGAAGGAATGTGCTGTTGTCACTCACCATCGGCTCGAACTTGATGCCGACGGCCGTCTCGTTCCGAAAGGTAAACTCGAAGAGCCGCTTGTCGTCCGACCAACAAGCGAAACAATCATCGGTGCCATGTATGCAAAATGGATTCAGTCATGGCGAGATCTTCCGGTCCTAATTAATCAATGGGCAAATGTTGTTCGATGGGAAATGCGTCCGCGAGTCTTTCTTCGTACTGCTGAATTCTTATGGCAAGAAGGACATACGGCCCACGCAACAGAAGAAGAGGCTATTCAGGAAACACTGCAAATGCTCGACATCTATGCAACGTTCGCTGAACAGGATCTTGCAATACCTGTCTGGAAAGGCCCCAAGCCGTCCAGTGAACGATTCCCAGGTGCTGTTGAAACGTATTCGATAGAAGCAATGATGCAGGACGGAAAAGCACTTCAGGCCGGAACGTCACACTTCCTTGGGCAGAATTTCGCCAAGGCACAGAACATCACCTTCACGGACAAGACAAGCCAAGAAGCTTTTTGCTGGACGACTTCTTGGGGCGTCTCAACTCGTCTGATTGGAGGCCTTATCATGACGCATGCCGATGATGATGGGCTGGTCTTGCCCCCTCGCATAGCGCCAGAACAGATTGTTCTATTACCGATCTACCGCTCAGATGAAGATCAAGCTTCTGTCATGAACTGCTGCCACAAACTAAAGGATCAGTTGGAACAATCTCAGTGGCGAAATGAAAATATTCGTGTCACAATCGATGACCGTGACATGCGTGGAGGCGACAAGGTCTGGCAGCACATCAAACAAGGGGTCCCTGTTCGCGTTGAGATTGGTCCCCGTGATCTGGCAGCAGGTACAGTAAGTATCGCTCGTCGCGACGAGCCACCGAAACAGAAGCTCACAATGCCTCTGGAGGACTTTCCCAAAAAGGCTGCTGATCTCTTGGAATCCGTACAAGCAAACGTGCTGAAGAAAGCAGTCGATTTTCGTGACAGCCACTCATCAAGAATTGACACAAAAGCCGAGGTGTCAGAATTTTTTGATGTCTCACAGCAAGACACTGCTGGCTTTGCATACGTTCATGTCGCGGATGACCCTGCTGTTGCTGAAGCACTCGACCCACTTAAGGTCACCGTCCGGTGCACTCCAATGGACTGGGATGAGGATCCTGGGAAATGCCTTTACACGGGCAAGTCCGTGAGCCGAAGAAGCGTCATTAGCCGTTCGTACTAATATGTTTTATGCCGCGCGTGATTTGACCTGTCCTACAGTATATAAAGATATGCGGCGTTTACATGCTCACGAGGTCTGTTC
>Ga0114934_10002204_pt1 | contig 12514 bp, 13 predicted proteins | sample 4SBtaG_2_FD_99695 | JGI IMG/M metagenome (GOLD analysis project Ga0114934, IMG submission 99695) | Deep subsurface microbial communities from Kolumbo volcano to uncover new lineages of life (NeLLi) - 4SBTROV10_white metaG | ecosystem: Environmental > Aquatic > Marine > Volcanic ... | reverse complement strand
TGGATATGCAAAGCTCCAAGCGATGAAGTCAACGCAGGAGTGATCGCACATGAGATCATGCACATCTTTTTTAGGCATGTTTCGCAGTGCGCAGCCGGCGAATTAAACCCCAAAATTTGGAACATTGCGACCGATCTGGCGATTAATGGCCTGCTTATTAATAGCGGTTTTGATTTGCCCGAAGAGGGCCAATTTCCTGATAAAACAGTCTATGGGTCGCTTGGAACGCTACCCTATGGCCTATCCGCGCTTGAATACTACAACCGATTGTCTCAAGCGCCGGATGAAGGAGAGCAAGGCGGACAAGGCGAAGATGGCGAAAAGGGAGGAGAAGACGGAGAAGAACAAGACCAAGGCGAAGAACAAGGAGAGCAAAGCAGCCAAGGCGGAGAAGGCTGGAAAAACCCGCTAATCGACTGCCAAGGGGGAAGCGGAGACGGAGCGCCAAGCGCGGAAGGAGACGACGCGGAAGGCGACAAGATCCCCGCGGGGCTCGAAGAGTGCGAAATTCATTCATCGGTGGAAGAATGCAAGCGGCTTTTGCATCAACACGCGCAGCAAGCGGGAGATCTGCCAGAGTGGGCGCGATTGTGGGCAAATGTTGAGACAAAAAAGCCAAAAATCAATTGGCGGTCGATATTGAGACAAAAAGGGCGCAGGCTCACACGAGAAGCAGGCCGCGCGCGTATATCTTACGCACGCCCAAACAGGCGCCAGGAGTGCATAGGGAGCGGGCCAGGTTGCCCAATATTGCCCACGATGTTTGCGACGCGGTGTAATATCTTATTCGCGATTGACACATCTGGCAGCATGTATTCCGAGATCGCGGACGTTGCCAGCGAGCTTGTAGGAGCGATCGGCGCGTCTTGTGTGATTGACGCGGTTTGTTTTGATACTGAGGTCAAAGGCGATCCGCTCGAACTCCCGCGAAGCAAAAGCGCAGTGAAAAAAATGCTTGGGGATTTTCTCATCGGCGGCGGTGGAACTGACTTTCATGATGTTTTTCGAGTTGCCGAAGAATCGAAAAAATACGATCTGATCGTAGTGGCTACAGACGGTTATGGTGACGCGCCTAAGCACTCATCAATCCCCACAATTTGGCTCATCACGAATGATGGTCAATCATCCGCGGAATTCGGCGAAGTCATAAAATTGGAAGATGTCGCATGAAGATTTTTATTAATAATTCGCGCTCAAAAGTAGAATTTGAGCACGAAAAAGAAAAAGAATGGATTTTTGATCGGCTTTCTTTGGTCGATGTCCAAGCCGAAAAAGCCGCACAAAACGGCTTTTATGTAGAAGACACGCGGATCCGCTTATTTAATAAAATCACGCAACGGTTCCCCACGGGCTTGCTTTTTGACTTGAAACAATGGGCACAAGCGGACGGGGTGAGGATCGAAGAGATCGACGAGCGAAAGATCGAGCGAGAAACGCTCGATTGTGCGTCACTTGCCATGCTCGGAATGGTCGGAAAATACGCGTTTCAGGCCGAAGCGCTGAAAGCTTGGAGCACGGGGCCAATGCCGTGGCGCGGCGTCATTAAGAGCCCCACAGGGAGCGGAAAAGGGCGGATCGCGGTAGGAGCTGCAAAGGCAACGCGTGGGCATACTTTATTCTTAGTCCACCGCGGGCACCTTGCCGAAGACGTAGCATCCCGGTGGAGCGAGCTATGCCCAGAAGAGCCACAGGCGGGCAAAATCGGCGCGGGTGTTTGGGATCCGGGTGAGCGGCTAACTTGCGCGACCGTCCAAACGCTTCACCGAAATCGCGAATCGGAAAAGTTCGCGGATCTTGTGCGCTCAGTCGATGGGATAATTTTAGATGAATGCCACACCGCGCCAGCGGATAGCGTGCGCGAGGTGTTGCAGGCTTGTGAGGGCGCGCGCAGGCGTCTCGGCTTGTCCGGCACCCCATACGATCGATCGGATAAACGCTCGCTAATATCCACCGCAATCCTTGGTCCGCTTTGCTTTTCGATATCCGCGGGGGAGCTAATCGACGCGCAAGTGATCGAGCCGCCACAAGTCTACATTGTGCCATGCACGCAAGTGGACCCCAAAATCATAGGCAATTGGTCGGCAACTTATCGAAAGCACATTGTGCGCTCGAAAAAACGAAACGCGATCGTGTTGGCGTGCGTTAAGAAAGCATATAGCGACGGAAAAACGCCGGGGATCATATTCACCCGCCAAGTCTCGCACGCTAAAGAATTGCTAAAGATGGCACACAAAGAAGGGTTTAACGTGGAAATTGTGGACGGTGCTAAGTCCTCAGCGACGCGAAAAAACGCGATAGAATCGATCAAGCATGGGGACTTGGACTTTATAATTTCAACGAAGGTATTTGCCGAGGGAGTCGATATTCCCGAAATTCAAAGCGTGGTCAATGCAGCCGCGGGAAAAGCGGTGATTGACGTGCTCCAACAGATCGGACGGGGCACGCGGCGCAGCAAAGGGAAATCGGGCGTGGATGTTTACGAGATCGGCGACAAAGGCGATCCAGTGCTTCACAAACACGCAAAAGCGCGCGTTAGGGCCGCCCAGCGCGAAGGCTACGCGTGCAAAGTGCTCGATCTAGGGGGTAATTAGACATGAGTTTAAAAAAATGTTATAAAACAACCAAGGCGCAGTTTTCGCGCTTTGGTCTGTGCTTGTTTGTAGCCTCCCGTGGTCGTTGTGATCGCGGGGGGCTTTTTTGTTAATCGAAAAGGAGAAAAGAAAAATGGAAGATCAAAAATTGTACACAATCAAAATGAGTAACGAGCTTTTTAATGAAATCTACGAAACCGCCCAGCGCTTTCAAAAGCTTGGAATATCAGCAGAGGGACGCACCAAAAACGACGTGAGAATGAAGACATCGCACGTGGTTAGGCTTGCAATCAGAGAAGGGCTAAAGACCGCCGAAAAGGTCGCACTGGCTGAAATGAAGAAAAGGCACGCACGAAAATAAAGGAGTCAAACAAGAATGACAGACCGAAATTATCGAAAAGTCTCGCCCGAATTTTGGACGGGTGAGACAGGAAAAACGATTCAAAAAGAAGGCCCTGCGGCCATAATTTTGGCGGTGTATTGCATGACATGCCATCACTCGCTGGACACGGGGCTTTTTAGGTTGCCAGTGCCTTACGCGATGGAAGACACGGGCCTAAGTCGTGAGGAAGTGGAGCAAGCTTTGACAGCGCTCGAAGAGGCTCGTTTTCTCACTTATGACAGCGCGGGGAGCGTGGTTTTTGTGCATGAAATGGGGCGTTTTCAGATTGGTGAAGCGCTAAAGCCGACAGACAAGCGCGTGAAAGGCGTGCTTAAGCGTCTCGATCCATACCTTAAAAGCGTGCTTTACGCGGAATTTATGGAGAAATATGCGGAGCGGTGGAGCTTGGGGGAATTCGTCGAAAGTAAGAAAAAAGATGGCTTTGAAGCCCCTCCGAAGGCCCTTCCAAGCCCCTTGCAAGCCCCTCCGAAGGGGCTTCGAAGGGGTAACGAATCAGGAAAAACCAAGGTCGAACCCCCTCCGAAGCCAAAAACAAAAGAAAAAACAAAAACAAGAGAATTAGCGCAAGCGCAGTTTGATTCTTCTTCTCAGCATGTAAGCGATCAACACACACCGCAGGAGCAAGAAATCGCACGCCGAGATGGCGAAACATCCGCCGCCGCTGTAGCCGCTCACAAGGCGCCGGAGGCGGCGCCAGGTATCGAGACACCACGAGACACCGCCGGAGCCGCTGACAGGCTTGCAGCTCGCGCTCAGGAGCAAATTAATTCACGCCCCAGACCCAAGGACGGGCGCGTGGTTGTCGGAGGCAAAAAATCGGCGCTAATTTTCGGAGGGGACAGCAACGCGCCGATCACGCCTTGGCAAATGCCAAATGACGTTTATGACGCGATCCACGCTGCGCTATTCGCACCGATCCCCACTTACAAAAAGCCGCGCCCGCCGCACGTTATCGAGTCGGACAAAGACGAGGAGATCGCCGCGCAGATGTTGCTCGCTTACAAAGCGGCATATGAAAAACACAACAAAGGCAAAACGTTTCGAGGCAATTGTGGCAAGCGCTCAGCATCGATCGCGATGTGTGGGCGCGTATTGAGAGAAGAAAAAATCTCTCCATGGCACCATTTTGATGTTGCTTTCCGTCTATATAAAAGCCCGCGCCTTTTCACGGTCGCGAGCGAGAAGTCGGCGATCCGGGTTTGCGCAGAGATAAAGAAGGAGCGTTTGACCATGGGGGGAGAGTCGCAAGCAGGCGAGACGGCGCAAGCGCTCGCCCGAATTCGCAGCTCGATCAGGATGTCGATATATGCAGCAAGGCCGGGCACGCCGGACGCCGCGCGGAATATATTAAAAAAGCATCTTGACGAAGAAACAATCGAAGAAATTCACGAAATGATCATGATCGAGAATGATAAGATGGCAGAACTCGATCGAAAATCACTAACTCAAGGAAAATGGATCTGGACATGACAACACCAAGCGCAGCACCAAAAATTCGACCACTTAGCAACGACCCGGACACCTATCACGAATTCGATATAAAATTTCAGCAGGAGCTAGTCTATGCGTGCGCAAGCTCTCCGCGCTTGTATTCGTGTATTGGAACGCATTTAATCCCTGATTTGCTTGCAGATGAAAAGGCTCGGCACATCTTGCAAGCTTGTCGACATATCGCCGCGGAGACGGGATCGGGGCCGTCTTCATTGATTGCGATTGTCCAACGCTTCAAAGCGTTGGAGGACGAAGGAAAGCTATCACGCGCAAAGATTGACTCGATTTGTTCGCTTTTCGAGATAGTCGAAGATCGCGACACGATGCCAACACATGACGAGATGATCGCGCTAGCCGCTCCCCATCTTCGACGCCGCGGGCGGGAAAAAATAATCCAAGCGATGATCGCAGCTCACGGAAAAGGCAAGCCGCTCGATCGCTATGCAGGCGAGTTGCAAGCCATCGAGCAAATCGGGCAAGAAACGCCGAGCGGAGCGCTTGCTCTTGATTCTAATTTTTTCGGAGAGATTTACAAAATGCACTCTCTCGGAAGGCTTCCCACGGGGATCGAGCGGATTGACAGCGCGCTTGGCGGGGGATTTTTGCCAGGTTTGGCCGTTTGGGGAGCATTGACCAACGTGGGAAAAACGGCGGTTATGATTCATCAAATGTGCTTCAATTTGCTACTCGGCAAGCGCTGTATCTATCTATGCACCGAAGAAAATGCGATCGATCTAATCCGTCGCGTGGTCGCTTGGATCGTAGGCGTGGACGTGTCCACCGCGGGAGGCACCGATCCGAGCATCCAATCGCGTTTTTATTCACGAATCAAAAAGCCAGGCGTTGGCGCAATGCTTTTGCAGTATGTCCCGCCGGGCACAAGCGTGGGCAAAATCAGGGGGATAATCGAAGAGCTTGCCGATTCTCATCCACAATTCGGCGGCGGCTATGACGTGGCCTTCGTCGATTATCCCGACAAGCTAGGACCGCTAAATTCACGCGATGCGAAACACGACCAATTGGGCGTCATATACTCAGAACTGCGCAAAATTCAGGAAGACAATAAAAATTGGATGGTTGTTGGATCCCAACTGAAAATTAATGAAAAGAAGATTCCCGATGAATTAGACCTTAGCAACTCAAAGCAAAAAGGAGAGACGGCGGATCACGTCGTTTGCTTGTACAAGCCCGAAGACTGCGAAGACAACAGCGAGCGCTCTTATCATATCGCGAAAGTTCGCGGTGACGGCAAAGGGACAATCCTCGCGGGGCTTCCTACGGACTTTGAACACGGTCGGATCGCATGTATTTCCACGAATACCTAGACGAGATCAACGATCGGCTTTCTCCGTCAAATTCTGAATATTCGCGCGTGGATTGCCCGGCTTGCGAAGACCGCGGAAAAGATAAGGCGGACACCGATCGATCGCTTTCGATCAATAATTCAAACGGGTTTTTCAAGTGTTGGCGGTGCGGATTCAAGGGCCGAATTTTCGATCATGAAATCGAAGATGAAGATTACGAAGGAGAAGAATGGGAAGACGTGCCGATTGAGCTTCCTTCGGACTTCGTTGCGATTGAGCAAGCTCCTGAAGGATTGCACTACATGCAAGGGCGAGGATTTGACGTTGCTACCATGCGCCGCGCGGGCGTTGGATTTGCTCGACATGGCAAGCACGCTGGGCGTGTAATCCTTCCCATCCACGGGCAAGACGGAGCGATTGCGGGGTGGGTAGGACGCACGACACGCGACGCGAGCCCGCGTTACTGGACCGCCCAAAAGATGGATCGATCGCGGATCTTCTACAATCACGCGGAGATCTACAAAGAGCGCGAAACGCCGTTAATCGTTACCGAGGGACCGCTCGACGCGCTTAAATGGTTCCCGCACGCAGTGGCCGCAATGGGGAAGCCGACGGACGCGCAAAAAGAAATACTTGCCAAGCGCGCCCGGCAAATGCTAATCATTCTCGACGGCGACGCGTGGCGCGAAGGGCTAGCAATAGCGCGAGAGTTACGCAGAGCAGGAGCTAAGGCATACGCGATCGCTTTGAACGCGGGAACAGACTTAGCGGAAACAAAAAAAGACACAATCCGAAAAGCAGCAAATTTCGCAATAGAACACAAAATTGATACAGATATCAGAGAATGAAAATGGAAAAAAATCAAAACGAAAACGACGGAACAATTACACCCGAAGATAACTCGATCGCCATGAGCATGCCCCGCTGGCAATGGGAGATGGCTCTTGAAATCGCGGAAGATCTCGACATGGACGAAGACGCGCTGCTTGAATACTTCGCGGATTACTCGGAGCTTGCAGAGAATGTCTAAGATCGCTCTAGTAGCGTTTGACGCGCTGGAGGAATCCGGCGCGGTCTATCTGACGCTTAAATTCAAAGCTGAAAGCATAAACGGCGCGTTTGACGGGTTAAGCTTAATCATCAATAGTGGCGCAATCGGCGAAGTAAAAGCGCAAATGCCACCGCCGATCGAGACGCACAAAAAAGAGGCGGCGGAAGAATTCAAGCGCAAGGTTGAAGCGGCTAAAGAGTCGCGGATCTATGCCGTTGGCGAAGAATACGAGGGATCGGCTATCACGGAGATCAGCGAGCACGAAAAGGAAGGCGTCGGCGTGCTCATCCTATTGAGCGGATTGCGCGTTAAATATGACCTGAAGACGGGCGAAGAACTCGCACGAAAAGGCGATCCGCTCGCGCTATTGGCGAAAGAGGAGAGCTTAGGCGCAATCTTCCGCGGCGCGTGTAAGCTGATGGATCACGAGCTTGTAGAAACGTGGATTATGCGCAACATGGGCAAGCTTGACGCGGTGCGAGACATTGCGCCGATCCGACTAAAAGAACGAATTCAACGGTTAAAGGAACAATCATGACTGCAACAATTGAAGAAAAATCTCACGAGCTAGCCAAAATTGTGATGGATGTCGTTTATCGAATCCAAGACCGCGACAAGTGCAAAGCACTCATAGCTTCGCAGATCCAAGCCGTGCTAGCAGCACACGGAGCGCCGGAGGCACAAGGCAACGCAGCAAGCGAGCCCACGAGCCTGGACACGCGGCTTTTAAAAGCCATCGCAATCTCTTCCAGCGTGATCCAAATGTCGATCGCAAGCAAGCTGCTCAAGTCGGAGGAATATGAACAGATCCTTTCGAGCGTGATGGAGATGATCCCGAATGAGTGAATTGCTCTATAGTGGCGCAAAATTCACACGTAAAGGGCGCAAAATATTCTTTTCAGGGCGTTCGTTTACGCGCCAAATCTCAGCCGCGCTTAAGGCGATAGAAGGCAGTACACGATCAATAAGCGAAGAGAGCGCGGATATTGTCATTAATATCTCACGCTTACAGCGCGCAAGTTGGACAGTCAACGAGCGCGGAATTCTTGAAATCTCGGCGCCTTTTTTCCCGTCCAAAAATCACGTGCTCGCTGAATTGTGGGCTCAGGATCTCGCGAGGGCCTGCGATGCAGCGTGTGATCTTTCGTGCGAGCGTGTCACCTGGTCCATCGTGCGGACGCTAGAAGACGCGAGGGAATGCGCCCAAGCGATAACGTGCGCAGGTGAGCACGTGACGGACGTGGAGACATTCGCACCGATGCACACGGATAAATTTAAAATTGTGTGCATGGCTTCGTCTTCTCCAGCGATCGATCACGTGTGGTTGTGGCCTGAAGAAGCGCTTAAAGCGGGAACGGACACGCGCGAGATAGCGCGCCAACTCATCAAAACAGTCCCGCTAGTTGCGCACAATTTGAAATTTGAGATCTCCGCATTCTCTCAATTTTTCGATCTTAGATTAGGCCCGGAGTGCTGCGCAGTTGACACACTGGCTCTAGCAAAGCTCGAATTGCCGCACGAATCCGGCGCGCTTGCGGCTTGGACGGGGATCGCGGGGATGGCTGGGCATAAAGACGAAGCCGTAGATCTAGTAAAAGAAGCGGCCAACACGCTTGCAAAGGTGCGCAGGAAATCGAGAAAGGAGATCGCCACAGCTTGGGAATACGAGCAACGGGCAACGAAAACGGGCAAGCTCCAACGGCGCAAAGTCATTACAGAGAGACGCAAGCCAACCCCCGAAGAAGCCCAAGCGGTGGCCGTGGAAGCGCTAAGGGACGCCATAGGGCCGCAAATAGCGAACTTGGATGATTGGCTCGAAGCAGTCAAAAGTGACGCGCCGCTTCTCTCCTACGCGTATGGGCTCGCAGATCGCGGGGTGATTATTAAATATTGCGCGCTTGATGTTCTTTCAACATCCAGGCTAAGGCGCGTTTTTCGTAAGACTGAGAAGGAATTTAGCGCTGTTTTAGCTCATCACAGATTCACGCCTTGGGCGCTTTCCGATGTTGAGAGAAACGGGATGCTTGTCGATCGCGCAAAGCTTAAGGCAAATGCGCAATTAATCGACAAGATGGAAAAAGAAAAGCTTGCGGAGATCCACGAAGTGGCGCCGGGGATCAATCCCGGATCGTCCAATCAAGTCGCCGATCTTCTCTTCGAAAAATTGAAAAAGGAACCGCTTGAATTCTCCAAAAAAACAAAAAAGCCGTCTTGCGACAAGAAAACCTTGCAGGCTTATTCAGATGAAAAAGTGATTGCGGACATCCTAGAATTTCGGAAAATATCGAAAATTAACGGGACTTACGCGATCGGCCTTGTGGATAAAATCGGAGAAGATGGAAGGATCAGGCCATCGATTAACGCCACGGGAACCGAAACGGGCCGCTTTTCGTGCTCAGGCCCTAACCTTCAACAAATCCCATCTAGGAGCGATTTATCACCATTAATCAAGGGGTGCTTTATCCCGGCCGAAAATTGTAAAATAGTCCAGATCGATTATTCAACGCTCGAAGTTAGGATCGTTGCGATGCTTTCGGGCGATCAAAAAATGATCGACATCTTCAAACGCGGGGGCGACTTCCATCGCGAAGCGGCGATCAAAATTAGCCGGGTTTTGTGGGTTTCAGAATTCGCGGATTGCGGCGGCCTAGAAGGCGAAGCGCTAGCAGCGGAGCAAAAGGACCGCAGATCGGTGGTTAAGGGCGTTGTTTTCGGCACGATTTACGGACAATCGACCAAGGGACTTGCTGAACTCTTAGGAATCAAAGAGAAGCAAGCCGAGGCCGCTCAAAAGGCTATATTAGGCGCGTTTGATGATTTTGGGCAATGGGTCAAGCGAACAAAGCTAGAGGCCGCATGGAAAGGCAAGGTTTCCACGACGTGGGCAGGCAAGCGCGGTCGTGTGCGGCACTTGCCCAAGCTTGGGGAGCAGGTCACGAAGTCGGACGGAGAGCGGCAAGCCGTCAACACGCCAGTGCAAGGAAGCGGGGCGGAATATTGCACCGCGTCGCTGGTTGAGATTTGCAGATATATCAGAGACAGTGCGATCGATGCTCGCGTGATCATGACTGTTCACGATTCGATTATCGCGGAAGTTCACGATCTGGATGTTGACGAATATTGCGAAAATGCACGGCGGATCATGGAGTCATGGGACGCGGGAGGAGTGCCGATTAAAGTCGATATTGAGACGGGAAAAAATTGGGCAGAATTGAAAAATTACGAAAAGAAAAAGGAGTAAAAATGGAACAAGAAAATGAAGAATTCGACGAGTATTTAGCAGAATGCGTGGCAATCCAGCCGGGCAACGACCTAGATGGAGATTTTCGAAGAGTAAGCGCCGATCTTGCGTATTGGGCCGGCCAACACGGAAAATCAGAAGAGCGTTACAATTTCGCAAAAATCACTCTAAAAAAAATCGAAGCGGAAATCATGGAGATAGCTTCAAAGCTCCCGGAAATGGGAACAAAGCCCGCAGAATGGAAAGTAAAAATGAAGGCCGCGCAGGATTCTGAAGTCTACGAAGCGGGCAAAGAATACGCGGAAGCGTGCGGAGATAAAAAACGCGTTGAAGGGATATTAGACGCGATTAAAGCCAAGCGTGACATGCTCATCCAGATGGGCGCAGACATGAGAAAAGAGCGAGAAATCGAACTGAGACTGAAAAAGGAGTATTAAAAATGGGAAGTTTAGAAGAATTTGAACAATACACATCGATCAGCATTGAAGAAATCAAAGAGTCAACAGTGGAGAAAGAAATATTTCTTTCAAAGCTTGCCGAAGGCGAAACCGATTTAAGGATCCTTCCACCGCCAACGGCATGGAATGAATGGTTTGCAGCGCGAGGCCAAAAGCCAACGCCTTTCATTGAGTTGTGGAAACACTTTTTTCAAACGCCGAGCGGGGCCTATGTTAGCTTTCCATGCCCCAAGAAGACCGCAGGGTTGCCTTGCAGGGCTTGCGAAGTGGCCGACCAGCTTAGGTCAAGCGGTAGCGAAGAAGACCGAGAAAAAGGATGGAGCATCAAAGTTAAGCGCAAGATGCTCATCCCCGTGATCAATCGCGACCGTCCCGAAGATGGTCCTAGGGTTTGGGAGGTATCCGCACCCGGTGGCAAGCCACGCGGAAAGACGATGTTTGAAAAAATCACGGGAGTGATGGAGGGGCGAAGGCCAAAGAATATCGTGACACCCGGTGATGATGGCTATGACATCGCCATCAAGCGTAAGGGGACAGGGCGCCTTGATACGTCTTACACAGTCGAAGCAGGCGAACAAAGGCCACTCGCGGCAACGCCAGAGGAAGCGGTTGCGCTCATCAATTCACAGCCAGACATCCGCGAGTGTTTCAAAATACCAGGGGAGGATTTTATGCTCGAAAAAATGGCGGAAATCGAAGGGCCAGCGCGCGCTGCTTTGCCTTCGGGTGTCGTCGAAGTCGTCAACGATGATGAAGAAATCCCGTTTTAAAAATCAAAAATAACACCAAAAAATTCAAACGACGGAGCCCAAAAAATGGCAAAAAAAGAAGAAAAAGACGACATTTATAAAATTATACAAAAGAAATATGGCAAGGGCTCCGTTGTTTGGCTTGGTGAGACGCCACAAGAGGCCATTGAGGTTATCTCCACAGGTAGCATAGGGCTTGACAAGGCCACGGGGATCGGCGGTTATCCCCGTGGCCGTATTGTCGAAATTTACGGGCCGGAGTCCGCGGGAAAAACAACGCTAACCTTGCACGCAATCGCAGAAGCTCAAAAGAAAGGGCTAGCGTGTGCATTTATCGATGTTGAGCACGCGTTTTCTAGGGAATACGCGGAATCGGTAGGAGTAGGCACGCGCAAGCTGTTATTTTCGCAGCCTGATAGCGCAGAGACGGCGCTAGGGCAGCTTTCAGACATCGTGGAGTCTGGAGAGCTTGGGTTAGTTGTGCTTGACTCAGTAGCCGCGCTCGCTCCACAAGCGGAAATCGACGGTGAAGCGGGCCAATCACATGTTGGAATCCAAGCGCGCTTAATGGGTCAAGCTATGCGCAAAGTGACGGGATTCGCGAGCAAAACGAACACAACGGTGATCTTCATTAATCAGCTTCGGCAAAAAATCGGCGTGATGTTTGGCAGCCCGGAGACGACGAGCGGCGGACAAGCGTTGAAATTTTACGCGTCGTTAAGATTGGACGCGCGGCGAATCAAAACGGAGAAGATTGGAGATACTGCATATAGCAACAAAACGCGGGTGAAAGTGGTCAAAAACAAATGCGCTCCACCGTTTAGGATTGCGGAGTTTTCGATTGTCTATGGCCAAGGGATCGAGAGTGTTGGCGAGGTGTTGGACTTCGCCGAGGAAGCCGGCCACGTGTCGAAAAAGGGCGCGTTCTTTTATTTTGAAGAAGTCAAGCTAGGCCAAGGCCGGCCCAAATCGATCGAATTTTTGAAGCAAAACGAAGACGTTTTCAGCAAAATCAAAACAAAATTAGGGGGGTAAAAATGGAAAAAATAGCGGACAATTTCGACGGCGATCAAGTGATAATTTATTTCAATTGGGAATCTGAAAAGATGATTATTAACTGCGAGGGTGACGCGCTAGAGCTACCCCGCGCAGCATCTGCCAAGCTTTTGAGGGTCCTCAGCTTGCACGAAAAGGATCTTCGCAATGTCGATTAAAATCATTGCAGA
>Ga0114934_10002203_pt1 | contig 12515 bp, 10 predicted proteins | sample 4SBtaG_2_FD_99695 | JGI IMG/M metagenome (GOLD analysis project Ga0114934, IMG submission 99695) | Deep subsurface microbial communities from Kolumbo volcano to uncover new lineages of life (NeLLi) - 4SBTROV10_white metaG | ecosystem: Environmental > Aquatic > Marine > Volcanic ... | reverse complement strand
TGCAAGCATGCTGTCTTTCAATTTGAGTATTATTCTATTTTTGTTTTTTAGGAATTCAAGTTTTAAAGATATAAATTGATGGCATAAATCAATAAATTCATATTTTTCAATCATAATATTGCTTTCAGATTTATTCATTGGGACAATTCTTGCGAATGCAAAGGTCGGAGCAGATGTTTTAAATCTCTTTGAAAGATATATTAATAATGGTATTAAATCGGATGAGTTTATCTTTGAAAGAGTAAACATGATATTAACAGGAACATCAAGAGTAAGAAATCGCTCTATGCATATAAGTGTTCTTGAAAAATCTCCTTTACCTCTTATATTATCATGTGTTTTTTCCAATCCGTCAATGCTAAACTGCACTTTAATTATATTATTTTTTTTAAGTATGTTTATCCATTCATCTGTGACTGATTCAGAATTTAACATTATCATCTGAGGATGATTGGAAAATGTTCTCAATAATCTTTCAAGATGAGGATATAGAATTGGATCACCACCAGAATAGATTATTGGAAGTAATATATTCGATTTTTTTTTGAAGTATTCAATAAACCATGGTATCACTCTGATTAATATATCAGGATCGAGATTTGAAGTGTTTGGTTTAAAACGATTATAACAATGAAAACAATTTTTATTACAAGCATTTGTTAAGTGTATTTGCATATGATAATATTAATATAAAAGGGATATCTATGCAATGGGAAAAAATGAAAACAATCAGAAATGGTATAGAGAATAATATGCCTTTTTATAGCTTTATTATCCCTACTAAAAAAGATAAATACCTTGATAAGACAATAAATTCAATTCTTCGATTTGCAATTGAGAAAGATGAGATCATTATTATAGGTGAATTATATGATGGATTCAAAAAAAGTGATAAGAGGATAAGAATTATAAGGAAAGGCGGTGTTTTAGCAGGGAAAGCGAGGAATATAGGCTTTCTTTCTGCTAAGAATGAAAATCTTGCATTTATAGATTGCGGAGTGGTTTTAAATGGATTTAAAAGATTAAGACTGGATGATCATACTATTTGTTTTCCTTTTGTTTATCCATCTGAAAAGTATTTTGAGTGGAGTTATCCAATTTCCTGTTCAGTTAATCTTATGCTTTTTTATATGAATATCAGGAAGAAATTCTCACAGAGTAGATATTTTTTAGTTAGTAAAAAATGTTTTGAGAAAAATAGGCTTTTTTTCCCTGAATGGATACATTTCGGTGATGAAAATATCTGGGTAGAGAAGATATTCAGAGAAAAAATTCCCATTTTTATCGATCAAGAGTATACATGTGAATATATTGAAAAACTTTCTCCTTTAAGGCTTTTTGCAAAGACTATGCGATATGGTATGTCAGATTGGGCTACAAGAAATCAATTAAAGTGGCAGGGAATTAGGTTTCTTATATATTTTTCATTATTTATCAATCCTTTGATATTTTTATTGTATCTCATAATAGAAGTTTTCCCGGTTTTTTTAATAGCAAAAAGGTTGACAATCCATCGTATTAATATATCAAAAGTCATATTAGGTATTATTATAAAAGACCTTGGTATGATGTTGGGATTGATAATGGGACTTATATATGAAAAGTAAAAATAGATATCTATATATTTTCCTGCTTTTAGAACTATTTCTTATTTTTGCAATGATCAGTATGAAATTCTTATCTGTACCTATTTCAACAGATGAAGCAGAAGCACTGTATAAGTGCTCAAATTATGGTCTTGATATTTTCATACGTTCTTTTATACATAAATATACATTCCTATTAGGGCAGCAACCACTTTTTTATCTCATTGGGGTATTAATTGCAAATGTCTTTAAGAATCAGATTGCATTAAGGATTTTTCCTGTAATATCTTGGCTTGTAGGATTATTATTCTTTTATAAGCTTTTAAAGGAGAATATACCTGAAAAGGAAAATCATCTCGCTTTTATATTTTTTCTAACACAACCCTTTTTGTTCTTTTATTCTGTTATTTTCAATAGATATTCTTTTTTTGTATCTCTGGTGATAATAAATACATATTATTTTTTTAAAAAAAATAATAAATCTTACTGGATTACTGCAATTATTATGGTACTTACTCATATATATGGATTACTTCTTTTATTCGTTCATATGCTTTGGAAAATAAAAAATGGTGCTGATAGAAGAGAATATAGTAAGTTTGCATTAATAATATTAATAATGATGTTTTTGTCTGCCCCAGCAGTTATGGAAAGAGTGAGACTCATAAAAGTTCCAGATAATAATCTTTCTGAAATATTAGATTTTATGAGATTTATGAACCCTATCCCAATAAGTTTTGCATTTATTTTTATAACTATATTACTGCTTATTTTTAGAGAACAGAATGACCATATAGACGAGACATTGAAAAAATACTTCTACTTTCAAATAAGCCTGAGTGTATTGGCAGCATACATTATTTCTGTATTCTTGGAGTCGCAGTTTTCAATAAGAGATTTGGTTTTGATGAATCTACCTTTACTTATACTGGTTATATGGAAATATTCGACTTATAGATATGCTCATTTTTTTATGATATTAGGAATTGTAATAAATATATTATTTTTTAATATAGTAATAATGGATTTTGAAAAATTTCCTCTTGAAGAATGTATAAAGATCGATAAAGTTGCAGAAAACCTTGTAAATTGTATTGGTAATAAAAGTACTCTTATCAATATTTCATCATTAGATAAACAGGAACAGTTTGTTTTTTTCATAGATCTTCATATTAAGAAAAGAAATTTTAATGAGAAAAATATACGCATGACAATACTTCCTGATGCATGTATTCCTTATCTTCCAACTTCTGAGATACTTGCAGTTGTTCATTATAGAAATATAATGGATAAACATCTCTCAGAGAGTATTTCACAAAATGGGATAAAATTAATTGATAGTATTAAGCTTGGAACTTTATCAGCAGGCGATAATAATAAGATGAAAGGAATTGTTGTCTGTGATTATTATTATTATCACGGGAAATATAAAGGAAATTCAATAATATATAAAAATTTGAACAAAAGAATGATCGCATTGGTTGATAATAGTTCCCCTTCTGGTATCAAGGATGTTTTTAAGGCTTTTTTTTCTCCTAATACTGAAGAAAAGGATAAAAAAAAGGGAGAATTATATTCATATAAAACCGATAAAGTTCCGGTACTTGATGGTTTGAATGATGAAGGATATATATTGTCGGATATTGATTCGGATTATTATAAAAACCTGAAATGGGGCTCTATGTATAATAATGATACGATATTCATATATTTGAGTTTTGATCAAAAAACACCGGTACTTCTTTCGAATAAGATAATAGCAAGGATGCCACAAGAAATCAGGGATTATTATATGTTTGAAACTGTTAATTTTTTTGATATTTCTACTCTTTTAACAATACGATCAATGCCATTTTTATATATGAGGCTTAATTGGGAAAAAACACCTGAAAATTATGAATCTTGGGAATGGGAACCCGGGTACAAGAATATTCCATTTATGAGAAAAAGAAGTTTTTTTTTAAAGCATATAACTTTTAAAGAACTTTTTAGAAATATTTCTATACTTGGTAGTGGAGAATTGCTTAATCTTTCGGGTAGAAATCTCTATATTTCGAATTCATCAAAAGATTATGATAAGAATGATAAAATTGATTTTAATAAAAAGATCTCAGATAAGAATATATTTATAGATTCAGCTGTTTTCCCTTTTCCTGATTCAGGAGTAAAAATTGCTGTAAGATATGAAGGAAAAGTTTTTGATTTTCAAGATGCACTTAAGAAAAATGGTGTAGGAAAATGGGAAATGGAAATTAAGGGAATACTTCCTGTTAATAAAGAAAACTGTAGATTATTTATACCAATCGTATATATCCCTTATATTTCAAAACTTCTTAATTTATATGATGATATTAGCAAAAAAAATATTGGTAAACTCCCATATTATAAGGTTATATTCAAAGAAGAACCTCAATAAAGGCTTCTTTTTTTTAAAAAGAATGATATTCTTTTTTTCATTCTAGATATCAAGGATAAATGGTACAACTCTTCAACTACCTTTAAAAGGGTGTTTTTTTTACTTATTTTATATAGGAGCTTTTTTGTAAGAAGGAATAATAATTTAAAAAAAAGAGAAGGTTTTATAAATTTGTATTGTAGTATCCTCGTTTTATAAAGGCAAAAAAGACCATATTCAACAGGCTTTCTTTCATCTAGTGTATTTATCAAATGTTTGATATTTTCATAATCAAGTGATTTTGAGAGTATTATTAGATCTACCCACCATATTAATTTCTGCTCAAACCAGAAATGCTGATAGAACAGATGATTTGTAAGAAAAATAAATAGAGCTTCTTTTGATAGTGCTTTGAATGAAATCCCTATTTCATCCATTTGATAATCAATAGAATTATCTCGCATCCATTTTTCATTGAAATTTCTAAGTGATACATGTATTTCTATATCTAATGATTTATTGCCTTTACCTTTAAAAACTATAACTTCATCGAAATGTGAGTTTTTTAAGGATTGACGATAGCCATTAGATTCTAATATTTTTTTAGTATCTTCTATTGAATTTTGAAAGACATAGATATCTAAATCACTTGAAGGCCGGAAAAAGTATTCAGGATAATAAAACATACAACTGAGGCCTTTGAGGACTATAAAATCAATACTATTAGAATTCAATAATCTTATTACATCAACTATTGCATTAAGTCTTTTTTTTGAAAACACTTTTAAAATATCGATACTTTTTTGATCGCATACATATTCATAATATATAGGAAGAAGGCCGTGTCTTTTAAGAAAAGTTATATCTCCGGATTTAAATTCTGGAAATCTATTTAGAAAACAATAAATATTTTTGTTTTTTTTCATACTATTTCATTTCTTCAAAATAAAGTATTAGATTATATTTTCCAAAATAAAACATTTGTTTTAAGAATTCTAAAAGACTAGTCTTTCTTTTATGGAATACATAAAGATCATTTGAGAAAAGCATATATGAACCGTTTTTCTCAGCTTTATATAAAAAAAGTGTGTCTTCGCACACAGGATAATTATTTTTTAACATACCTAATTTTAAAAAAAGTTCTTTTTTTATGAAAATATTTGTGAAGGACCCTTGTGAAGGAAGCATTATTCTTGTGTGAGGATGTGAAAAGCGCATCTTATGTTTGAAACCATTTAAATAAATATTTTCTACAAAAAGCTTCTGAATACTAGATTGAAGAGAATTCACCGGATAGGAAATGTCTGGGCCACTAAATATATCGGGGCCATTGAATCTTGAAAGTCTTGAAAAATTACTAAAAAAAGGTTCTGGGACAATTACATCATCATCAATAAAACATATGAAATCACCTGAAGATTCTGAAATGCCAAGATTTCTCCTGTATGAAATATTAAGATTTGAGGTAAGTATATTTTTTATATTGTTAGATTCTGATAAGATAGGGGAATAACTTATTATCAATATTTCATAGTCTATATCTGATATTGAAAGTGACCTCTTTACAGATGCTATGCATCTATTGAAGTCTTTCTCTCTTGTTTTTAAAATTATTATCGAAAGCTTAGCCATTTAATCTTTTGCTTAAAATGTGGATTACTCCTGAAAATTCTCCAGAAGCATATGCTAAAACTGTTATAGGGAAAAAAAATGATGCTATCAGTTTTGTGATAAAAGTTTCTTTTTGATTGGATGTTATTACAAAGAAAAATAAGAAGTATGCCAAAGATATTATTATTTTTTTTCGTGGCTTTATTAATATGAAAAAAATAAGAAAAGGAAAGACCAAAATTGCTATAAGATTAGGTTTTAGAGGAGAATTGCTCATTTATCTCTAGATGAGATGACAGAATCGACAAAGAAATAAGGCTTCTGTATTATGAAGTGTTTGATCACAGGGCTTAAATATTCATTTATAACACCAAGAAAGAAGAATTGAAAGGCAAGACTAGATATAAGAGTAAATGCAGGAGTCTGGAATTTTTTTCGAGAAGAAGATATAAAGAAATATATTATATATACAAATAAATATGAGAAAAGTGACATACTTATAATGAAAGAAAAAGAAACTAAATTTGGGAAGGAAAGCACAAAGGTGGAATTGAATATTTCAAGTAGCTTTTTGAAGTCCATCTTTGATTTTCCGATATTACGAGGATTCACATATATCTTTTGAAAACCGGTTCTTGGTGTCATCTCGAATATGACACCCTTTAATGAGAATACCGGATTATTCTTATATTTGAGTAATACCTTTTTAACTAGCTCAGTCTTGCCTACAAAGAAGTCACTTACATTCCCCATATATTGTGAAAGACCAGCTATTCTGGCAAGTATTCTAAAAAAAGAGTTCCAGAAGCAATGATAGTTTTCTCTGATTCCTATCACTATATCTAGAGATTTTTTCTCCAATCTGTTGAGCAATTTTTCTATCTCTTTGAATGAGACTTGAAGATCTATATCGATTATGCCTGTATACTCATATTCTGAAAGTTCCAGTCCTGCAAGTACAGCTCTATCTTTACCAACATTATTAAGCAAATTGACAAGCTTAAATGGTATATTGCATTTTATTTTTGAATATATTTCTTCGGGAGTAGCATCATTGCTTGCATCATTAACAAAAATAAGTTCTCCTATCATTTCACTATATGAATCAGCCTGTAAGGAAAAATTTTCAATATTATCTATTTCATTATAGAGAGGAACAATAAGGCTTATCTTTCTTTCCAATTTAATGTCCTGCCAAGAACTTTTCGGCACTGAATGCAGCAATAGCACCGTCTGATGCTGCAGTGACAACTTGACGAAGTGGTGTATTGCGAACGTCACCAGCAACAAAGAGCCCAGGTGTATTTGTAGAGAGATCATCTTTTGAAAGAAGAAATCCTCTGTCATCCATGTCACATATTCCATCAAACAGCTTACTGTTTGGAATGAGACCAATAAAAATGAAGACTCCTCCAACATTAAGCTCGGAGATAGAGTTGGTTTTTTTATTTCTGATAGTTAATGATTCCACTTTATCAACGCCATTTATTTTATCAACAACACTATCCCAGACCATTTCGATCTTTGGCTCTTCTTTAAGTCTCTTCTGTATAATTTTTGTGGCTCTTAATTCATCCCTTCTATGTATTATATATACTTTATTAGCAAACTTTGTAAGGTAAAGAGCTTCTTCACATGCTGTATTTCCTCCACCAACTACAGCAATGACTTCATTTCTGAAAAAAGGGCCATCACAAGTTGCGCAATAGGAGACGCCCTTTCCAGTCAATTCTTTTTCACCAGGGACCTCAAGCTTTCTCCAATTTGAGCCTGTAGCGGCTATAATGCTTTTAGCCTTATAGGACTCTTTCCCCTTAATAATAAAAATATTACCATCTTTTTCAATAGAAAAGATTTCCTCTGTTATTATTTCGCAACCAAGTTCTCTGCATTGTTTTTCCATAAGGCTCATTAGTTCAAAACCGGATGTTTTTAATACACCAGGGTAGTTTTCGATCTCAGCTGTGATAAGTGGAATACCTCCGACTGCCATCTTTTCAAAGACCACACATTTAAGGCCTGAACGAGAACCATATATCCCTGCGGTAAGGCCTGCAGGACCTGAGCCTATAATAGCAATATCATATATATCCATTCACTCCTCCTTTCTGCTTTGTCTTTTTGTGAAATTCATCGTTGCATCGAAATTCCCTTTCACACATAGTATTAAACTATGCTTAGCCCGAATCGCTTCTTTGCGCCTTGACTTTCACAAAAATACTTTGCAGAACTGCTTTGTGCTTTTGAGTCCTTTTGACTCTTAGTCTTACATAATTCAGGGATAAGGGATAAGGGGTAAGAGGTAAGGAATTTATTCAATGTCCCTTTTACCCTTTCTTTTATATATGCTTTTCAATAAGCTCTTTAAGATATTCTTTTGGAAGTGCTCCAATTTGTGTTTCCACTACTTCGCCATCTTTGAACATGATGATAGTAGGTATGCTTCTAATGCCGTATCTCCCTGCTATATCAGGTGTTTCATCGACATTTACTTTTCCTATTGTTACTTTACCATCATAATCTTTAGAAAGCTCTTCAATAATAGGAGCAACCATTCTGCATGGGCCACACCAGTCTGCATAAAAATCTACTAGTGCAGGACCTTTTCCCTTTAATACCTCAGCCTCAAATGTTTCGTTTGTAAAAATCTTTGCCATAATCTACCTCCAATTTAATTAATTTAATTATATTCGGTGAACAGAAATTAATCATTCACTATTTGTCTTTGCTATTTTATTTGCTTCTCAGCCTTTCTCCTATAGAGTATACAAGATTATTATATAAATCTCTACCTATTCTTAATGACTCTTTATCATTATATAATTCCGAATAAAGTTCAAGTGTATCCATTAATAAATAAGCTCCTCGATATATCTGGGAGGGGTCAAAATTCCACAAGGATGCCCACCAATATTGGCATGAATAAAGAGCCTTATCCATTAATTCTCTAAGTCGTTTATCTGGTTTTTTAATAGAATTTACTTTACCTAAAATATAATGAGTAAGTACCCATTGATTGTGATGTATAGGATTTTTTCTGCTTTGCCAAAGAGGATACGGATCATCTGCTTCAAGATCTTGAACAGAAGCCGACCATGTGGATGGTGGAACAAAACCTTCTTTCATTGGAAAAGCATCGAATATTTCAGAAAGTGTGCATAGTTTTATATCTTTATGATTTTTTAATTCATATAGCATTGATCTTAAAAATTTTTCTTCATAATAATGATGATGATGCCCAAATGTTTCTCCATCCATAGCAATTATAAGATATCCATCTTTATTACCAAACCATGAGTCTAAATCACCACTAATTTTATTTATAAAATCACCTCCTTTCCAAGTATGAAAAGATAGTTGATTAGACCAAAAATTAGATCTAAGCAATACTCCTAATCCCGATACAGATGGTATGAAATCATGAGGAGTTTCTTTATGATAAAAATTATATGGAAGGTCATCGGTTATTATCCAATCATAACCATTATTTTTGATTATATTGCCAAGATGAGACGAAAAACACATCTCTGGTGGAAAAACTCCTCTTGGTTTATAGCTTTTTCCGAAAGCCTCTATGTTTTTTTCTTTATTTATGTCTAATTGTCTTTTAACTTCTTCATTTGGAATAAGTGGAAAAATAGGATGATAAGCACCACTACCGGTGAATTCTAACTTCCCTGAATCTCCTGCTCTTTTGAGCCCTTCTATAAGATCAGTTCTGCTGTTTTCGATAAATTTTTCTGTTAGGCTGTAATTGATATTTAATGTAAATTTTGGTGAAAGGTCTGAATTAAAAATGTCTATAAGTGGTTCATAGCATTCTTTTGCAATCTGGTTTATAACAAAGTTTAATTGTGTAGGTGGTTGATAGATGTGCAATAAAAAAGCAAGATATTTCATAATACTTCTTCTTATTATTTTTAATTACAATTATATATAAAAATTAAATAAAAAACAATTTATTAAATTAAGACAAATGGGTAAAAAGGTTAAGATTATACAGTACCAATTAAGATAAATAAATAGGAAAATGGAAAATGTGTGGAAAATATACCATTTACAGAATTAATATTGAGGAAAAATTCTACATTTTAATAATATACTATAATGAAAAATAGGAGAAAAATAGGATTAAATTAGTACTGGCATGGATACTGCTAAAATCAAATTGCTTGAAAAGAATCGGAGGTATTGATGAGCGAAAAAAAGAATGTTAATATCAGTGAAATTATTGATAAACACACTAAAAAAATAGAAAAAATATCGTCTAAGGCCCTGAAAATTCTTGAGGATAAAGATGAAGTCAAAAAAATAATAGATAAGTTGCTTAAAAAAATTAAAAATAAACATATAACTAGCGAACAGCTTTCAGTACTTATGCAAAATATAGCGTCTGGCATGAAAACAGATTTTTCTGTGGAAAATCTCAAAAAATTTTTTGAATCATCTATAAAAGGAAATGATAAAGAAAATTCAGAAAAGCATCTTAAAAATTTAATTTCTGAATATTCTCATGTTGAGAAAAAAATATTAGAAAATTTTGAAAGGACATCCCAATTTATTATCGATCAGTATATTGAGGTGATGAAAGAGAAGAATAGGATATCTGAACTTGAAGAAGAAATAAAAAAGGTAAAAGAGAAATCTGAACAGTATCTCACAATGTCAAGAAATCTTAAGAATGATTATCAAAGGTTAAAAGAGAGAACAGAAAGAGAAAAGGAAGAGATAATTAAGAATGCAAATGAAAAATTATTAATGAGTTTCTTGAATATAAAGGATGATCTTGAAAAAGCTATAGAATCACTTGAAAAAGATATTCCGAAAGAGCAAAGAAATTATTTTAGGGGGATAGAACTTGTATATCAGAAAATGGAAAAACTTCTTGAGGAAAACAATGTTGTCGAAATAGAAGCTCTTGGTTCTCAATTTGACCCTGCTATACATGAAGCAATGATGCAAGATAATGATTCTGAAGAGGAAGAGGGCATAATTACAGAAGTTTTTAGGAAAGGGTATTTATTTAATGAAAAGGTTATAAGGTCATCACTAGTTAAGGTTTCTACAGGCAATAATAAAACAAATAATAAATAAATTTGGGAGGATTTTATGAGCAAAATTTTAGGAATTGATCTTGGAACAACAAATTCATGTATGGCATACATGGAAGGTGGAGAGACACATGTTATTACTAATTCTGAAGGTGGTAGAACAACACCATCTATAGTGGCATTTTCAAAAAATAATGAGAGATTAGTTGGAGTTGTCGCAAAAAAACAAGCTGTTTTGAATTCGAAAAACACAATTAGATCTATTAAGAGACATATGGGAGAGAAGGGATATAGTGTAGACATTGATGGGAAAAAATATACACCTCAGGAAATCTCTTCGATGATATTACAGAAATTAAAGAGTGATGCAGAAAATTATCTTGGAGAGCCTATAACAAAAGCAGTAATTACGGTGCCTGCATATTTTAATGATGCTCAAAGAAAGGCAACAAAGGATGCTGGTACTATAGCTGGTTTAGAAGTTCTGAGGATAATCAATGAGCCTACAGCTGCTTCTCTTGCATATGGCCTTGACAAAAAGAATGATACTAAAATCCTTGTTTATGATCTTGGCGGTGGAACCTTTGATGTCTCCATTCTTGAAGTTGGTGATGGAGTTTTTGAAGTTAAGTCTACATCAGGCGATACTCACCTTGGTGGAGATGACTTTGATCAGAAAATAATTGATTGGATGGTTGCTGAATTTAAAAAGGAAAATGGTGTTGATCTTACAAAAGATCCTAAGGCTATGCAGAGATTAAAAGATGAAGCAGAAAAGGCAAAAATTGAATTATCCAGTAGAATGGAAACTGATATCAATCTTCCATATATAACAGCAAATGAAAGTGGTCCTCTTCATATGGAATTGAAACTTTCAAGAGCTAAATTTGAGAGTATGACAGATGATTTGGTAAATAAAACAAAAGAACCTTTGAAAAAAGCTCTTGAGGATGCGGGACTTTCACCATCTGATATTGATGAAGTAATTCTTGTTGGCGGACAAACAAGAATGCCAGCAATAAGTAAAATGGTAAAAGAATATTTTGGAAAAGATCCATATAAAAATATTAATCCTGATGAATGCGTTGCAGTTGGAGCTGCTATTCAAGGTGGAGTACTTGCTGGTGATGTAAAAGATGTACTTTTGCTTGATGTAACACCTCTTTCTCTTGGAATTGAGACTCTTGGAGGAGTTTTTACAAAAATCATTGAAAGAAATACTACAATCCCTACAAATAAAAAACAGATCTTCTCTACTGCAGATGATAATCAAAGTGCAGTAACAGTACATGTACTCCAGGGTGAAAGACCAATGGCTGCTGATAATAAGACTCTTGCAAAATTCGATCTTGTGGGAATTCCACCTGCACCACGAGGAATACCTCAAATAGAAGTTGCATTTGATATAGATGCTAATGGTATTGTCAATGTTTCTGCTAAAGACCTTGGTACTGGAAAAGAACAAAAGATTAAAATTGAGGTTTCTGATGGACTTTCTGAAGAAGAAATACAGAGAATGGTTAAAGAAGCAGAATCTCATAAGGCAGAGGATGAAAAGAAGAAGGAGCTCATTGAAATTCGAAATCAAGCGGACTCACTTGTATATTCTACAGAAAAATCATTAAAAGAATATGGAGAAAAACTTGATGCTGAAGAAAAGAAAAAGATTGAAGCAGCTATAGAAGAACTTAAAAAAGTAAAAGAAAGTGATAATATAGAAGAAATAAAAGCCAAAATAGAATCGCTAGCACAGGCAAGTCATAAACTAGCCGAGATGATTTATGCTAAAACTGGAGCTCAAGGTCAGACTGGACCGGAAACTGCACAGCCTGCAGGAGCATCTGAAAGTGCTAAACCTTCTGAGACATCTGA
>Ga0114934_10002202_pt1 | contig 12520 bp, 11 predicted proteins | sample 4SBtaG_2_FD_99695 | JGI IMG/M metagenome (GOLD analysis project Ga0114934, IMG submission 99695) | Deep subsurface microbial communities from Kolumbo volcano to uncover new lineages of life (NeLLi) - 4SBTROV10_white metaG | ecosystem: Environmental > Aquatic > Marine > Volcanic ... | reverse complement strand
AATCACTTGAATATAAAAATTATTAGTGGCACTGAAATTATAAGCGTCACAGTCGGTGAAAAAAGTATATCAAAAGATGATAAGACAGTTCTTTTTCCTGCTATAGCGGCCTCAGAACGAATATATAAAAAGGAACACTAATAATAAGCATTGTTTTTCCGATAAAATACAAAAAATTAGAGGTTTTACATATGCGTTTACTGATAATTATATTTTTTATCTTAAATATATTCTTAAATATCGCTTTCGCTGATAGCTCTTTATTCGCCGAGATAGTGAGTTCAGATGGATCGATTCCTATTAAGGGTGCTGCTGTCAAAATTGATGATCAGCAAGGACTAAGCGACAGAAATGGTAAAATAAGGTTTTTTGGGCTTCCATTTGGTCAAATATATATTCAGATACAAGCAAATGGTTACTCTTCTTATAGGGATATAATAAAAATAGATGAAGGAGAAAACTTCTATACATTTAAACTCAATGAGAAAAGCGATAAAATACTTATTAGTGGTTTAGTAAAAAATGGGACAAATGACCAACCTGTATATAATGCTAAAGTGCAGATTGGAGCAAGGTCTGTAAAAACCGATGAAGAGGGAAGATATTCCCTAAAAAATATCAATAAGGGTGAAATCAATATAATAGTCTCTAAAAATGGATTTATTACCTCTACTCTGCAAAGAACATGTGATAAAGATACTTTTATTCCTATTAAACTTAAACCTGTTTTTTCTGAATATTCCTTGAGTGGCAATGTAATAGACAGGGAAAATAAGGAACCTATACAAGGTGCAACTGTATTAATCGATAATATCCCTATTATAACTGATAATAATGGTCATTTTTTTAAACAGAATCTTTCAATAGGAATACACAAATATTCCGTTAATAAACCAGGGTATGTTTCTTTTAGTGGAAATATAATGTCCTCGAAAGAACCTATGGTATTAAATATTAAGCTTCAAAAAATAGCAAAATTTTCATCATTAAGTGGTGTAGTTTGTGATTTAAATGGTATTCCTGTTTCTGGTGCTATAATTTCTATATCAGGACAAAAGACAATTTCTTCCGGTACTGGTGAATTTAACTTTCCAAAACTCAGACAAGGAATATATGAGATCAAGTGTAATGCAGATTCTTATATGCCTTTTTCTCAAAAAATATCTTTATCTTCTTCCTTTGAATCCCAAAAAATAACTCTTAAAAAAAAGGAATTACTTGGAAAATTAAATGTTATTGTAAGAGATAGACTAACAAATTTCCCACTTTCAAAGGTATTTATTAATATTGAAAATCTTGAAACTACTACACATAAAAATGGTGAAGCAGAATTGTCATATCTTTCTTATGGAACTCATGAGATTCATATCAAAGCATCCGGATTTGCTCCATTAAATTCAAAAATTAATATTTCAAAACCATATTCCGTATGCGAATTTCTCTTAGAGCCTATGCTTTCAAAACCAGAAGATAATAATCCGGTTTCAAATATATTTAAACAGCAACATGTAGAATTCGAGGATGTAAAAAATATAGTAAAGCCAGAGAAAATTGAAAAAAAACAATTATTAAAAAATAAATCTCAAAATCCCGTATCAGAACAAACAAAACCATCAATCGCTTCTATAGAGGGAAAAATTGTTTCTGACAAAGATGACTCTCCATTAAAAGGAGTCATAATAAGCATTGGTAATAAGACTGCCAAAAGTGATGAAAAAGGTTATTATTCAATGACTATTAAATACGGCGATTATGAAATAATGGCTCTTGCTGATCATTTCAGAATATATAGACATATGATACATGTTTCAAATCCGCGAGTAGTTTTTAATATGAGGCTTGAAAGTAATATAAGCTATATTGATGTTCATGGATCAATCAAATTTACTAATGAAAAACATAAAATGGAAAATATAATTATAAAACTTGGAGAAAAAAGTGTACATCCTGATATTAATGGTAATTTTTCCTTTTCCATGGTAAAAACAGATTTTTATTCTATACAGGTAATAGACTCTGGAAATATTATATATACCGATGATATTCTAATTAGTGAAGAGAAAAATAATATTCATCTGGAGATCTGATGCCTCTATTTTATTATACAGCTAAGGATGAAAACGGAAATATTCTCAGCGAAAGTATAAAAGCTTCAAATTTTAATGAGGCTCAACGTATTCTTAATGAAAAAAACATTGAATACTTCAATCTAATTGAACAAAAAAAAGTTTCTATATTCAACTGGCAAACTATTTCAAGAAAAAATATTCTGTTTTTTACAAGATATTTTGCTGTTCTTTCTAGAGCAGGCGTATCTGTTTTTAAAGCACTCAATATACTTGAAAAACAGGAAAGGAATCATAGCTTTAAAGAAAAATTATCTATTATCAGACAGGAAGTAGAAAGTGGAAAAAACCTTTTTCAGGCATTTTTTAGATTTGCTGATATTTTTGGAAATTTGTATTGCAATCTTATTAAAATAGGTGAAGAAACTGGAAGACTCTCTGATATTTTAGACAGAATGGCTGATTATATAGAGTCAAAAAGAGATCTTAAAAAAAGAATAATATCAGTATTAATATACCCGGCAATAGTATCATTTCTGATCTTTGCTATTACAATGTTCCTTTTTACTGTAATTGTACCCAAATTTGCAGAACTTTACTGGCAACTTGGAATAACTGAAAATTATCTTCCAGGTATAACAAAAATAATGATATCTATAAGTGATTTTATAAGAGATTATCTCATGTGGGAGATATCCTTTATAGTGCTTACAGTTGCTACTATAATAGAAATATATAAAAGTAAGGCTGGAAGATTTTTTATTGATGATCTTCTACTTCATATTCCTATAATAGGTTCTATGATAATCAGATATAATATGAGTATTTTTAGTATAAATCTAAGTGTACTTTTTGAAGCAGGATATTCAGTACTTAGGTCTTTCGATATGGCTATTGAGATAGTAAGTAATGTCTCTTTAAAAAGTAAAATGTCTAAGATAGTAACTTCTTTGGAAGGCGGAAAAAATATTGCCCAATCATTTAGGGAAGTTGAGGTAATACCTATACTTGCTGTAGAGATGATAGAAATAGGAGAAGAAACAGCATCATTTGATAAAATGCTAAAATATATATCCGAATTCTATGATAAAGAACTCAAATATGCAATTGATACCTTTGTATCTCTCATTGAACCTTCACTTATTATCTTTTTAGGGATTATCGTATTGCTTGTACTTCTTGCTATTTACCTCCCTATATTCAATCTGGCTGCATCCATTAAGGTTCATTAGATTATTTTATCCCTCCCCACTTCCTACTTCCCATTTTCTCAATTCTTAATTCAAAATCTAAAATCTATAATCCAAAATTTCTTCAATGTCCTTTTTACCTTTAACCCTTAATCTTTCTACCCACTTTCCTTATGCCTTCTTCGATAAATAATAATTTCCTATACAAAGTCTATCTATATTCATATTAGAAAAACTTTTTACTGCATCCTCAGGTGAGCATACTATTGGCTCATTATTATCATTAAATGATGTATTTATTATCAAAGGTATATTGAATTTTTGATAATATTTTTTTATTAAGCGATAATATATTCCGTCTTTTTCATCAACTGTCTGATATCTTACACTTCCATCAATATGAACTGCTGCAGGAATATCATTTTTTTTATCTTCATTAATCCATGCAACATTGAGCATAAAATTATTGGGAGTAGATGTATCTACATAATCTGAAAGAAATTCCCTTAAAATACTTATTCCATATGGGCGAAACCATTCTCTATGTTTTACCTTATCATTAAGTATTTCACGCATATTTGAAATGCTCGGACTTGCAAGAATGCTTCTTTTCCCAAGAGCTCTTGGGCCAAATTCCATGCGACCTTGAAACCATCCGATTATTTTTCCTGAATAAATATCAGAGCATACCCTTTCAAGCATTTCTTCTTCTTCAAGATATTCACATTTAAATCCAGAGTTTAAAACCGTATTTTTTATACTTGAATTTGAATATCGTGGCCCTAAAGAAGCATTTTCCATAATCAAGAATCTTGGTTCTTTATTAATAGCATGTTTAACATATAAGGCAGCTCCAAGCGCCCCCCCTGCATCTCCTGCAGCTGGTTGTATAAATATGTTTTTAAATCCGGATTTTTTTTCAATCTTCCGATTCATAACACAATTAAGTAATACTCCTCCAGACATACAAATATTCTCACTTCCAGTAAGTTTTCTTGCATATTGCGTAACTGCTATCATACGTTTTTCTAAAAAGTCCTGAAGAGTTGCTGCAATATCAAAATGCTTCTGCAACAGTTCTTCCCCATTATTGCGTTGTTTCCCAAACATTTTAATAAATTTCGATGTATAAGCTATTTGTCCACTCTTAAAATCAAAAAAACCATGTTTTAAACAAAAACTACCATCATCAAAAGTATCGAAAAGCTGACTGAATTCCTTTTTAAAAACAGGTTTTCCATAGGAAGCCATAGCCATTACCTTTCCTTCACCTCCATTTGCTCTAAAACCAAGAAAGGATGTAAATGCAGAATAAATCAATCCAGGTGAATTTGGAAATCTTTGCTCCTTGAGTGTCTTAATAGTATTACCTTCCCCCTTTGAAATAGTCAAAGTTGCAAACTCACCAACTCCATCAGCTGTAACTATTGCAGCCTCATTAAATGGAGATGAAAAAAACGCACTTGCTGAATGGGATATATGATGTGATGAAAAAAGTACTTTCCCATCATATCCTAGTTCTTCAGATATTTTTATAGGAAGAATTAGTCTTTCTCCAAGATATCGAGGCATATATTTCATAAAAGCCCTATAAGAATATGGAAAAGTCTCAATAAAAGATTTGAGTACTCTCCAAAATTTAAGGAAAGGTTTTTCATAAAAAACAATTATATCTAAATCATTTACAGTTATATTTGCTTCAGAAAGACAAAAGTTTATTGCTCGTATAGGAAAATCTTGAGAATGCTTAATTCTATTAAAGCGTTCCTCCTGTGCTGCATATAATTTTTCATCACAAATAAGACATGCTGCTGAATCGTGAAAATAACAAGAAATTCCAAGTATATTCATATACCTGCATAAATAAAAGTTATCATTGCTGAAGGGCCAAGAGCAAATACTAAAATAGCAAGCAAAATAAGCATTATTAAAAGAGGAGCAAAAAAATAAAGTTTATTATTCTTGATTAATTTAATAGTCTCTCTAAACAAAAGAATTATCTTTTTCATTATTTACCTCATGACTGGCTTTCCATTTCTTCGATGGTATTCAAATTAGATTCTTCTGGAATGAAAAATCCAGATTCTTTGCATTTTTCCTCTTTTGAAAAGATAAGAAATAATTTAAAGAACCCAACTAATGTAAAATAAATTAATGTAAGAAAAATAGGAAGAAGCGTTTTCTGAAATACAAATGATGCAATAAGTTCAATGAATCTCTTTATCTTTCCAAACATAATATAATTTTTGCATTAATTCGATAAATAGTCAAATTTAGATAGATATATGGTACTGTATAATCTTTGTAGGTAAAAGGACATTGAAGAAATTATAGATTTTAAATTTTGGATTTTGAATTGTGGAAATTGGGGTTTGTGTCTTCATTCATTTCATCAATGTTGTACTCAATATTGTGAAATGTGAAGATCAGGCCCCAATTGATGTGTGAAGATTAGTCCATAGAAAACTGTGAACTAAAAAAATAATTGATAAAAGTCTTTTTATATTTTAACATATATTTAATAAATATGTGGAGGAATTATGATACTTGTAATAGGATTTATTTTTATCGTACTTATAGCAGGCTTAATATTCTATTTTATTTCATTATATAATGGGCTTATAGCACTAAAAAACAATATTAAGAAAAGCTGGTCGAATATTGATGTTCTTCTTAAACAAAGACATGATGAACTTGGAAAGTTGCTCCCTACAGTAAAGGGGTACATGGAATATGAAAAAGAGACCCTTCAGAAGATAACTGAGGCCAGGACAGCTTTTCTCAATGCAAAAACTGTGGGAGAAAAGGCTTCTGCGAGCGGGTTGATGGGAAATGCATTAAAATCATTATTTGCAGTAGCAGAGAATTATCCTGATCTTAAAGCAAATGCAAGTTTTATACAACTTCAGCAGAGAATATCCGAAATAGAAAATCAAATAGCCGATAGAAGAGAATTTTATAATGATAGTGTAAACGCTTATAATATCAGAATAGCTCAGATCCCTGATGTATTTATAGCCGGTATGCTACATTATACACCAGAGGAGATGTTCAAAGTTGAGGAAAGTGATAAACAGGATGTGAAAATCTCCTTTTAATTAAAATGCATATTCTAATAATCGACGATGAAACCGAAGTAGCATATACTATTAAGCGTGCTCTTAAAAAGAAGGAATATTCCATCAAATCAATTCAGGACCCCGAAATTATAATGGATAATCCTGAATATGCTGGTGAATTTGGTCTTATACTTCTTGATATAAATATGCCAAAAATAGATGGATTGACTCTTCTTAAAGAAATAAAACGAGTTGCTCCACAAATACCAGTTATAATAATAACGGCTTTTGGTTCCGAGAATATAGCTGTTCAAGCTATAAAGGCAGGAGCTTCAGATTATCTCAAAAAACCATTTACTATTAAAGAACTCCGTGATATTTGTGAAAAGTATCTTTCTTGCATCAATGATCAGATATATAAAGATGAATTCCCAGAAATAATTACAAATAGTAAAAAAATGTATTCTATACTTAAACTTCTAAAAAAAGTGAAGGATATTGATGTAACTGTACTTATTACTGGAGAATCTGGTACTGGTAAAGAATTAATTGCTCGTTCAATACATAATGCATGGTCTAAAAGTGAAGAGCCTTTTATACCTATTAACTGTGGTGCTATTCCAGAAAATCTTATAGAATCAGAGCTTTTCGGATTTGAAAAAGGAAGTTTCACTGGTGCTATTTGTACACAGAGAGGTAAATTTGAAATAGCCGGAAGTGGGAGCATTTTCCTAGATGAAATTGGGGAACTTCCAATAGCACTTCAACCTAAACTCCTTAGAGTACTTCAGGAAAAAAATTTTATGAGAATAGGTGGGAATAGCTTTTTACCTGTTAAATGCAGAATTATAACCGCTACACATCAGGACCTTGAGAAAGAGGTTAAAGCATCTAATTTTAGAGAAGATCTTTTTTTCAGATTGAATATAGTAAGAATAGATCTTCCGCCATTGAGGGAGCGAAAAGAAGATATAGTACTTCTTGCTAATCATTTTATTAAATATTTTAATAAAAAATATGGATTCTCATGGATAGGAATAGATGAAGATGCAAGTGATTTACTTACTAATTATAGTTTTCCTGGAAATATAAGAGAACTTAGAAATATTATAGAAAGAATAATGGTGACAGCAGATGGGAATATCATAAATAAAACACATATTAAAAAGATATATGGTATTGAAAATACTTTAAGATATAAGGATATGCTTGAGAGAGATTATCATGATTTAAAAAGGGAAGTAATTAATAATTTTGAAAGACAATATTTCACAAGGCTTATGAGTACATTTAATGGTAATATAAGTAATGCTTCAAAACATTCAGGATTACCAAGAAAAACTATATATGAAAAATTAAAGGAGCATAATATTGAACAACAGAATTATAGAAATCAGAAATAAAATCGATGAAATTGACAAAGAAATTTTTGATTTAATAGAAAAGCGTGCTAAATTAGTAATAGAAATAGCTAAGATAAAAAAAGAAGAATCTCTTCCTGAAGAAGATCTTAATAGAGAAAAGGAGATATTTGCTAAGATTAATGGATATATAAACACAAAAATAAGCAAAGAGTATTTGAATAAGATATATAAAAATATTATACTATTTTGTAAAAAAGTAGCATATTAAAATAAAGGAGGAGAAAAATTATGAACCCATTTAGATTGATTATCATGCTTATTATTATAATAGGAATTGCATCTGGCACTGCGGGAAAATTCATGATAGTTACTGGATATGATTTTGGTATAAAAGTTGTTCCTAAAAGTAATTTTTATATAATGCCATTTTTTCTAAATCTTCATAATGTATTTGGCGATATTGACGAATTATCCCCAGAAGTCATAAAGGCTGGTATTGCTAAATTCCCTAAAGCAGCTCCTGATATCAAGAAATATACAGATGAACTAAATAATTTCGTAATTTGTCGAAATAATCTCTATATTATACAGCAAGCAGTAAATAAATACCTTGATAAAAATGTATATAATACAGTCAAAGAAGGACCGGTTGACTGGAAAAAGATTTACGAGTTCCTCCCTAATTATCAAGAAAAGTCCTGCCCTGATGGTGGAAGTTACTATATTTATAAAGAGAATAATGAATACAAGGTAGGATGTACATCACATAGAACTATTGATAACCCTAGAATAGGATTTTAATTACATATCCTCGGAAGAGGAATATCCATCATGGTTATCATGCCAGGTTTTGCTTTTAAAAGAAGAGGCAGACAATTTACAGTACATGCAATTGTACCTATTCCACCTGGACATTCAGGCTTAATTGAAAGATGAATATCAGGGTCTCCATATATATTTATATAATCTCCTGTATCAATGTCTTCTAGCTCGGGTTTTACTTGTTGTGGATGAATAAGGGTAATAACTTTCTCCCCATTTTTTATCCCATACCCAATATGCTTACAACCTGCAACCATTCCTGGCTTGACATGTACATATTTTGTTATCCTTTCTGTCTTTGAGATAATGGGTTCTCTTATTTCTTCAATAGAGTCAAGTTCAATTCCCATTGCAAGTGCTATCATACTTATGGACTGCTGAAAACCAATATGTCCTACAATACTACCATCCTCAATCCCTTTTTTGAATTCTTCAGGACTTGTAGCTACACCCTGAGTTTTCATTACTGTAGGACCAAATGGTGAAAGATCATTTATTCTAGATGCTTCAATTCTGTTTATACTTCTTGATACTCCACTCATCATAATCACAAGTGCATCAAGGACAAAGCCAGGATTTATACCAGTCCCTAAAATAGAAACACCATGTTCTCTAGCAGCCTTATCCATATTATCAGAAAGTTCCTTATTAGCTGCCCATGGATAGGCCATTTCTTCGGCAATAGTAATTACATTAACACCTTCTTTTACACAAGACATGATAACTTCATATACTTCGGTAACAAAGGAACTTATTGCAACAACTATAATATCTGGTTTTGTATTTCTTATCTCTGCAATATAATCACTTCCAACAGTTATTCCAGTTTTACTTGAAATATCAAGTATTTCTGATAAATCTTTACCTATTTTTCCTGGATCTGCATCACAAGCACCTACTAGTTCAAGACTTTTCTTTGAAAGAATGAGCCTTGCCATCCCAGCACCCATAGCACCCAAGCCCATTTGAACAACTCTAATTTTTTTCATCTTTTCCCCCTTAAAAAAAGTATATTTAAAACAATCCATTTTTACGCATCTCTTCGATCAGATTCTTAGCAGTCTGTAGATTGCCTTTGGGACTGCAGTGATCATCACCTATTAGAAAATATTCATCTCTGATTTCTCCCTTTTTCCATAGTCTTGAGAATTTATCATAATTATCATTAAACATAATATTATTCTTTTTTACAAATTCTTCCATCACTTTATTCTCATCCTCTGGATAATTCTGAAATAATACAAAACTCCCATTCTCTCTGCATAATGTGACTATTTTTGAATAATCTTTTATTAATAATCTATTGACCTTATCAGTCAAATCAAAATCAGTCGATTTTCCTGAATTTATAAAAGATTTTAAAAAATCTCCTTCATTTTTCATACCTGCTAAATAATAGTATTTTTGTGATTTTCGATAATCTTTTTTATCAAAATAATGCTCAGCCATTATTTTTTTGAGCTCATTATCAAAAGGAAAATAAGACATTGCTTCTAAAAGTACTTTTTCTTCGTTTTCAGTATCCATAAGATTATCATTATATGTAAAAATAAGGCCAATGAAAAAATTTTTCTTTTTTTCAAGCTTCAAAGCCTTCTTAAAATAATCCACAGCTTCAATGAAATATTTTTGTCTTCTCAAGGCAGAACCTATACAGAAATATGATAAAGCTTTATTAGATTTATATTTAAGGGCTTTTCTAAAAGTGATTTCTGCAGAATTATAATTATTAAGTTCTAAATATGAATATCCTGTATTTATCAAATTCATTTGATGAATATAATCATCAAGCTTTTTTTCAAATTCTTTTAAAAATTGACGATTTTCTTTTTTCTTGAAATATGAGTCTATAAAATTACATACTTTTTGGGAATTTTGTTGAATTTTGCTAATTTTATAAACAAAATATAAACTCTCTTTTTCTCCAAAAAGGGATTTAGATGCTTCTAGTACTTCTCTAAAATGCTCTATACTCTGAAAGCCACGGTTCATTACATTTTTGAGATAGTATTTCTTTCTTTCAGGATTATTTATTTTTTTATAATATTCATAAAGTTTCCAAGCACATTTTGAACTCTCTGCATTTTCACAACCATCATTATAAATAGAAAGTGCTTCCTTTTCGTCTCCAAGCTGTTCTTTTATTTCTCCAAGCATGAAATATGTCTTTTTTATTGTTCTATTTATAAGAAGTACTTTTTTTAAATATGATGAAGCAGACTTTAAATCCCCTTTTTCCTTTAATATCTGAGCGATTTTTATAAGTATTTCAGGAGAAGCATGTTCAGATATTTTTAAATAATTTTCCAAGGCTATATCCATATTTCCTGATTCATATGCAATATTCCCTGAAAAAATTATTAATTGAGGGCTTTCTGGAAATATTTTTAATGCAGTTTTACAATATTGAGAAGCTCTTTTTAAGTTCTTTTTTTCAATGAGTATATCTATTATTGCAGAATATGCAGGAAGATAATCTGGATTATTTTTAATGACTTTTTCAAGCATTAAAACAGGGTCTTTTCGATTTTTAATACAGTTATTATTAAGTAGCATAGCATATTTTGTTTGTACAAAGGCATTGTTTGGATAATTATTTTCTATATTATAAAACATATCTTTAAGATCATTCTCTGAATAACCATTTTTTAACATCACATCAAGCAAGATCAAAATATTTTCAGGATAATCAGGAGCATTTTTAATCCCTTTTTTAAAATTCTCAATGGCTTCTTTTTCAAATCCGCCAAACATATTAGTATATATTTTTCCTATTATATAATAAGACTCTCCAAAATCTGGAGATGATTCTATTACCTTATGAAACCATTTAATGGAAAGGGAATAATTTTTTATCTTTAAATATAAAAGAGCCATACAGAATTCATAAGCACAATCATCCTTGAATAGTGTGAATCTGTTTTTTCTAAGTATTGAAAGTGCTTTAAACAATCTTCCCTGCTCAATCAAAGTACGACAATACCAAGAGATAAAATAATTTTTTAGATTATTGTCATCTTTATTATTCTCAAAGAGAACTCTTGCTTTATCAAAGTGCTTTTGTCGAAAATAGCATATGGCTTTTCCAAGCTTATCTTCGGATGAATCCCCCGATGAAAATAGATCAAGTGCTTTTTTTAATTCATAGTTTTTTAAAAAAAACCATTTTTTATCATTAAATTTATTAAGGAGAAAAGAGTTTTTCTTTTTTAAGATATTTTCCGGTTCATAAAATGGAATTGTATTTCTTTCTTTTTTCAAAGAATCAAAAAGAACATCCTGAACATTATTATTTCCATAATCAAGAAATCCAAATTTTATAAGGATTAGTTTTAACAGTCTCAAAGACCTTATATGCTCAGTAAGAATATCAAAAAATCTGATATTTTTATTATTTTTACTGGAATAGTCTCTGAAATTCCAGTAATTTGCCTGGCCTATCTGAACTATAGTCAAATAGGGTTTATAAAGAGAAAGCCATTTTGGAAGCCTTTTTAAAAGCATAGCTGTATTGCAGGTAGGCATCCCTTTATTAATGACTCGATATTTTTCTTCTCCTAACAAACTATTTAAATAGCTTGGATAATCAAGCCCGTCAGCTACACCTGCACTATATGTGAAAGAGTCTCCAACACACAAAATCACCCTTTTTCCATGTCTATTATCATAAGTCTCAGGTCTAAAATTATTAATATATCCGATTATCCTTAGAGAAAATTCAAGCAAAAGTATACAGAATAGTATTCCTAATAAAAAAACAATTATTTTTTTAAACATATAGCATTTTTCCTGAAAATCATTGTTCTGATGATATTATATCAGGTACTTTAAAATTATTGTAGGTAAAGCAGTCAACAGCCTGTTGGCAGAGTGTTGAAAAACTCTGTGGCAAATCCAATGATATTTCTTAAGTCCTTCACAAAAACTGTATATTTATAGAAAATGTGGTCCCGTTCACACATTACTGCAAGCCCCATTGGTTTAGCAGTTACTATAGCAACCAAACAGGGGCTTTACTT
>Ga0114934_10002201_pt1 | contig 12523 bp, 11 predicted proteins | sample 4SBtaG_2_FD_99695 | JGI IMG/M metagenome (GOLD analysis project Ga0114934, IMG submission 99695) | Deep subsurface microbial communities from Kolumbo volcano to uncover new lineages of life (NeLLi) - 4SBTROV10_white metaG | ecosystem: Environmental > Aquatic > Marine > Volcanic ... | reverse complement strand
CTTGGTAATAAGAATTTTTATCTTTTAGCCACTTGTTAACAAAATTACGAATGATTTTTGTCTTGCCCGCATTTTTCTTTTCCCACATTGGGTACTGGAAAGCCATTTCGTAAGCAATCTTCCGAGCTATGTCTTTTTGAATCTTACCAAAAGTAAGGGCGGTTTTAGGTTTTGCTGCTTCCAGTATCGATAATATTTTGGTAACTCCCTGGAAATTATCTAAATATCCAAAAGGAAGCCAATCTTCTACTAGCTCGAGAGCTCTGTCGCATTTTTTGATTTTCTGGTATTCCTTCTGTCCAGGAAAGTCCTCCAATTTTTTTAGTTCTTCCTGAAAATGGGCAACTATTTCTTTAGAAGCAGGTTTTTCTTTTTTCTCCTTCTTTGACTTTTCCTTCTCTTGATTTTCTGGTTTATTTTTTTCAGTTTCTTCGACTTTTCCTTTTTTTGGTGCTTCCTTCTTCTGTGCTTCTTGCTCCTTTTTCCAGACTCCAGCCTCTTTCAATAACTTTTTGGTATTATCAAGTTTCGAAAATTCTGGAGGCATTCCTATTCCTTGAGGTATTTTTTCCATCGACATAATCTAATTATTTAGATTGAGGCCTCAGTTCTTCTATTAGTTTTTCAATTTTTTCTTTCTCTTTCTGGCGTTGTTCTAATTCGCCATTAAGATTGGTGACTCTATCCATTGCCCTTTTGTAATCTGGATCATTGTCGAAGCCCGCTGCTCTATTTCTAGCTTGTTCTTCTTCAATCTCTGCTTCTTTAAGCTCTTCTTCTATTCTTGCTATTTCTTTATTGATATCCTCTAACTCTTTTTGTAGTTTCTTTAGTTCCTTTTCTTTATCTTCTTTGTTTCCAGTTTCTTCCTCTTTCTTGGCTGGTACTTCAGCTGGTCTTTCCGTTAATACTTTGGAGACGCCACCTATTTTGATAGGTTCAGGTCCTTCTTTAGGTGTAGCAGGAGGAACACTGTCAATGCCAATATGAACCTTTTCTTGAGGAATATTTTTCTCATTTTTTTGGTCCTTCTTCTTAGGAAGGAATTTTTCGAAACGTCCCATATTTTTTTAATTAGATTAAAGTTAGTTTATTAACTATGAGGGTGAATTATTTTATCTATGACTCCATATTTTTTAGCTTCTTCCGGAGACATCCAAAAATCTCGGTCGGTATCTTTCTCTATCCTTTTTATTGATTGATTGGTATGCTTGGCGAGCAGTTGATTAAGGCGACTTTTTACTTTAAGAATGTGAGAGGCAGCGATTTTTACATCAGTTGCTTGTCCTTCTGCTCCTCCTAGAACTTGATGAATAAGAATTTCTGAATTAGGAAGGGAATACCTTTTCCCCTTTTCTCCAGAGGCTAAAAGAATAGCTCCTCCAGAAGCAGCTGTTCCAATACAAATAGTAGCTACATTTGGCTTGACATACTGCATAGTGTCATAGATAGCCATAGTGGCAGTTACTGACCCTCCGGGAGAATTAATATAAAGGAGGATATCCTTTTTAGGGTCTTGATGTTCTAAGAATAAAAGCTGAGCAATAACTGTGTTAGCTAGAGGATCGTTGATTACCCCTCCCAGGAAGACAATTCTTTCTTTTAAAAGACGGGAGTAAATATCGTAGGCCCGCTCTCCAACAGAGGATTTCTCTATCACTGTAGGAATGAGGACACTACTAGATGAGGAATATATATCTTCTCTGTTCATATTTGACTAATTTAGTTTAATATAGTTTGCTATAGTTGATTATAGCAGTTTAGAATCTGGAATTCAAGAGAGAAAACCTGTATACTAAAAGAATCGAGATTTACTTTATGAAGGAGAAAGAACTATCTATCATTGTTCCTACTTACCAAGGAGGAAAATGGATTAAAAATACAATTAATACATTATTGGAAGCATTTCCTTATGCTGAAATTATTGTTGTTAATGATGGAAGCAATGATGAAACCAGTAAAATAAAAGATATTTTTGGAGAGAGAATTGTGTATTTAGAAAACAAGAAGAATCGGGGGAAAGGGTATAGTTTGAGAAAGGGTTTTGCTACAGCTCAGGGAAAGTATATTATCTTTACTGACGCCGATTTACCTTTTGGATTAGAAGCAATAGAAAAAGTATTAGGAATGCTAAGAGAAGGCAATCCGGTAGTTATTGGAACACGAGAAAAGTTTTATAATAATACTTTCTATAAGTCTTGGTTAAGGCCAGGTTTGTATTCTCTTCTTCATTTTCTCTTCGGTTTGTCTTATCGGGATACCCAATGTGGATTAAAAGGGTTTTCTCAGCAAGCGGGAAAGGAAATATTACCTTTTACTATCGTTAATAGATTTGCTATTGATATTGAGATGCTCTTTTTAGCTAAGAAGAAACATTTTCCGGTGAAGGAAGTATTGGTAGAACAAGAAGTGTTTACCCCTTCTACCTTTAATATGGCTAATATTATCAAAATGTTTTTTGACCTCTTAACTATTCGCTTCCATTACTATGGGATTAAGTAAAGGCCAGAAAATAGTTATTATTCTCCTTTTTGTTTTGATTTATGGGTTCTTAATTTCCCAGGTGCCTTGGCAACTGGTATTTTCTAACACAATGGTTGCTGGAGGTGATACTGGTTCTCATAATTATGTTGCTTATTATTCTCAGAAGATTTTTCCGAAAATAAAGTGGTGGTCACCTGATTGGTATGCTGGATTTCCTTTCCTTTATTTTTATCCTCCTCTTCTTTATTACTTTACAGCTTTTTTAAGCCACTTCTTTCCTTTAAACATTATTTTTAAATTAATTACCCTTTTAGGAACTTTTCTCTTGCCCTTGATGGTCTTCCTTGGTCTTTATTTTCTTGATTTCCGTTTTCCTATTCCTTCTCTGGGAGCTCTTCTTAGTTTGAATTATCTTTTTTTAGAAAAATTCTCTATTTATGGAGGAAATATTCCTAGTACTCTCGCTGGGGAATTTTCTTACTCCTTTGCTTTTGCTCTTTTCTTTTTGTTTAGCGGTTTATTAGTTAAAGGCATCAAAAAAAATCGTTATCTTCTCCCTCTCATTTTTATTCTTTCCCTGATGGTTCTTAGCCATCCTTTCTCTGTAATGGTAGCTCTTCTCTTTGCTCTGCTTCTTTTAGGGGAAGAGATAATTAGAAAAAACGGGAGAAAAGCCATTATCTTTTTAACTAAGGTGTTTGGTCTTACTTTTGCTTTAACCACTTTTTGGTCTTTACCCTTCCTTCGCTTTCTTCCTTATACTTCTAAGATGAGTTGGACAAAGGCTATTCATTTAGGAGAAATTTTTCCCCCTGTTCTTCTTCCCTGGCAAATTATTGCTTTAGGAGGAATTGCTATTGCCTTCTTCTATAGAGATAAAAAAATTATTCCCCTTCTCTTAATCATTATAGCTGCCTTACCTCCTTTTCTCTTTTTAAATCATTCCAGCGTCTGGAATGCTCGCTTTCTTCCTTTTATGCTAATGGGTAGTTTACTTCTAGCTACTTATGCTCTGGGAAAGTCATATCAAATTCTGGATAAGACATTGAGTCGGAGAAATAAAAAATGGTTCTTAGGAGGAGCGGGAATCTTGTTGTTATTTGCTGGTTATGTAGTTATTCGTTATATTCCTGCTCGGGTGAATTACATTCCCTCCTGGGAACAATGGAATTACGAAGGGATTGAAAGCAAGAAGCAATTTCCAGAATTAAAGGAACTAGCCGATTATTTGAGAAGTCTTCCCTTTGGAAGGGTAATGTGGGAATATCGGAAAGAATATGATAAATTTGGCACTCCCCGAATATTGGAAGATCTACCTATTTGGGATAATAAACCTACCTTTGAAGGATTATTGATTGAATCTTCTCTCTCTGGTTATTTTCATTTTATTAATCAGGCAGAGACAACAAAGACACCGACTTCAGCTATTGCTGGTTTAAAATATCCTTCTTTCAATTTCGCTCATGGGGTTAAACATCTTCAATTGTTTGGTGCTCAGTATTTCGTTGCTTTTACAAATGATATTAAGCAATTGGCTAATCGTTATTTAGTAAAGTTGGCGGATAAGGGGGAATTCAGTGTTTATCGGGTACCGAATGCTCAATTAGTGGAAGCAGTTCCCCAAATCCAACTCCGCCCTTTTAAAAAAGGATGGTTAGATAAATCAATAGATTGGTATAAAGGAATGGATTTTTCTCATTTCCTTGTTTTTTACCATAATAAAAAGGAAGAAAAAGAATTGCAGTTTTATGCCTCTTTTCCTCCCTTAAAGAGAAAAAAAATAGAGGCAATTAATTCCTCTATTAAAATAGTTTCTGTAAAAAATGATAGCCTTACTCTTTCTCTGCCTTATCTTAATCGTCCTTATTTAGTTAAATATACTTATTTTCCTGGCTGGAAAGTCAAAGGGGCAAAGGGACCTTATTTGATTAGTCCTTCCTTTATGATGATAGTCCCTTATCAAGAAAGAGTAACATTACAATTCGGCTACAATAATTGGGATAAAATAGGAATGATACTTTCTCTTATTACGTTGATTTTTCTTTTTGCTTTTCCAAAAATTGGAAAACCTTCTCACTTCGTAGTAAACCTAAAGAAAAAGCATCTAAATTCTCCTGGTTGATTTTTTGCCTATTTTCTTCCTCAGGTATTTGTTGAAGAATAGCAGCACTCTTTTTTTGGATTTCTTCAGGAGAGACAGTAATATTTTCTTTATCGGCAATTTCTTTTAGAAGCAAGGCTGCTTTGGCTCTTTTTTCTGCCAAGGGACGTAATTCTTTTTCTAGTTCTTCTTTTGTTTTTTTAATTTGTTCTAAGTACTTATCAAAAGATAAGTGAATTTCTTCTACTCGTATTTTAAGTTCTTTTATTATCTTTTCTAATTCGTTTTCGACGAGAAGAGAAGGAATTTCATTGTTAATGTGGGCAATAATTTTATCCAAGACAGCTAAGCGCCACCTTTCCTTTTCTTTTCTTCTTTTTTCTTCCTCAAGACTATTTTTAATATTTTCTTTTAATTCAGTAAGAGTTTTAAATTTTCCTACTTTTTGGGCAAATTGATCATCTAAAGGCGGTGTTATTCTTTCTTTGATTTCTTTGAGAGTAACAGCAATGGATAACTTTTTGTTCCGAAGCTCTTTCTCTCTCCAATTGGTAGGAACTTTTAAACTGAATGATTTATTCTCTTTTATCTTCATTCCTTCAATCTCTTTTTCAAAGCCAGGAATAAAATGCCCTTTTCCTAAGATAAAAGAATAATTTTTGTCCTCCCCATTGGGAATTATTTTTTCTTTACTTTTAATCTTATAATCAATCGTAACAACGTCGTTTTCTTTTGCTGGACGAGTTACTGCTTTTAGTTGGCTGTGAGAATTTTGGAGCCAGTGAAGGGCTTCTATTATTTCTTTATCGTCTATCTTTATATCCTTCCTGTTTTTTTGCATAGAGGCAGCAATGTTTTTATAATCAGGAAGCTGAAGAGAAGGAATAACAGTGATTAAAGCTTTTAATTCTACTATTTTTCCAGGAATTATTTTGGTAATTTTAATATCTGGATAGCCGATAGCTTTAATTTTATTTTCTTTTATATATTGGGGGTATTTTTTTTCGATAGCTAAGAGAGCAGCTTTCTCCTCTAATTCTAAAGGAGAAACCTTATTCTTTATTAAGTCCAATGGTGCTTTTCCGGGACGATAACCGGCAATTTTTAATGATTTTCCTATTTCCCGAAGAGCATCGTTTTCAAAAGGAGCCAAGTCGTCTTTGCTAAGTTGGATAATGATTTCTTTTTGAGAGTGAGGCAGGGTAGTTAATTTTGTTTCCATAATTGTAACAGCTAAATGTATTTATTTATTTTCTTTTTTATTTTCTTCTTTTTTTTCGGTTTTTGTTTCTTTCTTCTCTCCTACTTCTTCTTTCTTCTCTCCTACTGCTTCTTTTTCTACTGTTTCCTGTTTGCCTTCTTCTGCTTCTTTCTTCTCTTCTGCTTCTGCTATTCCTCCTTCGATTGTTTCCTGAGGAGAAATGGCAGAGCGAACATCAATGCGCCAGCCAGTGAGTTTTGCTGCTAAGCGAACATTTTGGCCATTTCTTCCAATAGCTAAAGATATTTGTTCGGGGGGGATAAAAACTCTTACCTCCTTTTTTTCTGAGATAACTTCTGCTTCCTTTACTGTTGCTGGGCCAAGGGCAGCAGCTACATATTTGGTAGGTTCTTCAGAGTAAGGAATAATATCAATCTTTTCACCATTTAACTCATCAATAACAGTAGCTACTCGTGTTCCCTTCTGTCCTACACAAGAACCAACGGGATCAATATTTTCTTCATTAGAAGCAACAGCAATTTTTGTACGTCTTCCTGCCTCTCGAGCGATGGATTTTATTTCTACTATACCTTCCGCTATTTCTGGTACTTCTGTTTCGAAAAGTTTAGAAACGAATTTAGGATGAGAGCGGGAAAGGATAATCATTGGGCCATGTCCTTTTTCTTCAAGGCGCAAGACATAAAATTTTTTTCTTTCTCCCACTCGGTAATGTTCACCAGGAATACCTTCATTGGGATAGAGAACACCAAAAGTTTTTCCTAAATCTACATAGACAACACCTCTTTCAATACGCTGAATGATACCAGCAACTACTTTTCCCTCCTTTTCTCTAAATTCAGAGATAATAGCTTCTTTTTCTAATTCGTGAAGTTTCTGGAGGATAACTTGCTTGGCCGTTTGAGCAGCGATACGACTAAATTCATTCTTAATCTCTAAGGGAAAAATTATTTCCTCTTCTGGCTTTACTCCTTTTTTAATCTTCTTTGCTTCTTCTAACATAATGTAACGTTCGGGATTGAACTTGATTTTTCTTTTTTGTTCTCCTTCTTTCTCTGCTGAAGATACTATTTCTGTTTCTTCTTCTGGAGAAAGAATCATTGTTTTGTCAACAACAATCTTAACTTGCCAAAACTTTACTTCTCCTGTCTGAGGATTAATTTTTGAGCGAATAATTTGAGCTTTTTGGCCATACTCTTTTTTGTAGGCGGCGGCTAAGGCTGCTTCCAAAGCCTCGAAAACTTTCTCTTCAGCTAATCCTTTTTCGTCAGAGATTTGGTGAATAAGAGGACTGAGATTTTTTAAATCGAGCATTAATTTAGTTTGTTGTTTTATTATTGTTTCAATGATAATCTAATATTCAAAGTTAGGAAAATAATCATTGATAATAGGTTTGATTTTAAGAAAGATCGCCCAAAGCGATCTTTCAAAGTATTTTCATTGTATATTATTTTTTTCCTGTAGTCAACCATTGGCCTGATAATTATAACCTAAATACAATCTATTGTCAATGAAGCTTATGGTATTTCCTAACTAGGATTCTAAAATTTATTCCAATATAACTTGTAGCGTATAATACATATAATTGATATGTAATAACAGAATAATATGAATACTAGATTAATAGGTAATCAGGGGGAAGATTTAGCAGTTTCCTATCTTATAAAGAATAATTACAAGATAGTGGAGAGGAATTTTCGAAGAAAATGGGGAGAAATCGATATTGTTGCTAAAGACAAAAAAACGAAAGAATTAGTCTTTATTGAGGTAAAAACAAAAAAGATAGGATATTCATCTACTCCCCGGCCGGAAGAAATGCTTACCAAAAGGAAGATTCATCATCTTCAGCGAGTATTTTTAAGCTATCTTGCTTCTTTGAAAAAAAGTAGTATTCCCTGGCGCTTTGATTTTATTGCGGTGGAGATTGATAAACAATTTTCTTTACCTACTATTCGTCATTACAAGAATTTGTTTCTCCAATTTTAAGCTCGAAAAGATATTGTTTGATTATGAAATGTTTCCCGTGAAACATTTTGGCAGTGAATTGTTTCACGTGTCACATTGCGTGAAACAAAGCGTGAAACAATATTAACAAAGCCATTTCTTTATTTTTAGTCTTAGAAATGGCTTAACTATGGGAAAACTAACCTTCTTGGCTTAAATACAGGCTTAAGAAAGCAAAAATATCTTGTTTTAGAGTTAAAATGTTTCACGTGAAACATTTAACAGTGAATTATTTGCCAGGAAACAATACATTTGTGGACTTAGCGAGAATCGAATTCCTGTCTCAGCAACTTGCCCCGCCACTTATATATTTGTGGACTTAGCGAAAATCGAACTCGCATCTCCGCAACTCGCCCCCACACCAAATGCGTTATTTTGGTGGACCTAAGGAGAATCGAACTCCTATCTCAGCAATGCGAATGCTGTGTTCTACCATTGAACCATAGGCCCGTATATGTGTTATGGTGTGGGGGTAAAAATGCGGCGTACTACCACTGTACTATAAGCCCATTAGCTATATTTGTTATTGAAGTAGCATAACAAAAACATTGAATTTAAACAAATTTTACTAGCTATAGGTTGTTTGTTTTGGCTTTTATATCGAATTTTTCAATTATTTTTATTCTAAAGCACACATCTTTTCTATAATTTTGTCAAGGATAAAAGATAAAAATCGTTAAACTTTAGTATTGATAATTATAAAGAAATTATAAATTTTTTTTTGGAGTTATGCATAGCAGAAAATAAAAACTTGACAATCACAATAATTTTGATAGAATATCAATCTATATTGATATTTACGAATAGCCGTATGCAATTTAATTGCCGTGAAACAAAAAAAATTAAAAACAATCTTGAGCCAATTGTTAAGTTTTTGAAAATAATTGCCGAACCGAATCGGTTAAAAATCTTATGTATTTTGCAAAAAGAAGAAAACTGTGTTTGTGAGATATGTCAATTTTTGGATTTACCTCAAAATCTGATCTCTCATCACCTTAAGACATTGAAAGACTTCGGTTTAATTGGTTCACGTAAAGAAGGTACTAAGGTTTTTTATTCCTTGAATAAAAAGGTTATCCAAAAATATATAAAGTTATTAAATAAATTTTTAAATCAAGAATAAAAAATAACTATCAACATTCTGAATTCTGATTGCTCTAACTACTAAAAATTGGAGCAAAATACTAAAAAGCTATGGAATGGTTGAGATTAGAAAGATATGCAAGCTGAATATATACAAGCTTGATATTCGACAAAATAATTTAAAATTTAAAACACTAACAAAAAATATATGATCAAAAAAATTCAAAAAAATCTTAGCAAAAATATGCTAGGTTACACTGTTTTAGTGATTACTGGCGGCTTGATTTTAGGCAAAATATTCCCAGAGCTAAAATCTCTCTCAACCATCATTCTCTATATTGTTTTTATTATGATCTATCCGATGATGGTTAATATCTCATTAAGCCATTTGAAAAAAGTGCGCGGATCAATCAAGCCCTTAATGGCAGCTTTAATTCTAAATTTTATTTACGCGCCACTTTTGATTTATGCTTTAAGCAGTATTTTTATTCACGACCCGCAAATTAAATTGGCTTTAATGCTTCTCTCTATTGCTCCTGCTTCTAGTATGGGACTTGGCTATATTGGTTTAGCTGAAGGTCATATGCTCTCTGGAGCAATTATAGTTGCTTTTGCCTTTATTGCTTCTATTTTTATATATCCACTGGCAGGGTCGTTTTTTGCCGGCCAGGCGCACTTGATTATTCCTGTAAGCATGATTTTAAAAAACTTAATTTGGATTTTAGTTGTACCTTTAATTCTTGGTATTGCTACCCGTGAATATATTGAGCGCAAACATGAGAAAGGCACGTTTGAAAAAATAAAACCATATTTTTCTACCATTACATTAAGCGCTTTATATTTACTTATTTTTATCATCTTTGTCTCCAAAGCAAGCTTAATCATTAAAAATTGGCAAGAAGTTTTATTGATCGCACCTGTTGTTTTGATTTATTACGGCTTTACTATCTGGCTATTTCTGCGTATTAATAAAAAAATTATCAAATTAGATTACGGACAACATCAATCCGTTGTCTTTACAAGTATTAGTAAAAATGTTGCCCTTACTATCGCTGTTTTAGTGGCGGTCTTTGGGAAAAAAGGAATGTATATGTCTATTGTCCCGGCGATTGTCGCTATTTTCCAAGCTCCTATTTTAATGATTTATTTGCATTTTAAGTATTATATAAAAAACTATTTTGGAGACAAGAATTGAGGGGAAGAAAAATAATGAAAAGAGAAAATCTTGAGGAATGAATTTGCGCGCTGCCTAATATAAATTATGTATAGCAGAAAATAAAAAGTTAACAATCAAAAATAATAAAATCTAATATAGCTAATATAAAAAGAATAAAATGGCGGAGACTATTTTAAAAGTCAAGAATTTAAATGTAAAATTTGGGAAAGAAGAAATTATTAAAAACCTTTCTTTTGAAGTTAAAAAGGGAGAATTTTTGACTTTGTTAGCTCCCAATGGATCGGGAAAGACGACACTTTTAAAGTCGATTTTAGGATTGATTCCTTATGAGGGAAAGATTACTTGGTTTAGGAAACCAAAAATAAGTTATTTACCGGAAAGATTAGGCCGAGAGAGATTCAAAGAATTACCTATTTTAGTAAAAGAATTTTTTGAATTAAAAGAAAACTCTAAGGAAAAGATTTTGGCTATTTTAAAGAAAGTAGGACTAGAGCCAAATGAAGTTTTAAACAAAAATCCAAGTAATTTATCTTCCGGTCAATTTCAGAGGATATTGATTGCTTGGAGCTTAATTTCTGAGCCGGAAGTTTTATTTTTTGATGAACCAGATGCTGGCATTGATGTTGGGGGAAAAGAAACAGTTTATTCACTTTTGGGAAAATTCTGGAAAGAAAAAAATCTGACCATTGTTTTAGTCACTCATGATTTAGATATTGTCTATAAATATGCTACTAATGTTTTATGTATAAGCGAAAATGGAGTTCATTGTTTCGGAAAGCCAAGAGAAATTTTAACTCCAAAATCCCTAGAGAAAGTCTATGGTACAGGAATTAAATTTTACGAACATCACCACTATAATAAATGATAAGATATAAATAAAAAATGAATCAATTCATTTTAAGTTTAATTTCCGCTGTATTTATTGGTGGAGTAGCCGGCTATTTAGGCTCCTTAATGATTAATAAAAGAATGGGTTTAGTAGCTGGGCCCCTAGGGCATTTGGCTTTGCCAGGAGTGGCTTTAGCTTTAGTTTATCATTTTAATGTCTTTTATGGAGCCTTATTAACCATTATCGTTGGTGGTATTTTGGTTTGGCTATTGGAAGTTAAAACAAAAGCACCAATGGAAGCATTGACCGGTTTGGTTTTTGCTTCGGGCGTAGCTTTAGGATTTTTAATTTTGCCTTTTTTTAATGAAACTCAACTTGAAGAAGCTTTAGTAGGAGATATTACCAAAATTAGTTTTTCCGATGCAGTTTTGGCTATAATTTTAACTACTTTAATTTTTTTAATAATCAAAAATATTTATTCGAAATTGGTTTTAGCGGAAATTTCTGAAGATTTAGCCAAGACCGAAGGAATTGATGTGAAAAAATATAACTTTCTCTATATAGCTTCTATTGGTTTGATTGTCGCTTTAACCGTAAAATTGGTTGGGGGACTTTTACCAGTAGCTTTGGTTGTTATTCCTGCTTTAACTGCCAGAAATATTAGTAAAAGTACTGTTGGTTATTCTTTTGGCTCTCTATTTTTTGGTACTCTTTCAGCTGTTTTGGGAATTTTCCTTGCTCAACTTTATGGTTTGCCGGCTGGACTTTTGATTATTTTAGTCGGTGCTTTAATTTTTGTAGTTTCAATATTTTTAAGGAGGAGTTGGTAGTTTTTCCGGTTTTAATAAATTCAATCTATCTTGACATTTAGATCAGGCAAGTAGCCAATGGAAAGTCATTGAAGTGTATGCCCATCATGTAAAATGCCGAAATTTAAAAACTGGTCGCACTGATATCTTCTTTTGTAATACGATAGTTTATTTAGTGGAATCAACTGAGCGAAAGAGTATGAATTATAAAAGGGCAGGATAACTGCCCTTTTTATATACAAAATACAAAATACAAGATACAAAATACAAGTCTTGGTCGGGCCGGGCGGATTCGAACCGCCGATCTCCTGTTCCCAAAACAGGCGCGTTAAACCACTACGCTACAGCCCGTATCTTTTTTTAAAAAAATTCTTCCTGCCAGTCTCCCTGGCAGGAGTCGGACCTGCAACCTACTCCTTAGAAGGGAGTCGCTCTATCCAATTGAGCTACAGGGAGAATATTGATTAAAATTGGTTTTTGAAGTCTATTTTTAATGTAGCATATTTTGACTTGAAAGAAAAGGTGCTTTGGTTTAGAATACAATCGTTGATGGTGGCTATGGTGTAATGGTTAGCACGGCAGTCTGTGGAACTGTCAGCGAGGGTTCGAATCCCTCTAGCCACCCCCCCAAATAAAAAACAGCCCTTCGATGAACTCAGGGCTGTTTTTTGTTATTTACTTAGCTGTTCCTTAACATTCTCTGGCGAAGAACATTAAGCTTCCAATCACGAATCCTATTCTCCATTCTGACGAAGGCCAATTGTCCTTGCGGATTGAACTTAAGATAGTACCAGGTAAGTATGGTAAGAGCTAAGCT
>Ga0114934_10002199_pt1 | contig 12524 bp, 2 predicted proteins | sample 4SBtaG_2_FD_99695 | JGI IMG/M metagenome (GOLD analysis project Ga0114934, IMG submission 99695) | Deep subsurface microbial communities from Kolumbo volcano to uncover new lineages of life (NeLLi) - 4SBTROV10_white metaG | ecosystem: Environmental > Aquatic > Marine > Volcanic ... | reverse complement strand
ATTGCAGTATCTCCTATAGGTAATCTATCTGCGTATTTTGAATTATAAAGAACCACAGGTAAAGTCTGTCGTGTGATTCTGTCAGAAGCACCTTGACCGAGTCTCCATTCTTCGTATATAACACCTCTTTCGTTTTCTATTTCCTCGTCTTCGTAAGATACATTTGTTGCCCAATCATACATTATTTGAAGACCTTTATCAAGAATCTGAACAGAATCCAAAGGTATTTCAATCGTATAGACTGTTTTGTCAAAGCTTGTAAATGCATTTAGGTCGGCACCAAATTTCATACCTACAGATTCAAGATAATTGATTAATTCTTTTTTAGGAAAATTTTTAGTACCGTTAAAAGCCATGTGTTCGCACATATGAGCAAGGCCTCTTTGGTCTTCATCTTCAAAAACAGAACCCGCATTTACAGCTAATTCAAGATAAGCCCTGTTTTGGGGCTCACTGTTATGCATTATGTAATATGTCATTCCATTTGACAAAACCCCATGCCTAACATTGGGATTGAAAGGTAATGTGTCATTTGGATTTTGAGCATAAAAAATCGAATAAATAATTAAAAATAAAATTAATACTTTAAACTTTTTCATTTTTTTTTAACAAAAGTATTAATCCGAATTCAATAAAAAAAAAATTAGTTAAAAAATAAAAATTACAACTTATTTTTGAGTTAAAAAAAAATATTTTATTTTTGCCAACCGTTTAGCAAAGTAATTAGTTAAATCAAAAACAAAGAAAAATGAAAAGAACATTTCAACCATCATTGCGAAAAAGAAAGAATAAACACGGTTTCCGTGAAAGAATGTCTACAAAGAATGGACGCAAAGTTATAAATAACAGAAGAAACAAAGGACGCAAAAAACTTTCTGTCTCTGACGAACCAAAACACAAAGCATAATATTATTGTGTAAAATCAGAGAAAAAAACAAAAAGAGAAAAAATGGCAACATTACAAAAGATAAGAAATAAAGGACCTCTTATCGCAATAGTTATCGGTTTAGCATTAGCTGCTTTTATTTTAGGTGATATGATAAAATCCGGGAGAACACTTGTTAATTCCGGTAAAATGCACGTAGCAGTAATTAATGGGCATTCAGTTGATGTGAATATATATCAAAATCAAATTACACAAACCGAAGAATATATAAAAACTATTCAAGGAGTTAGTTCATTGGATGAACAGACAACAAACCAAATCAGAACAAGTGTTTGGGATGACCTAAATCGCACATATTTATTGGCAAATACTTATGATGAATTAGGTTTAAATATTTCCAAAGAAGAAACAGAAGATATGGTTTGGGGAAACAATATCCATCCTCTTGTAATGCAAACTTTTAGAGATCCAAATACAGGACAATTCAGCAAACAATTTGTTGTTAAAGTATTGAAAAATCTTGACAAAGATGCTACATTAAAAAATTTATGGCTTTACATAGAAAACTATATTCAAAAAGAAAGACAATATCAAAAATATATTTCTTTAGTTTCAAAAGCTCTTTTTGTTAATAAATTGGAAGTTGAAGAGGACAATACAGAAAGAAGAACAATGTACAATCTTGATGTAGTTTCAAAAACTTTCAACGAAATCAAAGATAACGAAATTGAATATACAGATCAGGACTTGAAAGATTATTACGAAGCACATAAATTTCTTTTTGTAAATACTACACCAAATATTGATATTGAATATGTAAGTTTTAATGTTATTCCTTCAGCAAAAGACACAAATACTTATTACACAAAAGCTTTAAAGGTAAAAGACGAACTTGCAGAATCAACAACAGAAGAAAAGGTTGTAAATGCAAGATCATCATCTCCACAGCAAGTAAGATTTTTCTCGGCTGAAGAAATACAGAAAGAAGGTTTGGACACATTATATACTCTAAAAGAAGGAGATGTTTATGGTCCATATTTTAAAGACGGTTCATTCAACTTGGTAAAAGTTATTGCAAAAGAAGAAAGACCTGATACAGTTTCAGCACGTCATATTTTAATTTCGCCCCAAAATCCTGCTATAGGAACAATGGAGAGAGCACATAAAGTAGCTGACAGCTTGGTTGATTTGATAAATAACGGAGAAGATTTCGGCAAACTTGTTGTACAATATTCAGACGATAAAGGTTCAATTTCTAAAGGAGGATTATACGAAAATATTGTAGAAGGTCAAATGGTTCCTGAATTCAATGATTTTGTATTTTCAAAACCGATAAATGAAATTGGAACAATAGAAACTCAATACGGAGTACATATTGTTGAAGTTACAGATAGAAAATCAATAGAAACAAAATTAAAATTAGCTTTTGTCAATATTTTAGTTAATCCGGGAGAAGAAACTTATGATAAATATTACACAGATGCAATGACTTTTAGAAGCAAAGCATACGATCAAGAAAGTTTTGAAAAATTAGCACAAGAAGAAAAAATCAATATAGCAATTGCAAACAATATTACTGCAGGTACATATTCAATTTCTGGATTAGCAAATGTAAGAGATATTGTAAAATGGGGTTTCAATGAAGACACAAAATTACATAGTACTTCAGAAGTATATCAGTTGAACGACAAATATGTAATCGCAGTTCTTGTAAGAAAAAATTTAGACAAATATCTAACATTAGAAAAAGTAAAGGAACAAGTTAAAAATTCAGTTATTCAACAAAAGAAAGTAGATAAGATATATAATGATTATTTTGCAAATGCAGGAAAAATATCAGATTTGGATGCTTTTGCAGAAAAAATCACGTCAACTAAAATATCTGTTCCTAATGTTACATTTGCAGCATTTCAAGTGTCAAACTTTGGTTATGATCCAAAATTTTTGGCAGCAATGACAATGTTGAAAGAGAACGAAATATCCAAACCAATCAAAGGGGATAATGGAGTTTATGTTATGAAAATAAACAAAATTATACCTGCAACAAAGATGCAAAACATAATAAGTTATCAAAAAAGTCTGACATCAACACTCAGAAACAGAGCTAATTACCAAGTAATAGCAGCATTAAAATCTGCGTATGGAGTAGAAGATTTTAGAGATAAATTTTTCTAGAGACTTAAATTTTAAATATTTAATAAAGGAGCCTTCAATCGAAGGCTTTTTTTATTATACAAATTTTGATATTTACATAATTAGTATTATTTTTAGAAAAAAAATGGAATATAAAATTTTACAATTCAAAGAAGAAGATAAAATCGGGCTGCTAACTATTAACCGTCCCGAAGCACTAAATGCATTAAACAGCCTTTTTTTTACCGAAATGAATTCTATGTTAGACGAAATAGAAAAAAAGGATAGTCTAAGAGCATTAATAATAACCGGAGCAGGTAAAGCATTTGTAGCAGGTGCAGATATTGCAGAAATGTCAAATTTTAATTCTAAAGAAGGAAAAAGCTTTTCTGAAACAGGACAAAGAACATTTGACAGATTTGAAAAATTAAGCATTCCAGTAATTGCAGCAATAAACGGTTTTGCTTTAGGAGGTGGAATGGAACTTACAATGGCATGCGACTTTAGAATAGCTAGTAAAAATGCAAAAATGGGGCAACCAGAAGTAAATCTGGGCTTAATACCTGGATATGCAGGAACTCAAAGATTAGCACGTTTGATAGGTCTTGGGAATGCACTTTACCTATTGATGACTGCTGATATGATTAGTGCCCAAAGAGCTTTAGAAATTGGACTAGTGCAGAAAATTTCGGAACCTGAGACATTATTACAGGATGCCGTGAGTATTGCAAAAACTATTGCCTCAAAAGGTAAAAATGCAATAAAGCAAGTCAAATATGTAACTTATAAAGGATTGAGTCATTCTTTAGAAGAAGGTCAGAATTTAGAGGCTTATTCTTTCGGAAATTTGTTTGATACAGAAGAAACCAAAGAAGGTATGAAGGCTTTTTTAGAAAAGAGAAAACCTAACTGGTAAAAGAAAAAAATTTTAAAAGTCTAATTTTTATAAAAAGATCATTAAATTTAGGATTAACAATATTGTTATTAATTAAGCAATATTATAAAGAAAAAAGAAACCTTAGAATCATAACTTTTAATATTTGTTAGTTTTGTAATAAAATATTTTGGTAATTTTCTTTGGGATGATATAAAATAAATGTTGAATAGTATATAAATTATTCAAACTAAACGTTATCTATAAAAACAGAAATATTTATGCTATTGACAATTTAGACGATTTTGAATATATTACATTATCAAACTAGCGTTTAGTTTAAGATATACATATATTCTTTGCTTCTTTTTGGTGTAGTTTGAATTATTTCTAAGATTTGAACATTTGCATTTTTTTATATCTAATAACTGAAGATATTCAAAAAAAGGAGCTGCCTTTTTTAGACAGCCCCTTTTTTTATTATCTAAGTAGAGTTACACTTCCTTTTTTGGTTTGGGAAATTCCATTTTTATATTTCACTCTACACTTATAGACATATACATCTTGAGGTGCAAGTATGTTGTCAATATATCCATCCCAACCTATTTCAGGATCTGTACTTATGAATATCAATTCGCCCCATCTGTTGTAAATCTGAAGCTCGTATTCTACAATTCCTTTGTAGTATGCTGGACGGAATACATAATTTTCATATTCGTTTCCAGGAGCTACAACTCCACCTGAAGGTCCTGATGGATCAGGTGCGAATGCAGTTGGGAATTCAATTGATCCGCTATCAAGAACGACAATTGGAATTTCAAGTAACTTCTTGTCAGTACATCCATACTTAGACCACACTTGTTGAGAGATATAATATTTACCGGGCTTATTGTATATGAATGATGGCTCACGTGCAGTATCTGTAACTGAGTGATTATCAAAGCCAAAGTCCCATAAGAATCTAACTGCATTGACAGATTTGTCGTATATATTTATTGGGGAATTAGCCATAATTTCCATTGGTGATACATCAAAATCTGCAATAGGTATAGGATACACAGTAATTGTATCTGTTCTTATATAAGTCCATGACCAAGGTGGATTATTTCCTTCTGCAGTAACATACAAGTCTATCAGATATGTTCCTTCATCAATAAAATTATAAATTGGATCTTGATCGTATAATACATCAACTATAGTATCAACAATATCCTTTTTTATTACCCATTTGTATTGTGATATATTCGGAGTCAAACCAGAAACTTTGTTATACAATTGTAGATTCAATGGAGAACAACCTTGTATATTATTATTTCCGTATGATAATGGCTCAGGAGCCAATATATGAACAGTCATACTGTCTGAACTAGTACATCCATTTGCACTTGTAACAGTAAGCATTATTTGATAATCTCCCCACCATTCGTATAAGTGAGATAAATACATTGTGAAACTATCTTGTTGACTAGTAGTTCCATCACCCCACGACCAATTATATCTAGCATTAGTTCTTGTTGATGAATTATCAATGTTAGTAGCTATATTCCATTCTCCAGTTGTAGGATATGCAATAAATTCAGCTTTAGGTATTGGCCATACAACAACAGAATCAATAGTAGTATCTCTACAAATCAATCCTGAGCTTATTTGAACTTCAGCAAGCAATGAGACATAATATGTCATATTTTGATTATGAGTGCTTGAAGTATCAACAAATGTAAACGACACAGTATCATCGTATTCTGAATCAGCAAATCCAAATTGATCAAATGTCCAGTGATAAGTAGTTCCTGGTATTGTATCAGTTGGAGATGTAGTATTTATATAGTTCACTGTCAATGGAGAACATCCTGCAGTAATACCATTCAATTCAGAGAAATCTGTTTGAGGTAATTCATAGTATGCAATATTAACAGTATCAGAAGCCTGACACAAACCTGTACCCGGATAATTTATTCTTGTTATTTTCCAAACAATAACATTAGTATCATTTTGAAGATTTGTAATTACAGCATTTGGATCATTTTGATCAGAGAATGTTCCACCTCCGTTTCTAAGTATCCATTGACCGTACCAATCAGTTGTCAACTGAGGATTATTTAATGGTCCACTTCCGTTTAACTGAGTATAATTGTTACATAAGAACTGATCTGCACCTGCATTAACATCAAACATATAGTTGTATATAGAAACCGTATCATAAGTACTGAAGCCATTTTTAGATACATTCCATCTTAAAATGGTTTGTCCAGGAGCGATGTCATAAATCTTAGTTTTTGGATTAGTTATATCTACAAACTCAACACTTCCAAGATCTATTGACCAAGATGTTATAGCATTATTGACAGGTGTAGCATCCAATGTTGAAGTATCTGTACAAATATATTGAGTTGGACCTGCATCAACATTAAACCCATTATAAGTAATATTAACATAATCTTCAGCTGAACAACCAGTTGTTGGATTGTACACAGTCCACCTATATGTATTTACACCATACTGCATATTTAATACATCTGTTAAAGGATCATGGACATCAATGAATGTACCAGCACCAGCGGCAATAGTCCAAGTTCCAGTAGTACCAGCTATTGGAGTTGCATTTAATGTTGCATTATTTACTGTTACAATCTGATCTTCTCCTGCATACGCATCAAATCTATTATTATTTATTATAACATTTGTAGTAGCAGAACAACCATCTTGATTGACTGTCCAAGCGAATGTATTAACTCCATCGTGCAATCCGGTCACTTTTGTATTGTATAAAGTAGAGTTTTGGAATGTTCCGCCGCCGGCAACAATAGTCCAGTAACCGTTACCATTTGTGCCTGGAGGATCAGCAGCAAGAGTAGTGAATGTATCACATATATTCTGATCATCACCTGCAGTTTGTAGTATTGAATTATTATATATAGTTACATCATCGTATGACTGACAAGTTCCATTATATACTGTCCATCTAAATGTATTCATTCCGTGACCTAAACTTCTAATCAAAGTATTACTCAATGTATTATTTACAATAGTTCCATTACCACCTGTTCTTGTCCATATTCCTGAGCCAACAGGAGGATCAACTGCAGCCATTATAATAGAATCGGTACAAACTATTCTATCTCCACCAGCGATTGCTGTTGGCAATCCGTTTGTAATTACAACTTCAGAATTTGCTGTACAACCATTTCTAGTAACCGTCCATATAAATGTATTTTCTCCTTCGGTCAAACCGTTTACAACAGTATTATAATAAGTTGAATTTACAAAAACACCTTGGCCACCGCCAATTGACCAGAAACCGCTACCGTTTGCACCCGGATCACTTCCTTGTAATACTGCTGATGTATCACAAACTGTAATATCGCTTCCAGCAGTAATACTGAATGAGTTATTTTGTACTACAACATATGCTGAATCAGAACAGAATCCATTGCTGACAACCCATTTAACAGAATTAGAACCATATCCTATGCCTGTTACTTGACTAGTAAAGTTTGTTGAACTAATAATATCTACAGTACCACTAACAAGTTGCCAGTAACCTGTTCCAGGAGCAGGATCGTTGGCTGTTAGTGATGTAGTATCATTAGTACTACATACAACTACAGGGCTATTGGCAACAGCTTCTACTGTTTTGTTAACAATTTGGAATTCTGCAAAATTTTCACAAGAACCTTTCTTAATAGTCCATCTAACTGTGTTTGTTCCATTACCAATGTTGTATGCTCTTGTTGCAGGAGACAAACTATCATCGAAACTACCTATACCGGCTGAGAATGTCCAATAACCTGAAGCACCAGCACTTGGAGGATTACCAATTACCCAAACTTCGGGTTGACATATTGGATTTGTACCTGCCATATTAGCTGTAACAGGATATTTGTTATTTAATAATACCATATCATCGTTTGCAGAGCAGGAGCCATCAACCACTGTCCAACGGAATGTATTTGCACCCTCACTCAAACCAGTTACATCTGTTATATATGATGTTGAATTAGTAATTGTACCTGTTCCACTTATTCTCGACCAGTAACCAGATCCGTGAAGTGGATTATTAGCAGATAATGTACCTGTTGTGCCACAGACTTCTAATGTATCAGTTGACACAATTGCATCAACAGAACCATTTTCAATGATTGTAGTATCATTTTTCATACAATTACCTTTCTTTATTGTCCATATAAACTCTGAATTAGTACTCAAATTTATAACAGAAGTATTTGGATCATTAGAGTTTACAATATCTCCATTACCAGATATTAATTCCCAGTATCCAGTTTCTCCATCTGGAGGTAAGTTTGCACATAGATTTGTATTATCATTACAAATATAGATTGTATCATAGCAAACTATAGGATTTGTTGGTTCATTATTTAAGATCTGAACTTCGTCATAAGCAGAGCATATACCATCATCAATAGTCCATTTGAAAGTGTTAACACCTGATGCTAAACCAGTTACGGGTGTTTCAAAGTTTGTAGAATTAATAATATTACCAGAACCACCTGAAATAGTCCATATACCTGTTCCTGCTGATGGTACATTACCTTTTAAGAATGCACTATCGGTACAAACTTCCTGATTTTCACCTGCATAAACATTTATCTTATGATTTTCAACATTAACTGTATCAATACTAATACAGCTTCCTCTAGTAATTGACCAAGTAAATTGGTTGCTTCCATATTGTAAGTCAGAAACATTTGTCCAGTATCGTGTAGTATTTTGAATTGTTGCGTCACCACTAATATTAGTCCATAGCCCAACCTCATTAACATCTGGCGTGCTTCCGACAAGTACAGCAGTACTATTACAAGAAATTTGATCTGAACCAGCCAATGCGGTTGTAGGAGTATTATTTGTAATAATAATTTCATCGCTATTAGAACAACTGCTGTTATAAACTGTCCATCTGTATATATTGTCACCAATTCCAATATTTCTTACAATTGTATTATGAACAGTATTATTATCAAATGTTCCGTATGGGGTCACTTTTGTCCACAAACCATTTCCTACAAGTGGTTCTGTAGCAGCCAGTTTAAATGTATCTGTACAAATTTCTTGACTCAATCCTGCAAATGCAGTAACTGAATTATTTGTTATCTGAATTGTATCATATGTAGAACATCCAGTTGCTGTATCTGTAATTATCCATTCAAATTTGTTAGGACCTTGACCTAAGTGTCTTACCCATGTTGAATTTGAAGTCGAATCATCAATGGTAATAGATGAAGGTCCACTGACTTTTTGCCAATGTCCAATTCCATATACTGGATTATTTGCAGTAATTACAGTTGAATTTGAACAAATTATTTTATCAGGTGCAGTAATTGCTTTGCTCGGTGTTATATTATTGATTGTAATTTCGCTATAATTAGAGCAATTTGCTGTTTCTACTGTCCATCTAAGTTTATTTTGTCCTCTTGCAAGATTTCTGACATAGGTATTGTAAGAAGTAGAATTATCTATAGTTCCTGCACCTCCTACTATTGACCAGTATCCTGTTTCACCAGCTTGAGCTGGTATGGCGTTCAATTCGAACTCTGTAGCACAAAGAGCAGCATCTCCAGAACCTGCATCTGCATATACTTCGTTATTATTAACTATAACTTCGTCAAAATTTGAACACATACCTCTGTTAACAGTCCATTTGAAGACATTTGCACCCTGTCCTACATTATAAACTGTTGTGACATTTGATGTTGAATCCCAAAATGTTCCACTACCACTTTCACATTGCCAAACACCTGTGCCACCGTTTGTATTGCTACCAAACAATGTTGTCTGATTGTTACATATATCAACATCAGGTCCAGCATCAACATAAACTGTATTGTTTGTTATAACTACATAATCTGAATTTGAACATCCATTTGCACTAACTGTCCATGTAAAGATATTGTTATCTGAATTCAAATTTGTAACCCAGGTATTGTATAATGTGGAATTCGAAATACTTGGACCTGGAGTTCCAGCTGTCCAATAACCTGTTGCATTAGGTGGCAAACTAGCACCTAAACGAACTGAATCAACACAAGTTGCAACATTTTCTCCTGCATCAGCAGTAACTGAATTATTATTAACTATAAGTTGTTCGCTAGCTGAACAGTTAGCATTAGAAACAGTCCATTCGAAAATATATGTTCCTGGATCAAGTCCTGTAACAGAAGTATTATACAAAGTAGAATCGACTATTGTAAATGTTCCCGGTGTAATGGCTGTCCATAATCCACTTTCTACAGAATCAGGTTGGTTTCCTGTCAATGTAGTGGAACTATTACAAATATTCTGAGTTGCTCCAACTGAAATTGTTGGTTTATTATTGGTAATTGTCACCTCATCATAATTTGTACAACCGTTCTTACTTACAGTCCATCTAAAAATATTTTGACCTGGATTAAGACCCTGAACTTCTGTATTGTATAAAGTAGAATCTACAAATGTTCCAGAACCATAACTAAGTGTCCATTGTCCTGTACCGCCAAAAGAAGAAGGATCACTTGCTGAGAAAACAGTATTATCATCACATATATTTATAGATGGTCCTGCATCAGCATAAGGTACAAGATAATTTACATTTACTATAATCGAATCTGAACAGGTAGAATTATAAACATGCCAAGTAAATAAGTTTGCTCCTTCATTCAAACCTGAAACATTAGCATTATAAAGCGTACTTGAAGTATTAAATGTAACTCCAGGAGTAGATGTTGTCCAATATCCGCTGTTTCCTGAACTAGGAGGAGCTGCACTTAAAGTAACATTATTTGGTTGACAAACTTCTTTATCATTCGCTATGGCGGTTACACCCTTATTTTGAATAGATACCAAATCAGAACTTGAACAACCATTTTCATTTACTGTCCATCTCAATACTGTTGATTTTCCTTCGCCTAATATCATGGCTGAATTAGGATCAGTTGAATCTAAAATTGTAGGAGTTCCTGTTATTATTTCCCAGTATGAAGAGTCTGCGTCAGGACGTGTACTTGCTCCAAGATAAATCAATGTATCACATCCTACAATATCTTCTCCTGCACTAATTGTAAATTGATTATTAACTACAACAAAGCTTGTATCATCGCTACAGGTTGTATATGGTGTTGTATTTATTACAGTCCAAGTGAATAAGTTTGCACCATATTCTAGATTATCAACCATTGTATTTGTGCTATTTGAACTCTGAATATTAACTGGATAAGTTCCTGTATATGACCAATAACCTGATCCATATACAGGTGGTGTAGCACTTAACATCTCTGTACCATTACAAGTAGGTGGTACTGCTCCCACTTCTGCTGGAGAGGCTGAGTTATTAATAACTATAATTGTATCTGTTGCTGAACACTTTCCTTTTTGAACATTCCATACAAATTTATTTTGTCCATATCCTAGATTTGAAACAGTTGTAACATTAGATAAAGTGCTAACTATTATATTTGGTTGTGCATCAGCTTTTGTCCACCAAGCTGTAGCAGGAGCTGTTGGAACAACTGCATTCAAACTTGTAAAATTCTGACATAAATTATTTTGGTCCCCCCCTGCATTAGATGTAACTCCGTCGTTTGTCACGCTAAATGAATCACTTAATTTACATCCATTATGATCGAGTGTCCAAATAAATAAAGTAGTTCCTGGATTTAAATCATTGCACCAAGTATTATTTGCAGATATATCAGCAATTGTTCCTCCACTGCCTGTGTATGACCAAGAGCCTGTTGTTCCTGATTCGGGAGCAACAGCCATAAGTTCAACACTATCAACACAAATGGTGTCAAGTGCTGAGTTTAGAACAACTGGATTTTCTGGTAAATCATTTGTTATTGTAACATCATCATAAAAAGTACATCCATCTCTGGTAACAGTCCAACGGAATATATTTGTTCCTCTCTGTAAATCTCTTACAGTTGTATTATATAATGAAACATTGTCTATTGTAGCAGGAGTTGAACCCTGTGGTGACCATGTTCCACTACCTCCTGCTACTTCAACTGCACTCAATACTGCTGTATCTGAACAATAGTTCCTATCTAATCCTGCATCAACATCAAATGAATTGTTTTTTACTATTACATCATCAAAATCACTACAACCATTGGCATTTATTGTCCAACGGAATGTATTTGATGTTCGACTTAAGTTTGAAACAATGGTTACATAAGAAGTTGAATTTGTAATATTTCCTCCTCCCGTAATAAGTTGCCAGTAACCTGTTCCTCCCAAGGATGTAGGATCATTTCCTGATATTGTTGTAGTTGAAGTACATAAATTTAATTGATCGAAACCAGCATCTGCTGTTACTGAATTGTTAGTAATAATTACACTTGCTGTTTTTGTACAACTATTCTTTGTAACAGTCCAAGATAAAATATTATCACCAACACTAAGACCACTAACAACTGCTTGGTTGTATGTAGAATTGTCAAATGTTCCTGAACCAGAAGATACAGACCAGAATCCTGTTCCTGGAATAGGACTATCAGCAGCAAGTTGTATAGAATCAGAACATGTTGTGTCATTTAAACCAGCACTTAAGTTGAAATTATTATTTGTTACTGTTATCTGTGTTGAGTCTGTACAGGTTCCATTCGTTACTATCCAATTCAAGGTTGAGGTTGTTCCATT
>Ga0114934_10002198_pt1 | contig 12525 bp, 14 predicted proteins | sample 4SBtaG_2_FD_99695 | JGI IMG/M metagenome (GOLD analysis project Ga0114934, IMG submission 99695) | Deep subsurface microbial communities from Kolumbo volcano to uncover new lineages of life (NeLLi) - 4SBTROV10_white metaG | ecosystem: Environmental > Aquatic > Marine > Volcanic ... | reverse complement strand
GTATTGTGACATTAACTCCAAGCAATTCGGGAAATAGATTTACTAAATGTGGAAAATCTTCAATACTTGGCAATTCAAAATTCCTATAATCGCAATTTTGCATATTTAGTGCTGTAAATTTTTGCTTAAAGTAACGTTCTGAGAATGAATGCTTTAAAGTTTGTCCTATGAGTCCGTAGAGTCTCACAATTTTTTTTGAAAAATATAAATTTTTTTCGATAAAATAAAAATATGATTTTTAAAAAAAAATTTGTTTGTAAAAATGTATATGGTTATGTCTTTTTCTTGGCTTTAATTTTATAAAAATTTATATATCTAGTTTTTTAAACTTTGGTTTTAACAGAAAAATAAGATATAATAAAATTGATAAAATGCTGATTGTTAGAGTTAAATAAAAATATGGTGGTAAATACCGCAAAGTAATATTGTAATTTCCTTTTGGCAGATATGCAGCCGTAAAACCAATATTGGCTCTGAAAAGTTTTATTTTTTTATTGTTGGCAAATAATGTCCAGCCTTTATCATAAGGAATTGAGAAAAATAAAATTTTGTCTGATTTGAGATTTATTCTTCCTTTTATTTTTTTGTTTCTAAAAGATTCGATTATCAAAGTATCTTTTTTCAATTTTTTTACATCTGCACATAAATTTCCTGTTAGAATTTGGTTTGTATCAAATTTTTGAATTTTATTAATTTTATTGAAGTTGAACTCCGAAGAATCTAATACAATGGCTTTTAATAAAATTCTTTGTCTGCTTTTATTATCAAGTTTTAAAAAATCTGACTTATAGATATAATTTTCATAACTAAATCCAAGTGGCAAATAACATTTGTTTTTCAAAATTGCTATTTCTTTTGAAGAGTAGATTTTTTTGAAGGCAGCAAAAGATTTGTATTTTTTCGGATTTTTGACAATAAAATATTTTACAGAAGCAAAAGTCATAAGAATTTCGTTGCCGGTTGTGCCTTTGCTCCAACGAGAAGCTGTTTCGCTTCCATTTTTTATTACACCTACTGATTCAAAAAAATTGATGTAATTCAGTTGATTGAAAGAAGAATATGATTTTGTTCCAAATTAGTTTTGTGCTTTTGAGTCATTGAGACTTCCATAGTTATTGTCACTCGATTTGTAGTCTTTTTCGATTCTGAAAAAATTTGTTTTGTCTCTCTTTTTTATAAAATCTAATGCTTTTAATGTTTCGTCATTGTAGCCTCCCATTTTTGTTTTGAAATCTTGAAGAGTGTATATTTCTCTTTTATTTATTCCGGGATATGATACAATAAGCAGTTCGGAAATAATCAGAAGTAAAATTAATGTTTTATTGATTTTATTTATTTTTTCCCAAAAAATTAGTAAGGCAGTGTAAGCTATAATTAACGTTGAAACAATCATCTGAAGCCTGAAATTAATTTCAATTGAATCAACCAATATTTTGTAAGGAAAATTTACTAATACTAAAGCTGTCAGCGAGGCTATGATTATTTTAGCCTTTTTTGAAGGTTCTTTTAAGAAATTGTCTAATGCCCCAATACCATAAAAAAGAATTACAAAGGGAAAGAAAATATCAATAGTATTTTTGTAGTAATCTCCCATAAAAAGATTTACAGTGTGTCTGGCATAAGGGACTAAGGCAATAAAAATCCACAATCCTAAAATGCTAAATGAAGAGTTTTTTTGTCTTTTTTTGTAAAAAATAAAGGAATCAGAATCAATGGTAATAAACCAATGTAGAATAGGGGAGCTTCAAGATAATTTTTCCACCCTGTGAAATTGCTTCCTGTTCCCAACAAATCATTGGCAAACAATCGAAGTATTGTCGAAATAATCCTTAGTTTGCTATCCAATTGTTCGGGATGTGCCAACAGGCTTGATGTCAATCCTGCATTTCCCAATACTCTTGGGCTTTGTAGCATAATAAGCAAATTGGTCGAGAATCTTGGTGCATTTGCTGCAATTCCAATCAATGCTAAACCTGCAATTAGGAACATAAATTTTACATACTCTGAAAACTTTTTGCTTCTTGTTTCATAAAATCTAATGAATGAATAAGTTAGCAGGAAAATTGAATCAGTAAGCATTAGAAAAGTATTGTCACTTAGAAAATAAAATGCAATTGGTATCAACCACCATCGTTTTTTTATTAATAATTGCTCAAATGAGAAAATAAGAAAGATAAAGTAAAATATTTTGTATGCATGTCCCCATTGAGAGCCAATTATCATATAACCTGAAAATTCAAATATTAATGCACCAATAAATGAGGTATATTTGTTTAGGTTCAAATTTTTGAATAAAAGGGAGGTAACAATTCCTGATGGAAGAATATATAAGAAAAAATATATGATAATTCTATAGTAACTTAACTGATAACCAAATGTATAAAGTAATAAAGTATTTATATAAAAAAAGGGATTAATTGTAATAGGGTTACCAGTTTTTTGCCCCATTCCTCTGAAGAAAGACCAAAAATTAAGGAATCCTTCTTTTTTTAATAAATTTGATGATTCAATATAATTTGGCAGAGTAACATTAATAGAGTCGCTTCCTACATCACGAAAGAAAAATACGAAGTTGCCAAAAATAAACTTATTGTATAAAATTAAAAAAATTAATATTGATAAAAAAATCAGATATGCAATAGTGTTGTTTTCAAAAGAAAAGTATTTTTGTAGTTTACTTTTTGCCAAATTCATAAAAATCTATTTGTTACATATATCGTAATATAAATCCATAGGTCTGTAGTCGCCTTGTTCCATTGCTTTCTTCCAGTCAATACAAGCTTTTTGTACATCTCCTTTTTTGTATGATGCATTACCTCTATAGTACAAAACATCGTCAATAGTAGGATTTATATCCAATGCTTGTGAAAAGTCATAATAAGCTAAATCAAAACTATTTGCTTGAAGATAAGCCATTCCTCTGAGCCTGTAATATTCTGCTGTTATTTTGTCTTCTTGCATTAGTTTGTTTATTATTTTTATTGTTAATAAATATTCTCCGGCATCATATGCTATTTGTGCTTTTTGAAATTTTGAGTCGAAGTCTTTGTAAAATACTTGGCAATAAATAGATATATTTTTTAGGGCTTGTTCATACATTTTTGCATTTGATAAAATCTTTGCATATTCATCCAATACGAAAGGATTGTATGGATTTTTTTTCAAATAAATATCAAATTGTTCGACTGCTTTATCGTATTTTTTTTGCGAATTGTAGATTCTAGCTTTTAGCAAATAATAATCTGCATTGTTTGAGTTTAATTCTATTGCTTTTGAACATTGCTTTGAAGCTTGGTTGAAATTTTTTGATTCAAACAAAATAAGAGCTTTCAAATAATAGGCATCTGAAAAATTTTTATATTTCTTTATAAGCTTATTTGTGGCATCCAAGGCATTTATTGCTTGATTATATTTGTAAGTAAATAAAGCAAAATTATACTCTTTTTGAAACGGGGTATAATAATTTTTTTCCCATATTTTGTTCCATTTATCTGTATTTGTAATAAAAGTAAAATTACTGTCATTTTTTATCTCAAATTCTGATTTTTTGTGGTGCCATTTCAAATATTTTTCAAGGAAGAAAAAAGCAGAATCCGTTTTTTGTGTTTTTGAATATATTTCTGCAAGGTAAAGGCTTGCGGGATTTTGCGATAATTTATATGCTTTTAAGAAATCGTTTGTTGCTTTTTGGTTTTGGTTTAATGAAGAATAGATTTTTCCTCTAAGAATGTAATATTCTGCTTTGCTGTTCGAAATTTCAATTGCTGAATCAATAAAAGTTAGTGCTTTTTGTGGATTATTATATGTTTTTTCTCCTATTGCCTTGTAATAAAGGAGTAAATCATCTTGTGCATTGGCAATTTTTATTCCTAAAAAAAACAATACTATGATAGTAAAAAAGAAGTTTTTTATATTGATATTCAGAGTGTTCATTTTAATTATTTTAATATTTGTAAAATATTAATTTGTATTATTTTTTTTGTTGTAAACAATATGAATAAAACCTGATATATTTCTTGGTTTCAAGCCATTGATTCTATATTCATACACATCACAAATATAATAATAAACACCGTTTGGTACTAATTGATTTGTGTTTATATCTTTTCCGTCCCAGTTGATATCTGGATCGTCTGTCTCAAATACCAAATTACCCCATCTGTTGTATATTTTTAAGTCTATATGATCAACAAATTTGTATGGATATGGATGAAACAAATCGTTTATATTATCAGAATTAGGAGTAAAAATATTCGGTAATTTGTAATATTCGCAAATGTCGATACATTGCTTATTATTCTTGCAAGTACTTTCATTTCCTGTAGAATCAACAGCTCCAAGATAATAACATCCGGCAAGAGTTGTTTCGGGTTGATGAACAAATACAGAATCATTAGCATTCAATGTTGCAATGAGTATTGGTTCTTCATCTTGTGTCATTGAATAGTAAATTTTTATTTTGTCCAATCCTTCGTAACACGAATCTGCAGGCATTTTCCAGCGAATCACATTTGAAAACATATCACAATTTGATTCAAGAGTGAAATCAGGACAACAAGGAGGTATTGTATCAATTGGAGTTCCACAATTTATTTGAGAATAATTGACTATGTGTTTAGGAACTTGGGCTGCTGTATATTTTCCTACACTTTTTACTTTGTAACAATATTCTTTGTCGTTTATCAAATTTTTGTCTGTATATGAATTTGATGTTGTCATTGCAATAGAATCAAAATCACTTGTAGCCTCATTATACCTGTATATTACATAATACTGATTATCCCAAGGAACATTGTCTTTGATACTTAAAATATTTTTTCTGTCAGATGAGTATATGTTTAAATAAACTGAAGATGCAATTGAAGGTTTTCCGATATCTTGATACGAATTGCTAATGGTATCATAATACTTAAAATGCAATTTGTAGCAAGAAGGAGTTGTCTTAGTGTCAATATTTATGTCATTGTAGCTAGTATCTGTAACATTGTTAAATTCAATCGGAGTGCCATAGTTTACACCGTACAAGTCTCTTGAAATATACAAAAGATATTTGTAAGGTCCGGGATAGGCGTTTGTATCAAAATTTATCGGCTTAATCCATTCAACTCTGATAGAACCAGTGTCTATATCTGTTTGCAATACCGAAGCTTTTGTCATAATTGGCAGACCTTCTGATATTTCTACACATTGTTTGTCAGATGGTACTCCTTCTACATTATTGTTGTATAAAGGAACAAGCCTGTAACAATATATAAATCCGGGTGTTAAATTCTGGTCCACATAATTGCCTGTGTTTTCATCAACAGTGCTGATGAGTTGGTATCCCCACGAATCTGGAATACCTGTCTGGCAGCTGTCAATTGTGTAATTTTCTGTGTCATTTTTTCGATAAATTTCATAACCGCTAATATATGCACAATTGCTTGGAGTCCAATTCAAAACTACATTTTTATTCGATTGATAAACTGATGTAAACTGAACCGCAGGACCTATTACTCTAATGTGAGAAGATTTGTAATCGACCAGATGCACCTCTGGATTGTCATCAGTAGCTTTAAAAGTAGCAAGATATGGACTGGCAATGACGTGATGGCAGTTTGTGAGCCACGAAAATGTTCCGGTTACTGTTCCCTGACCTGATATACTGTCAGTAAAAGTTGCTGGACTATCTTCAACCCAGAATGGGCCACCACTTGCAGTTAGATATATTATGTCATTGTCAGGGTCGGTAGCTCTGACAGGAAAACTGAGAGAATCTCCCGCTATAATGCAATAATCATTCAATGAATCTACTTTAGGTTTGTTATTGTCCGATTCAACAACTTCTATTTGTATATCTCTGATAATTTGACTTATTTTTATTCCATTACGCCATTCTTCAATACGCATAGCAACATTGTATTTTCCAATGTTAGGTGGAGTATCCCAAATAAGATCTCCAGTAATTGGATTTACATATATGCTATCTGTTGCAGGAGGTAGTGCAAAACCCGGAATTGGTTGGCCATTGTCGTATCTACAGGTGTCCATTTTATAAACAAGACTGTCACCATCGGGGTCATAAGCACCTGGATTATGTATAAAAAGTTGTCCTTTTGATGCTTTATCAATAGGTCTTGTTGTAAGAATTGCGGCATTATTATTTCCAAAGAAAGGATTTATTTGTAATGTTGTAGTAAGTGCAAATACTGTGTTTACAGAATTTGGAATATTCAAGACACCATCGTTTCTGTTGGGGTCTTCCATAAAAATTTTGAATGTACCCGGTCCTGGATATGTGTGTGTGCCGACATACACATTTTCTATATAATAGTCTGGTAAATAATTTTTTTGAACTCTGTCTAACCATTTTGATGTTCCGTCGCCCCAATGTATTTCAAGAGAGTCTCTATCGGCTTGTGATAGAGTATATGTATAAGTCCAGATGGTTACCTCATATGTGTAGCCAGATATATGTCGATAAACAATTTGTCCGGCGCGATTGTGTGTTGCAAATAATTGGATAATTGAAAATACAAAAAATATAATGAATAATAACTTTTTCATTTTAGATTATTTTACTTTACAAAGTTAGACATTTTTACTTAACTTAATTAAAAAAAAACAATCTTTAACAATTTAATTTCTATATCTTAAAATAAAAAAAGCCGTCTTAAAAAACGGCTTTTTTAATAAATTGAATGGCAATTATCGAATAATTTGTGTTCCACTTGTTGAGTCTTTAAGCTGAGTAGCTTCAGTAATAATTGCTTTTTTTCCACCTTTTTTTAGGAAATTGATACAAGCTTCTACTTTTGGCGCCATACTACCTTCGCCAAATACTCCTTCGCTCATATATTTTTCTGCATCGGCAATTGTAAGAGTTTCCAGTTTTACTTCGTTTTCTTTTTTATAATTTAAGTAAACGTGAGATACATCAGTCAGAATATAAAACTCATCTGCTTTGATTTCATTGGCTAATACAGAAGAAGCTCTGTCTTTGTCTATTACAGCTTCTGCTGGTCTTAAATTGCCATTTTCATCAAAATATACTGGTACACCACCACCTCCAACAGCAATAACGATGTTGCCTTGATTTACCAACTGATCAATTACAGGATAGTTCAATACTTTTTTAGGCTGTGGAGAAGGAACAACTCGACGCCATCCGTCAGGTAATTTAGGATCAGATTTAAAAATCCAGCCTTTTTCTGCTGCCAATTTATCTGCTTCTTGTTTTGAATAAATCTTGCCAACTCTTTTGGTCGGATTCTGAAATGCTTCATCGTTTATATCTACTTCAACAGGAGTTACAAGAGTAACAACCTCTTTGTTGATTCCTTGCTCTTTTAGAACAATTCTTAACATTCTTTCAAGCATATAGCCAATACCTCCCTGAGAATCTGCAACACAGATATCTAATGGCATTTGTGCAATATTATACATCTCTTCTCCTGCATCATTTCTCATTAGAATATTGCCTACCTGAGGGCCATTACCGTGAGTAATTACAATTTCGTAGCCTTTTTTTATCAAATTAATTACATTTTCAAGAGTATCTTTTGAATTTTTCTCTTGTTCTTCTATTGTTCCTTTCTGATCTCCTCTTAATAGAGCGTTTCCGCCCAATGCTACTATTGCTTTTTTCATTTCTCTTTTATTTTAAAATTTAAAAACTTATATTAAGAAATTAGTTTTATTTTAAAAACTACACTTTTTGGAAACTGCAAATTTAAAATTATTTTTTATTTATCAACATAATTTATATTATCTAATTCAAAAAAAAATATTATTTTTGTTCTAAAATTGTTGTCAATTTGTAATAATTATGTTAAAAGATTTAAAATTAAGTGCTACAAACAGTACTCCAGAAGTGCTATTTTCTCCTAAAAGTGGCACATTCCAGATAAAAGGACGAAGTTATCCCGAAAATGTTTTATCTTTTTTTCAACCAGTTATTGATTGGCTGGCTGAATATATAAAAGAGCCTAATGATATTACGGAATTTGATTTTTATTTAGAATATTTTAATTCTTCAAGTGCCAGATTATTTGTAGAAATTATTATTCAATTGGAAGAAATTATCAAAACTGGGAAAAAAGTTTATGTCAAATGGTATTATAATTCAAATGATAAATTAATGAAAGAAAGAGGTGAAGAAATTAAAAATGTAGTATATTTACCTTTTGAAGTTGTTGAAAATAATATATCATAATGGAAAAAAAATATTCAAAAACAAAGATAATTGCCACACTTGGACCATCTTCAAGAGACAAAGAAGTTTTAAAAAAAATGTTTAAATCGGGTGTAGATGTATGTAGAATAAATTTCTCGCACGAAGACCATAAAGCTCACGAAGCTACTATTAAAACTATTAGGGAATTAAATAAGGAGATGGGGTTGAATGTTGCAATACTCGTTGATTTACAAGGACCTAAAATAAGACTTGGCCAAATGCCAGAAGAAGGCATTGAAATCAAAAAAGATCAAATTGTTGTTTTTAACACTAAAAAAACTAAAAATAAAGACGAATTTTTTATTGATTACGAAGATTTAGCTATCGACATAGAAGTAGGTGATGATATTCTTATCGATGATGGAAAATTAAAGCTAAAATGTATAGAAACCAATAAAAAAGATGTTTTCAAAGCAAAGGTTATTTACGGAGGAATCGTAAAATCAAGAAAAGGTGTAAATCTTCCTCAAACAAAGCTCTCATTGCCCAGTATGACTGATAAAGATATCGATGATGCTCATTTTGCTCTTAAATTTGATGTTGACTGGATTGCACTTTCTTTTGTCAGACACGTGAGTGATGTGATTGAGTTGAAGCAACTTATCAAACGTAAGAAGAAAAAAACAAACGTAATTGCAAAAATCGAAAAGCCTCAGGCAATAGAAAACCTCGACGAAATTATTCAGGAATCTGACGCTGTTATGATTGCCAGAGGAGACCTTGGCGTTGAACTCGACTTTGCCAAAGTACCATTAATTCAAAAAGAGATTGTAGAAAAAAGTATCAATTATTCAAAGCCTGTAATCATTGCTACACAAATGATGGAAAGTATGATTACAAATTTTAGACCTACCAGAGCCGAAGCTAATGACGTTGCTAATGCTGTTTTGGATGGTGCAGATACTCTTATGCTTAGCGGAGAAACCTCAGTTGGAAAATATCCTGTTTTGACAATTGAAAGTATGCACAGGATAATTCAGCAGACAGAAGAAAAAAAATATGAATACAACCGAGGACTGCCACCTGATCCTAAAAGTTCAAGGTTTGTTCGTGATTCGGTATGTTATAGTGCTTCAAGACTTGCAGAAATAATAGGAGCAAAAGCAATTGTTACTTTTACAGAACACGGTAATACTGCTTTTACTATTTCGGGTTATAGGCCCAAAGCAAATATTTTTGCTTTTACTCCATCAAAGTGGTTGATTAGTACTTTATCACTATTGTGGGGAGTGAGAGCATTTTCTTTTGACCAGATTGACAATTTCAAAGATGCTGTTGATCTGACTATTGATTTTTTGAAAGAAAAAAAATTTTTAGAAAAAGGTGACTTGGTAATTCACGTAGGTAGTATCACCGAACAGGCTACTAACAAAACCGACGTAATGAAAGTCTCTAAAATTGAATAACAAAAAAAATTTTAACTATGAAATTAAATTTAAAAGAAAAATTTGGAGCCGGAGTAATATACGGTGACAAGTTACAAGAACTTTTCCAAGTAGCAAAAGATAATGAATTTGCTATTCCTGCTGTGAACATTGTAGGGACAAATTCTGCTAACGCTGCTTTGGAAGCTGCAAAAAAAGCTAATTCACCTATTATTATACAGTTATCAAATGGTGGAGCAAGTTTTTTTGCAGGAAAATCCGTTGCTAATGACAATCAGCAAGCTGCTGTTTTAGGAGCAGTTTCTGCAGCATTACATGTTCACAATGTTGCAGAAGCTTATGGTGTTCCTGTTGTTCTTCATACTGACCATGCTGCAAAAAAATTATTACCATGGATTGACGGATTGCTTGATGCAGGTGAAAAATATTTTGCTCAGTACGGAAAACCATTGTTCAGTTCTCATATGCTTGATTTGTCTGTAGAATCGATAGAAGACAATATTACTATCAGCAAAAAATATCTTGAAAGAATGGACAAAATGGGTATGACTCTCGAAATCGAACTTGGCGTAACTGGCGGCGAAGAAGACGGTGTTGATAATACCGGAATCGACAACTCAAGACTCTATACACAGCCAGAAGAAGTAGCTTTTGCATACGAAGAATTATTGAAAGTAAGCCATAGATTTACAATTGCTGCTGCTTTTGGTAATGTTCACGGTGTTTACAAACCAGGTAATGTTGTTTTGAATCCTATTATTTTGAAAAATTCACAGGATTATATAAAAAATAAATTCAATACTGAAGAAAAACCTGTTTCATTTGTTTTCCATGGAGGTTCAGGTTCTAACAAAGAAGAAATAAAAGAAGCTGTTTCTTACGGAGTTGTAAAAATGAATATTGACACCGATACTCAATGGGCTTTCTGGAATGGAGTACGCCAATATTATCAGTCAAATCAAGCATATTTGCAAGGACAAATAGGAAATCCCGAAGGAGAAGACAAGCCAAATAAAAAATACTATGACCCAAGAAAATGGTTGAGAGAAGGTGAAGTAAGTATGAGAGATAGACTACTTATAGCTTTTGAAGACCTCAATAGTCTTGATGTATTATAAAAAATAACCCCGCAAAAGCGGGGTGTTTTTTTATTTTGTTTTTTTAGTTTCTTTTGCTTTTTCCATTCCTCTGTCAAAGTATTCATCGAAAAGCTCTTCACCCTTTTTGAAATCAATGTCAATCAAAGAAATACCTTTTTCAAAATAACTGATAAACATACGTCCCATTGCATAAGTAAATGCTCCTGCAAAAAGAATAAATGCTGTTCTGTTTAATAATCTGTCTTTGCCAAAGATAAATGAAACTCCTTTTGCTGTAGTTGAGCTGATTATGCTACTAACAATTGATTTTCCAATGTTTTTGTCGTAATCAAATTCGTAAATATCACATAATTGTCTCAACATATCGTTTTGAATAAAAATCAAACCTAATGTATCTATCACGTGAACTGGGAAGGAGGCTGCTGCCATTCCCCATAGCATATGTCTGTTTATAATGTGATTTGCTCTTTTTAGTAATATGTTTTCTTGATTTTGCTCTTCCATATCGATTTTATTTTTTCAAAATTAAAAAAATTTAGATAAAAAAATAAACAATTTTGAAAATAATTTTTTATGCAAAATATTTTTAATAATTTGATAGATATCCTCGGCTTTTATTATACTGCTGTTTCGGATTTGCAATCACCGCTGTTTCGGATTTGCAATCCGAAACCATATAATCAAAGAAATGTTCAGGATTACAAATCCCCAACAGCTTGAATTAACAATGGATTTGCTAACTATAAATCAAATATCATGGTAGTAATGCAAAAAAAAGAGGCTGTAAATTTTACAACCTCCTGTAATGAATTTGTTTTGTCTCAAAAAAAAATTTTTTATACTAAATAACCATAAAATTATTTATTTATGAAAAGAAAGTTTTTATTTAATCCCAAAGGCAATAATGTGGATCAAATTATTACATCTTTTATTCTGAGACTACTTCAAATTCAATTTCTGTAGAGATTTCTCTGTGAAGATTTATTTTAGCTTTGTAAGTACCTACTTCTTTAACTGAATCGAAAGTGATTTTTCTTTTGTCAACTTCGTAACCAAGTTTTTGTAATTCTTCAGCAATTTGAATATTTGTGATAGAACCAAAAATTTTACCAGAAGTGCTTGTTTTAGCACCTAAAGTCAATTTTACGTCTTTAAGTTTTGTGGCTAATTCTTCTGCTTGTTCACGTATTTTAGCTTCTTTGTGAGCTTGTTGACGTTTTGTTTCTTCCAGCATTTTTATTGCACTTTCAGAAGCTTTTTGTGCATATCCTTTAGGTATTAGGTAATTTACAGCATAGCCAGTTTTTACGTCTAATACGTCATTTTTATGACCTAAGTTGCTGATATCTTGTTTCAATATTATTTTCATTTCCTTTGTTTTAATTTTTTTACAATAAAGTCTTACGAATATTCGTAAAATCTTTTGTCAAGGTTGTTAACTATTTTAATAAGTCAGTAACATATGGTAATAAAGCCAACTGACGTGCTCTTTTAATAGCTTGAGATAATTTTCTTTGATATTTTGCAGATGTTCCGGTCAATCTACGAGGTAAAATTTTACCTTGTTCGTTCAAGAATTTTTTTAAAAATTCAGGATTTTTGTAGTCAATATATTTGATGTTGTTTTTTCTAAACCAGCAGAATTTTTTCTTAGTAAATTCTATTGTTGGTGGATTCAAATATTTTATATCAGTCTGTGCCATTTTCTTTAATTTTTACAAGTTAATAATTAGGGTTTTATGATTTCTGGTCCAACTTTAGTTGGTTGATCCTTCATTTTTTCACGGTGTTTTTTATTGAATTCTATTCCGTATTTGTCTATTTT
>Ga0114934_10002197_pt1 | contig 12529 bp, 10 predicted proteins | sample 4SBtaG_2_FD_99695 | JGI IMG/M metagenome (GOLD analysis project Ga0114934, IMG submission 99695) | Deep subsurface microbial communities from Kolumbo volcano to uncover new lineages of life (NeLLi) - 4SBTROV10_white metaG | ecosystem: Environmental > Aquatic > Marine > Volcanic ... | reverse complement strand
GTGGAGCTGCCCGGCCGCCACGATCCGGTCTATTTCACCTATAGCGAAGACATCACCGAGCAGCGACGTGGCCGCCACCTGCTCGAGTACCAGGCAGCCCACGACGAACTCACCGGGTTGCCAAACCGTCGCTCCTTGGTGAGCGACGTGGCCGATGAACTAACGCGCGGGGTCGACTGTTCCGTGCTCATACTGGACCTGGATCGATTCAAGGTGGTGAACGACTCGCTTGGCCATACCGCCGGCGACCAGCTACTTATTGCCTGCGCCGATCGCATCCGTCTGTCGTTGCGCCCTGGCGACACTGTGTGTCGGCTCGGCGGTGACGAGTTTGCCATCTTGCTACGTAAGCCCGCCGATGCCGCCGCTGCTGCGCTGGTTGCCGATCGTTTGCTTCGTCTCCTATCGGAGCCCGTGACCCTCGGCGACGACGAAATCTTCCCATCGGCCTCGATTGGCATAGCGATTCCCGAGCAAGGTGACACCGTCGAAGATCTTGTGCGTCATGCCGACGCCGCGATGTATCAGGCCAAGGCGCAGGGCCGCGACCGTTGGGTACATTTCGATCGCTCGATGCGCGACGCCGTTGTCGAACGCATTCGCACCGAGACCGACCTTCGTCGCGCCATCGACAACGGTCAGCTCGAGGTTCACTTCCAGCCCGAGTTCATGTTGGACACCGGCCAAATCGTCGGCGCCGAAGCACTGGTTCGTTGGCGTCACCCCGAACGAGGGTTGTTGGCTGCTGGCTCGTTCATCTCGCTGGCCGAAGAGACCGGGCTAGTGGTCGATCTCGGCCGGTGGGTGTTGGGTCAGGCAACGATGCAAGCCGCCGAGTGGATACGAGACGGCTACGACATCTTGGTGAGGGTCAATCTCAGCGCGCGTCAACTTCGTGCCGCGATAGTCGGCGAAGTTCAGCAGGCCTTGGCGGCCGCGGCGCTAGCGCCAGAGCGTCTGTGTTTAGAACTCACTGAGACCGCCATCATGGACGACGTCGCCGAGTCGGCCAAGATTTTGCAACAGTTTCGAGAATTGGGGGTGCAGGTCGCGATTGACGATTTCGGCACAGGATTCTCGTCCCTGTCTTACCTCAAACGGTTCCCGGTCGACATCTTGAAAATCGACCGAAGCTTCGTGGACGGTGTGGGCGTAGATCCCGATGACACCGCCATTGTTCGGTCAATCATCGTGCTTGCTCGTACGCTGCGCCTCGACGTCGTGGCTGAGGGCATCGAGGACGCCACCCAGGTCGACGAACTGGTCAGGCTCGGTTGCACTCGGGGGCAGGGCTTTCATCTTGCTAAGCCCGCTCCTGCGGGCGACGTGACCATGTTGCTCGGCCACTGCGCTGTCGGCGAAACTTGAGGCCTGCTCAAACGGCACGAAAAATGGCAGAAATCTTCCCAAAAAGTCGGGGTCGGGCTTTACAAACTGGTGGTTACAGTGCTGTAATTACAGCCGTGGCAGCAGGCGGGGATCCACGCTCGGATCCGTCGTTGTCATGCCGGAGGACCTCATGGCTATTCACCACGAAACAGAACCCGAAGAAAAGTCTTGGCAGGATTCCGCCAACTGCCTGGGCGTCGACCCCGATCTCTTCTTCCCCGAACGGGGGGCTTCAACCCGCGAAGCCAAAGAAGTGTGCCGTGGTTGCGTAGTGCGCGAGGATTGCCTCGAATACGCGCTGCAAAATGGCGAGAAGTTCGGCATTTGGGGTGGCATGAGCGAACGGGAACGCCGCCGTATTCGCCGCCAGCGAGCCCTCGCTCGTGCTGCCGCGGCGGCGCAGTCGGTGACCATCACTGCTTAAATACGGAGCCGAGTCATTCGGTTCATGGGTGTTTGGCTCATACTTTCGATAGCAAAGTCGCGGTAAACTCGCCGTATGAACCTCGGAACACCCGAACTGCTCGTAATCCTCGTCATCATCTTGTTGGTCTTCGGCGGCGCCAAGCTTCCGAAACTTGCTCGCTCGTTGGGCCAGGCCCAAAAGGAATTCAAGGACGGCCTTTCCGAAGGCGCCGACGAAGATTCCAGCAAAGACTGATCCTTCCCGTTGACGGGCGCCGGCCCAACTGGCCCGCCATCGAACGACAACGTCCCAACCTGGGACGAAGTCGCCCGCGACCACGGCCGGTTCATGTATTCGGTCGCTTTCCGACTTTCCGGGAACCACTCCGACGCCGAGGACGTTCTCCAAGAAGCTCTGGTGCGCGTAAAGCGCGGGCTCGAGAGTTATACCCCCGGTTCGCTCCACGGATGGCTGGCTCGCATTGTGACCAACGTTTTTCTCGACGAGACCCGGCGACGCGGTCGCCGGCCGCAGGTCCAGCTTCCCGATGATCCGGATCGTGTAATCGCGGGGTCTCCCGGCGCCGACGAAGCGCTGGCAATGGAGCAGCTCCCAGACCACCTTCAAACGGCATTGGCCGGACTCCCCGACGAATTTCGCGCTGCCGTTGTACTGTGCGACGTTGCGGGCCTGACTTACGGCGAAATTTCTGACCATCTTGGTGTTCCCGTTGGCACAGTGCGCTCCCGGGTTCATCGAGGCCGTATGCGCCTGCGCGAGGTACTGCGATGAACCCAGAAGACGATCGATTCAGCGCATGGCTCGATGACGAGCTCGGACCCGCCGAGCGCCTCGCGGTCGAGCAAGAACTTGCAGCCAACCCGAAACGGGCCGCCGAGGTCGAGGACCTCGCGTCCGTGCGATCTCTGTTGCGAAACGCAGCATTGATCGAACCACGTGACGGGGCGCTTGACCGCATCGTGTCCAGCGTGGCTGCCGATCCTGGGCTTGCACCGGTGATCTCGCTGGCGAGTCGTCGGAGAGTCCCGTTGATTGCCGCGATGGCGGCTTCGTTTGCGATCATCGCGAGCGTCGTTGGTGGCCTCGGAGGATCGAGCACCCTCCCCGCGGTGGGGCGCCTGATCGCCCAGCACGAGGCGGCCGCATCGGTAAGTCATCACGATCCAATCACCGCGACCGACATGCCCACGCTCGGCGACACCATGGCCTTGATGCACACCGAAGCCGACCACGGCGTAGTTCATGCGCTGTACGCAACCGACGAGGGCGACATGGTTTCGGTTTTTCGCCAAGACGGGCACCTCGATGCCGAGGCGCTCAGCGACGACATGCACGGCATGGGATCAACTTCGGACATGGGCGGCCACGCCATGTGGAGCGCCGACGTCGACGGCTCCCACGTGGCGGTACTCGATGGTGACGGCTATGTGTGGACCGTGGTCACGTCGACCAACACAGAAATGTCTATGGACGTGATGGCCGATCTGCCTGGTAGGTCCGAGAGCGTTGCCGATCGACTGGCCGCGGTTGCCGAGTCGATAGTTGAACCGTTCGAACTTTTTGGGAGTTAGTCGAGGGCATTTAGGCCGAGGCGACGGCGAGGCGACGGGCCCGTAGGACGCGGCGCCGCTGACGTTCGCTGCAGCCACCCCAGACCCCGTGATCGATGCGGTTTCGCAACGCATACTCGAGGCAGCGTTCTTGGACCGGACATCCTTCGCAGATTCGTTTGGCGACTTCTACGCCAACGCCATCTGAGGGGAAAAAGGTGTCGGGGGGATGGGTGGCGCAATTCCCTCGTGCCATCCAGTTGGTGTCCATTTGGGTCTCCTTGGTCGAACCGCCGTCCAACCGCCCATTGCTTGCGTTTAGGTATTACGCCCACATTGGGCTGAAAGTTCCCGTAAAAGGTCAATCGGCCCATTGACACTTGCAACCTAAGCGATATTTGTCGCGTGTGATCGGCACCTACTACACACCGTTTCGCCGGTACACTTCGACGCCATGACCGATACAGCCGACGCCGAGATCGAAGAGCCTCCGGTAGGCCAAGCCACGATTGTTTACCTCGGCCCTGCCGCTCCGCACTGGGAAATCCGTGCGGTGTACGGCGAGCGTCAGCTGATGGATGGGTTCCGTGACCGGGTGAACGCCCGGCTCATGTTGTTGCCGCCTCACGATCCCCAGTTCCGGCGCAATCGCGAGCGGGTAAACCGCGACGGCGAGCGAGAACGGATTATCGTCGAATGGGACCTTGGCTACCCCGAAGACGTGCCGGTTTCCAACTGACCCGAAATTGAGGACGTTTCGTGACCACGATTGGTATTGATCTCGGTGGCACGAAAACCCTGGCAGTACTTGTCGATCAAGGCGAGGTCGTGGCCAAGGCCAAGCGGCCCACTCCTCGCGCCGGGGGCCCAGATGCGGTCCTCAACACCGTTGTTCGGGTTGCCGAGATGGTGGATCCTGGTGGCGACGCCCACGCGATTGGTATCGGAGCCCCCGGCCCGGTCGTGCCCGGATCGGGCATTCTGCCGGCGGCGCCGAACCTGCCCGACTGGGACCACGACGTTGCCGTCGGCGAGTTTGTTTCCGAACGTCTTGGAGCGCGCCCCGTCGTTGTAGACAACGACGTGAACGTCGCGACCCTCGCCGAACATCGCCTCGGCGCGGGACGTGGTTTCGACAACATGCTTGGAGTGTTCGCCGGGACAGGCGTCGGCGCGGGATTGATTTTGGACGGCGCACTGCGCCAGGGACCTCGAGGCTTGGCCGGCGAGATCGGCCATACGTTCGTGGCGTTCAGGGACTTGGCCGATGCGTCGGTAGGTCGCGGCGAGACCGAGGACTACGCCGGGCGCAACTCGTTGGAACGGCGAGTCCGGGCCAGCAACGACCCCGACGCCGCAGCCATCCTCGATCTTGTAAAAGACGGTCGGCTCAAGTCGAAGGCGTGGAGCGACGCCCGAGCGGCGGCTAACCCTCTGGCGCTTTGTCTACTCGACGACGCCGCCGCGGCGCTCGCCACGGCTATTGCTTCGGCGGTTGTGCTTCTCGACATCGAACTGGTTGTACTTGGCGGGGGGTTCGCCGAACGATTGGGTGAAGAGTTCCGAGCTCGTGTCGAAGGAGAAGTGATGACCCGAGCATTTGCCGATACCACCGCTCCTGTACGAGCAGCGCGGCTTGGTGATGTCGGTGGCGCGCTCGGTGCCGCGCTACTGGTAGAACCGGCGTCGCGGTGAGCGCGATCCCCGAGCCTCGCAGCGGTTCGGTAGTCGCCCGCGTTGCGGGCTGGGACATCAACGACACGATGCTGCTCAACCGCGAACTTAGCTGGCTGGCCTTCAACGCTCGAGTCCTTCAGCTGGCGGTCGACCCCCACGTCCCGATGCTCGAGCAACTGCGCTATCTAGCAATCTTCAGTAGCAATCTTGACGAGTTCTTCCAGGTTCGGGTTTCGGGTCTGCTCGATCAGGTGGCGGCCGGCATTTCGGTACCAGGCTCCGACGGTCGCCCTCCCGCGGCGCAGCTTGAATTGATTCGCGAAGTCGTGACCGAACTGTGTGCCCAGCACGAGCGAATACTCGTCGACGACTTGCGACCGGCTCTTTATCGCGAAGGGATAGCGCTGCTCGATTGGGAGGAGTTGTCGGCGATCGAGCAACAAGACGCCTCGACCTGGTTCCGCGACCGGATCTTCCCCGTGCTGACTCCGCTGGCGGTCGATCCCGGTCACCCATTCCCCTACGTGTCTGACCTCTCGCTCAATCTGGCCGTGGTGCTCGAAGGTGATGACCATCCCTTGTTTGCCCGGGTGAAGGTTCCCAATACCTTGCCTCGTTGGTTCGCCATCGGCGAGACCGATCGATATGTTCCCCTCGAGCAGGTCATCGGCGCGCACCTCGACGCGCTGTTTCCGGGTATGACCGTGGTGGAGCATCACCCGTTTCGGGTATCACGCAATGCCGACTTGTCGGTCGATCTTGACGATGCCGATGATTTGCTGTCGGCCGTCGAGTTCGAGCTCCGCCGTCGTCGCTTCGGGCGGGCCACACGGCTCGAAGTTGGCGCTTCGATCTCTTCGAATGTGCTCGACTTGTTGTTGCGAGAGTTTGATCTCGACGAGTCGGCGGTCTACTCGGGCTCTGCGCCGCTCGACGCCACATCGCTGACCCAGATCGCCAACCTCGACCGCCCCGACCTTCGTTGGCCCGAATCAAAAGGAGTCGTTGATCCTCGCCTTCGCAACGGTGAGGACGTCGCCGACTTCTTCAGTGTCATACGCAGTGGCGACTTGCTCGTGCACCACCCTTACTATTCGTTCAGTAGGTCGGTCGTTGAGTTCATTCACCAAGCGGCCAACGACCCGCAGGTGTTGGCGATCAAACTCACCTTGTATCGAACCAGCGGTAACAGTCCCATTATCGATGCGCTCGTTCACGCCGCCGAACATGGCAAGCAGGTCGCGGTTCTGGTCGAACTCAAAGCTCGATTCGACGAGGCGGCCAACATCGAGTGGGCTCGCCGCCTCGAAAAGGCGGGTGCTCACGTTGCCTACGGGTTCCTCGGCTTGAAGATCCACACCAAGGTCGCCATGGTCGTGCGCGAAGAGGGCGGCGGGATTCATCGGTACTGCCACCTCGGCACCGGCAACTACAATCACCGCACCGCCCGGGTCTACGAAGATCTGGGCATCCTGACCGCAAACGCTCAGGTCGGCGAAGACGTAGCCAAGTTGTTCAACTATCTGACCGGCTACGGGCGCGACCTTCACTACGACAAGCTGATGGTCGCCCCCGACTCCCTACGCGAATCGCTCGTCGACTTGATCGATCACGAGATCGAGTCGGGCCGTGGTCGCCTCATCTTCAAGATGAACAGCTTGGTCGACGGGCCGATTATCGCCAAGCTCTACGAAGCCTCGCAGGCTGGCGTCGACATCGACTTGATAATCCGTGGCAGTTGCGCCCTACGCCCGGGGGTGAGCGGCTTGTCCGAACGGATTCGTGTGCGGTCGATTGTTGGTCGCTATCTCGAGCACTCGCGGATTTACCATTTCGGCAATGCCGGCCCTGATGGGGCGGGCTCAACGTTCATTGGATCGGCCGATCTGATGGGTCGAAATCTCAATCGTAGGGTCGAAGCTCTGGTGCGAATTGACACACCCGCACTGCGCGATCGCCTTACCGAAGTGCTCGACGTCTTGTTAAATGACGACCGGCTGGCGTGGACCCTTGATGGTGATGGGGTTTGGTCCAAGCGTCACGGGCCGGCGGCGGTCGACACTCACCTTCGGCTTTCACAACTGGCGAGAGCGCGCGTCGGTGGGTAGCGCGTCCGAGTTGCTCGAAGCACGTCCAGAGATTGAGGTGTGGGCCGGGGGTGGGGTGGTCTGCCGCTTGGTCGATTCCAACATCGAGGTTTTGTTGATTCATCGCCCTCATCGCGATGATTGGTCGTTTCCCAAGGGGAAACTCGACCCCGACGAGACCGTACGCCAGTGTGCCCGCCGCGAGGTCTTGGAGGAGACTGGTCTGCAGTGCCGGACGGGCGCGAGGTTGGCCGTGGTCGAATACCTCGACGGCAGAAAGCGTCGCAAGGCAGTGGTCTATTGGGCGATGGCCGTCGAGTCAGGTCGGTTTGCCAAGAACGACGAGGTCGATGCGGTCGGTTGGTTTGATCTCGCGTCGGCTCAACAAGTTCTCAGTTATCGTCGCGATGTGGAGATGCTCGCGGATATCAAGGTGTCAGTGTTGTCATCTACGCTGTCGTCGTGACCGACAACGGGTGGCGCCCCATACGCAAACCGCAACCCGAACGGCGAGGAGCCGAGGGATTCGTTGTCTCGCCGTTTACGCGGCTCGCCCGAGTCCACGCCGCTGGTGCCGCGTCCGACGCGGCGATAGCGGTCACCCTCGCCGGGTCGATTTTCTTTTCGATCAGCCCCGACGACTCTCGGGGTCGAGTTGCTCTCTATCTCTTATTGACGATGGCCCCTTTCGCTATCGTCGCGCCGTTGCTGGGTCCGGCGATCGATCGAGCCCGTGGCGGGCGCCGCCTCATGATCATGATCACCGCCGCGACGCGGTGTGTGTTGGCCTTCTTCATGATCAGCAACATCGAGACCTTGTGGCTGTTCCCGCTCGCGTTCGCGGTGCTTGTTTCGCAGAAGGCCTACTCGGTGGCCAAGAGCGCGGTTGTTCCCGAACTGGTGCGGTCCGAAACCGATCTGGTCGGGGCGAACAGCCGTTTGGCCCTCCTCAGCGCGCTGGCCAGCATGGGCGGGGCCTCGATTGCCGGGGTCTTGTCGCTAATCGGTGGCCCCGCATTCGCGGCCGCAGTGGCGATGATGGGATTCGCGGTGACCGCCGGCCTATCGACCCGAATCGCGCGAACCGTGGTGGCGGCCGAACCGGTGGCTGCGCTCGAAAAAGCCGAACTACGCGACGCTCCGGTCTTGCTCGCCGCGTATGCCACCGCTTTCCTTCGTGGCATCGTTGGCTTTGTCACGTTCATGTTGGCCTTCGAGTTCAGAGGCGGCAAGGACGGGCTCGATGTCGCAACCATCGGCTCGGCGGCTGGGGGGATGACTGCCACCGTTCGAGATATCGACATTGTTGGCGACCCAGCGGCCCCGGCCTGGCACTTTGGGTTGGTGCTGGCCGCCGCCGGTGTGGGCGCTCTGTCTGGTGCACGCGTGGCGCCACTGGTAAGGCGGCGGTTCTCCGAGGAGCGAATGTTGCAAACCGTGTTGGCCGGCGTCGCCGCCGCCGGACTTTTTGCGGCGTTCTCGTTCAACTTGGTCGGTGCCGCGTTGTTATCGCTGGGGGTCGCGGCCGGAGCTTCGACCGGCAAGCTGGCGTTCGACTCACTGGTTCAAAGAGCCGCACCCGATGCCAACTATGGGCGCTCATTCGCTCGGTTCGAGGCCCGCTTTCAGTTCGCGTGGGTTATCGGTGCGTTCATCCCCGCGGTGATCCCACTCAACCTCGCCGTTGGTGGTGTGGGTGTCGCAGCCGCCGCGCTCTTTGCCTTGGTCTCCTACATCATCGGGCGTCCCGCCACGTCGGTAATTTCGTGGCGGCCTCGGCCCCGGCGCAGAGTCGGAGCCAACCCTCTGGCCGCGTCTGCCCAACCGGATGTTGCCGATGTCGCTGACCCCGAAGCCTCCAAATACGAAGACGAATACTCCGAAGACCCCGAAGATGGGGTGGACTTCAGCGACGAGGACCTTCGCCCGTCGCAGCCCGAGGCGCCCGCTGGCACTGCTGAGTGGGCCGCCAGCTGGGGCGACTCGGCTCCGATCGTGTCGTCAGTCGACGGGGTCGAGGTCGAACGGTCCTTGGGCGCGGGTGAGCAAGATCCCGACGAGTCGGGCAACCAGGCCGGCTCAGCGGGGTAGGTCGATTCGGGCAAGCCAAAGCCCCGGCGCGTCGACTTCGGCCGGCGTGGGAAGATTCTCGGCTTTGGCAAACAAACGGCTCAACCCGTCGGCGCCGGCTCGTTCGACAACTCCCGCGGCGAAGTCGGCTCCCCGCTTGTATTGGGCGGCGTCCAGTTCGAGACCGAGAATCCGCTCGACGAAGCGGTCGCTGGCGTCGGCTTGGACCCGCCGTCGGCGTAGCGCTTCTGACAACATGTCGTACGAACCGATCAGCGTCGAGCCAACATGGTCCATGATCGAGTCGACGAAACCGGTGATCGCCGCGACCAACGCGGTGAGTTCGGGTTGCAGGGCATCTTGGGTGCTGCTTCGGACTGCTCCCAAGATGAACTCTGGATTGTTGAGAGACGACTGCAGTTCGGCCAGAGCTTCGGGTCCGGCCGAGAGATCGAGGCCGCCGAACTGTTCGCCGAGTTGATCAGGGTTGGTTTCGAACGCCGAGGCATGGCGTTGAAGCAAGTCGGTTAGCCGGTCTCGAACATGAGGTACCGAAAGAACGGTCTGATGAGCAACTTCGTGCAGGCACACCCACAGTCGCACGTCGGCCCGGTCGAGCGACCAGTTGTCGGCGAACTCGTCGACGTTGCGGACAAGGATCAACATCGGGGCGTCGACGGGGCGCGGTACGGGAAGGTCGAAGCCGCCCATCGCTCGTCGAGCCAGGTGCCCCACCATCGACCCGGTGGTCATGGACAGCATCATCGGTGCCAGCATCTGCGACAGCGACGACATCATGGCGGCCATTGGGTCGTCGGCGGGAAGATCGTCGGCGGTGGGCAGGGTGCCAGCCATGGATTCCGAAAGCGTTTCGAACAGAGGTCGGTAGTCTTCGATCGTGCGGTCGGCCCACTGCGAGCGGTTGCCGATCTCGACCCGAAGCGGCCCGCGTTGAGCGACTGGCAGATCGGTCGCCGCGGCGATCTGAAGTTCGGCTACACGGACCAGCCCTTCGACGGCGATACGGTCGGCCGGTTCGATGTTGGACTCGGCAATACCGTCGTTGGCGATGGTGTGAGCCAGTTGTCGGGCCGCGTCGCCTCCGCCGGTTCCTCGCTGGCCCTGCATCATTTTCATGAGCTCGCCGATGAACGGGATTTCGCCAAATGGGTCTTGGGGTGGCAGTCCGTCGCTCATGAAGGCATCGTAGGACAGAATCGTTCAATTTTTGGCGTGCCCACCGCGCGCCGCCATGGTTCGGGAGGCCTGTTATGAGAATTGTCGTGACCGGCGCGGCCGGGGCAGTTGGTCAGCGCGTCGTTCGCCATCTGCATGCCCACCACCCCGATGCCGACATCTTGGGAGTCGACCGCGTCGCTCTGGCGGCAGCCCCCGGCACCTCCGTCAAACAGGTCGATCTGGGTTCGAGCGATCTCGGTGGGGTGTTCGCCGCGGCCGACACAGTGGTTCATCTGGCGAGCGCGACAGTGCCCGATGCGGTCGACCCGTCCGCTGATGCGCTCGAGTTGGTGATCTTACGGCGCGTGCTCGATGCGGCTCACGAGGCCGGCGTGCGCCACCTCGTTGTTCTGTCGACGGCGATGGTCTACGGGGCTTGGGTGGGCAACCCGGTTCCGTTCACCGAAGATGCGCCGGTGCGGCCCAACCCTGATTTCGCCTGGGCCAATGTGCGGGCTGCGGTCGAGCAGGCGGCCCTCGAGTGGGGAGTTGGTCGCGACGTGGCGGTGGCGGTGCTGCGCCCAACCGCCGTTGTGACCGACGATGCTCTTGGCAAACTCGCTCGTGTCCTGCATTCCGCGCGGGTGGGCATCGCCGCCGAAGGTGATCCGCCGGTGCAGTACTTACACGTCGACGACTTGGTCTCGGCGATTTCGGTTGTCGTTGTTTCGCAGTTTGACGGCGTCGCCAACGTTGCTCCGGACGGGTGGATTCCGCCCGACGAGCTTCGAAATCTCGAAGGCCCCCGTGCTCGCGTGCGGGTGCCGGGCTGGGCTGCTCGCGCTATCGCAGCGCTGCGGTTCGGGGCCGGACTCAGCTCGATCCCGCCCGGGATAGTGCCGTATACGTCGCACTCGTGGGTGGTATCCAACGACCGGATCCGCTCGTTGGGCTGGTCGGCGACCTACACAAACGAAGAGGCGTGGGTGGTGTCACACGAGCCGAGCACGCTCGACCGTCTACCGGCCCGCCGCCAACAAGAACTGGCGCTGGCGGCGGTTGGGGCCCTCGTCGTTTTGTTTACCGCAGGAGTAGTTCTCGTAGTTCGGCGAGCTCGTCGCCGCGAACGGAGTCTGGGTTAGATCGTTCGTGGTCGGACTTTTGCTCGCCGTCGCGGTTTGTGTCGGAGTCGGCATCCCCATCGTCGGTGTCTTCGTCGTCGGCATCCTCGTCGTCGGTATGGGCGCTCAGGACGTCGGATTCGCCGAGCTCCACAAGGCAAGAAACGGTTTCGCCTTCGCGCTCGACCAGTACATCGACGATGTCGCCGGGCTCGTGGCGTCGTAGTACCGCGACCATCGACGCCACCGAGACGACCTGGTCTTGCTCGATTTGGATGAGCAGATCCCCAGCCTCGATCCCGCCCTGCTCCGCGGGGCCGCCTTCGCCGACCTTGCTTATGCGGGCGCCGAGAACGTGGTCGTCGGGGTTTTTGGCGGTGACTCCGAGCCGGGCGTAGTCGACCTGGCCGTATTCGATTAGGGCAAGGGCGACGGCACGAGCAATGTCAATTGGGATGATGGCCATCGCCGCACCGGGCGCGGTAGCAGTGGCGATACCGATCACCGAACCGTTCGTGTCGATGATTGGACTGCCCGGCGGGAGATCGTTAAGCGACGAATCGAGCGAGATGAGACCAACAAGCGTGTCTCCGTCGATGGCTTCGGTCGAGGAGGCCTGGCTGATAACGACTCTGTGTAGTGCCTCGCCACTGGGGTTGAGGATTGCGACACTGTCGCCGTCGGCGGCGCGCTCTGATGCCAGTGGCGCGGTTTGTACTGCGAGGTCGGTCTTTAGGACCGATAAATCGGTGGCTGCGTCGTAACCGATGAGCGTGGCTTCGGCGATCGATCCGTCGGCGCCGTGGACGAGAAATTCTGTTTCTTCGCCAAGGGCTCGGCCGCTGGTGATGAGGTAGCCGTCATCGCCCACCGAAACGGCGCCGGCCAGGGCCGTGGTGCCGGTGGCCGACTGAACGACGGCGGTTGACGCACGGGTGCCCGCCACGACGTCGGATGCCCACAGGTCGTAGCTCAATAGCGTCGTTGTGCTCTGGGTCGTGGGACCGACCGCGGCGGTCAATGCCTGTT
>Ga0114934_10002196_pt1 | contig 12531 bp, 12 predicted proteins | sample 4SBtaG_2_FD_99695 | JGI IMG/M metagenome (GOLD analysis project Ga0114934, IMG submission 99695) | Deep subsurface microbial communities from Kolumbo volcano to uncover new lineages of life (NeLLi) - 4SBTROV10_white metaG | ecosystem: Environmental > Aquatic > Marine > Volcanic ... | reverse complement strand
TCCACTGCCAGGTCTTTGGAAAAGAGTCCTATGAATCTATTAAGCATTGGTCTTCCCCCTTTTTATCCTCTCCCGTGCAGGTGCGTGTTGCAATGAAATTCCTGGCGCCCCCGGGGTGACTCGAACACCCGGCACACGGCTCCGGAGGCCGTTGCTCTATCCGCCTGAGCTACGGGGGCATCCTTGAAAAAGTATACTTGAGGGCTGTAAGGTGTCAAGCAAACTCAAGGGGGATTGCGTGTTTACGGGTCTTATAAGGCATTTGGGCAAGGTCCTTTCCCTTACCCCTCAAGCAGGGGGGGGACGGATAAGGCTTGCTGTTTTGGGTTCTGAGACTTCACCCTGGGGTATAGGTGAAAGCGTTGCAGTGAACGGTGCCTGCCTTACGGTAGTGGAGGCGGGAGGGGATGCATACACCATGGACATCTCTAAAGAGACCTTGGCAAGGACCAACCTGGGGCTTTTGAAGCCGGGGGATGTAGTGAATTTAGAAGGATCACTCAGGGTAGGGGACCCTTTAGACGGCCATCTGGTTCTGGGCCACGTGGATACCACAGTCAACTTTATGGGATCCAAAGGAGAGGGTAATTTTTTCACTTTACAGTTTTCCCTTCCCCCTCTCTATGCCCGATATGTGGCTGAAAAGGGATCAGTGGCATTGAACGGTGTAAGTCTCACTGTGAGTTCAGTGGCTGAGGGGACTTTTTATGTTGTGGTTATTCCCCATACTTATAAGAATACCAACCTTTCATGCTTGAAACCAGGTGATAGAGTTAATCTGGAAGTGGATGTGGTGGCTCGTTATGTGGAGAGGCTTTTGGGTATTGCCAAAGGGGGGATTACCCAGGATAAATTGAAGGAGGCGGGCTTTCTTTAGGCCGGCCCCCTTTTCTTCACCTGCCCTTCCTGTCTCGGGAGTGGGGTTTTCCCCTGTCGCCTTCTCTGTTCCTGTAGGGGCGGCTCCCCCTCTTCTCGTCTCTGCGGGGTCTGGGTGCCTCCAGGGCTTCTTGCTCTTCTTCTGCCTGACCAGGTAGGGGTGCCATCCCCTTTCTGGTGAGCTTTATCCTGCCCATCTCATCTACCCCTAGGATTTTCACCTTCACATGATCCCCTAAGTGGAAGATGCGGCGTATGTCCCGTATCCTTTTTTCGCTGGCCTGAGAGATGTGGAGTAGGCCTTCTTTACCTGGGCTTAGTTCCACAAAGGCCCCGTAATCCTCAATACGGGTGACTTTGCCTTCTATCTCCTCTCCAGGTTCAAACTCCTTTGTGAGCTTATGGATAAAGTCTATAGCCTTCTGGGCGGATTCTTCTGAAGAGGCAGCAACGGAGATCAAGCCGGAGTCTTCTACGTCTATCTTGACACCGAACTGGTCGATAATGGCTTTTATGGTTTTGCCTCCTGGGCCGATCACTTCCCTCACCTTGTCTGGTTTCACCTGGATGGTGAGGATGCGTGGGGCTAAAGGAGAAAGCTGCGGCCTGGGGCTTGCCAGCACCTCCTCCATTTTGGAGAGGACAAAGGCCCTTCCTTCTTTTGCCTTTTCTAAGGCCTTTTCCAGGACCTCTTGGGGTATGCCTTCTTCCACTTTAATATCCATTTGGAGGGCGGTGATACCGTCCTGGGTGCCTGCCACCTTGAAATCCATGTCTCCCAGATGATCCTCCATGCCCAGGATGTCCGATAGGATAGCGTGGCTTTCCCCTTCCCATATAAGGCCCATGGCTATGCCTGCCACGTGTTTTCTGATGGGTACGCCAGCGTCCATTAGGGCCAGGCTCCCTCCACACACGGTAGCCATGCTGGAGGAGCCGTTAGACTCTAATATGTCCGACACTACCCTTATGGTATAAGGAAAGGCTGCACTCTCTTCGGGAAGCACGGCTTTCAGGGCTTTTTCTGCTAATGCCCCGTGGCCTGTTTCTCTCCTGGAGACCCCTCTTATAGGCCTTACCTCTCCTACTGAGAAGGGTGGGAAGTTGTAGTGAACCATGAAGGACTTGGTGGTTTCCCCAATGAGGGCATCTATTATCTGCTCTTCTGAAGTGGTGCCCAGTGTGATGGCTACCAAAGCCTGGGTTTCTCCTCGGGTGAAGAGGGCCGATCCATGGGCCCTGGGAAGAATCCCTACCTCAATGGATATAGGCCTTATATCCTTTAATTCCCTGCCGTCGGCTCGGATGCCTTCTTCTAAGATGAGGCGGCGCATCTCTTCCTTTTCCACCTCATGGAAGGCCTGTGCTACTAATGGCTGTTCTTCCTCTTCCCACTGGGACAGGACATCCTTTTTAAGCTCATCTAAGGCCCTTTCCCGGGCTTTCTTTTGCTGGACTTTAATGGCAGTCAGCAGACGTTCCATATGGTGGACCCGTATCCACTCCTTGTAACGGGAGATGTCTGGAGGAGGCTCAAAGGGTATCTTTTCCTTGGCGCCCACCTTTTCCAGGAGGTGGTATTGGAGCTGGACCACTTTCTGGATCTCTCTGTGGGCGAGTTCAAGGGCTTGAAGCACCACCTCTTCAGAGACTTCTTTGGCTTCACATTCCACCATAACTATGGATTTTTCCGTACCGGCCACGGTAAGGTTGAGGGTGCCCTCTTTTATCTGTTGATAGGTGGGATTCACTATGAAATTTTCATTAACCCTGCCTATCCGTACTGCCCCTACAGGACCATCAAAGGGTATATCGGAAACGGTGAGAGCCGCCGAGGCCCCTATGATGGCGGGTATGTCGGAAGGGTTGTCATCGTCGGCGGAGACCACCAAGGCAATGATCTGGACCTCATGGCGAAAGTTTTTGGGGAAAAGAGGGCGGACTGGGCGGTCTATGAGACGGGAGGTGAGGATTTCCTGTTCCATGGGCCTCCCTTCCCTTTTAAAGAACCCTCCTGGAATCTTCCCTGCGGCGTAGGCCCTCTCTCGATACTCAACGGTTAAGGGGAAAAAGTCCAAGCCTTCTAAGGGCTCTTTGCTGGCTGTGGCTGCAACTAACACAGCGGTATCGCCGTATCGCACGTAGACGGAACCGTTGGCCTGTTTGGCCATGTGACCTGTTTCTATCTCTAAGGTACGTCCGTTTATTTGTAAGGATACCTTTTCCATATTCTACCGCGTCACTTTCTCAGCCCCAATCTCTCGATGAGGGTTCTGTACCTTTCTACGTCTTTTTGCTGGAGGTAGCGGAGTAGCCTCCGCCTTCTTCCCACTAACTTCAGGAGCCCCCTTCTGGAGTTGAAATCGTGCTTGTGGGTTTCAAAGTGACGGGAGAGGTTCCGTATCCTTTCCGTCAAGATGGCAATTTGTACCTCGGGTGAGCCTGTATCGTGCTCATGGGTCTTGAAGCTATCTATTAGTTCCTGTTTCTTATCTCTGGCGATGCTCAACCTCTTCACCTCCTTATTCAAATCTCGCCTCCACCTATCACACAAGCTCTCCTTTTGTAAAGGCCGTTTACGGGGCGTAGAAGACTCGGCGAGGTTGGCATAGCCAGTGGTTCTCGGGGGAGTTCACCGTCTCTCCCAGTGCCACCAGTTCCCCTTCTTGGTCTATCAGCCTCACCAACATACCCTCTCGGATTTCTTCTGTCTTTAGCCCCAGCTCCTGGGGTGTTATTACTAAGGCATTGCCCATGGCTACCCACCAGCGGAGCTTTCCCGCCAGGCTTATGGTGGGCGCATCCTTTACGGCTTGGGCCAAGGGAATAACCAGTTTCTGGCGTTCTTCTAAGGTCATTTCCTGGAGTTCCTCTAAGGTGACAGCCTCATCCAGGGTGAAACCACATGCCTTGGTCCTCACCAGGTCCCAGAGGGCTCCTCCGCACTTCAGAAGCCGGCCTATGTCACAGGCCAACTGCCGGATGTAGACCCCTTTTCCGCATCTAATGAAGATTTTGATGAAAGGGGGATCCAAGTCTAAGCAGCTTAGTTCATGAACCACCACTTTTTTGGGGGCCCTTTCCACCACTTTCCCCTTTCGTGCTAGCTGGTAGAGGCGTTTTCCTTTGTACCGTGCTGCGGAGTACATGGGAGGGATTTGCTCTATCTCTCCGGTGAATCTGGGGAGGATTTCTTCTACCTCTTCCTTAGTGATAGGGGGCACCTCTTTCTCTTCCAATACCTCTCCTTCTTTATCGTGGGTGGTTGTGGTGATTCCCAGTTTGATGGTGGCCAGGTACTCTTTCTCTTTGTCTATGAGAAAGGGGGCCAGTTTAGTGGCTTTACCCAAGCAGATGGGTAAAACCCCTTTGGCCATGGGATCCAGTGTTCCTAAGTGTCCGGCTTTTTTGGCGCGGAGTAGGCGTTTCACCTTTTCCACTACCTTAGTGGAGGTGGGACCTGGGTGTTTGTTTATGACGATAATGCCATTCACGAATCCTCCTCGATTCAAAAACGCGGGAGACCATTAACACAGATGGTAAGGGGTGACAACAGGGTAAAGCCTCTCAAGAAACGTGGAATCTCCTGGTTTTTCATTGGGACCAGACCACCACATTGGATTCTTTTACCCTTTTGGCTTTATAGAGGGCCCCTTCAAGGTGGTCCAGAAGCTCTTTTTCATCTTTGCCATCTTGGGGATGGGCGACTACGGCGCCTTTGAGATACACCAGCCGGGGTACTGTTTTGGCCCAATTCCCCTCTTCGAAGGTCTCCAGTATCTCTTGTGCCTTTCGAGAGGCTTCTTCTTTTCCGGTCTCGGGCATAATAACAACCATTTTGGCACCGCTATACCGGGCTACCACATCGAAACGCCGGACCCGGGATTTGATGAGGTTGGCTGTGTCCCGGAGTAGCTGGTCGCCCTTCACATGGCCCATGGCAGAGTTGTAATCAGCCATGCCTGATATGGAGAAAAGCAGGAGGGAGAAGGGATGTCCGGCATCTTCAGCCCTTAGTACTTCTCGGAACAAGAGTTCATGGAAGTGCTTGAAGTTGTAGAGGCCTGTTAAAGTATCGATGTTTACGGTGGAGATAAGTCTATCCTTGGTCTGATAGTAGTCCAAGGCTACAGCCGTGAGGAGAACCATATCCTCCAGGAATTCCATAGCCTCTCCCTCAAAAGCATCTACCCTATCACTATCGGCAAAGAGGATCCCCATCGTCTCCTGGCCCTTCTTTAATGGCATTACCACTAAGGATTTATACGGGTGTTCGAAACCTTTTCCGTAAAGGGGGTCTCCTTCTTTCACCACGAGGTTTACGGGGTTTTGAAGGATCTGATTGACGAGATCGTGGTCCGGCAAGGAGTGGAGTTTCTTGATATAAGAGTAGCTCAGGCCCCGGGAGATTTTGACTTTTAGACCTTCCCCCTTTTCCAATAGAATAATCCCACAGGATAGGCAGTTTAAGAGTCGCTTTACGGAATCTGCTACCATAGAGAGTACCTCTTCCGCATAAAGCTCAGTGGCCAATTCCTGGAGCCCCTGTCTTAAAACCTTTATCCGACTTTCACAATCTACCTTCATGCCATCCTCCTGTTGTGTTTTTCATCCTGTTACGATATTGACCAGCCTATCGGGTACTACCACCACCTTTCTTACAGTTTTTCCCTTTAAATGTTTTCTCACGTTTTCTAAGGCTTGGGCTTTGGCTACCATCTCCTCCTTTGGGGTTCCGGGAGGGACAGAGAAGCGGGCCCTCACTTTACCATTAACCTGAACCACAATAGTGATCTCCTCTTCCCGGGCCAACTCGGAAGAGTATTGGGGCCAAGGCTGAAGGCATATGCTGGGTCGGTTGCCCAGTTTTTCCCAGAGTTCTTCGCATATATGGGGTGTGAAGGGGACCATCATGAGGAGCATCTTCTCAAGAGCTTCCCTCATGACTCCCTGTGTAACCCTGTCTTGCCAGTTTACCTTCTTTTCTGCATCATACAGGAGATTAAGTAACTCCATAACAGCGGCAATGGCGGTGTTGAAGTGGTATTCCTCCTCAATTGTCTTGGTAACTTTCATTATGGTTTGGTGGAGCTTTCTCACCACGGCTTTTAAGGAGGGGGAGATGGACTCGAACTCCCAGGTTCCGCTTCCGTTTCTCAGTTCTTTCCCGTGGTTTACCGTGAAACGCCAGAGCCTGCTCAGGAAGCGATAACAACCCTCTATCCCCTGGTCGCTCCAGTCCAGGTCTTTTTCAGGAGGGGCAGCGAACAGGAGGAATAGTCGGGCTGTGTCAGCCCCGTATTTCTCGATCATGTCGTTAGGGTCCACTACGTTGCAACGGGACTTGGACATCTTCTCTGAGCGTCCCACTTTTACCTTTTGGTGGCATACCTTACCATTTTCCTCTCTAAGGCAGCTGAGGTCTGAAGATACCTCATGTGGGTAAAGCCATCCGTGAAGGGGGCAATAGTGGGTTTCCTTTACTACCATACCCTGGGTGAGGAGTCTGGAAAAGGGTTCGTCTATATCCACATAGCCTAGGTCTCGAAGGACCCTGGTGTAGAAGCGGGAGTAGAGAAGGTGAAGGACGGCGTGTTCTATGCCTCCAATGTACTGATCCACAGGACACCAGTAATCCACGGCCTCTTTGGAGAAAGGACCACGGTCCCAGTGAGGGGAGCAGTATCTGAAGTAGTACCAGGAGGATTCAACAAAAGTGTCCATGGTATCCGTTTCTCTATGGGCAGGACCACCGCACTTTGGACAGGTGGTTTCTATGAACTCCTTCACCTTTTCTAAGGGGTTACCTGTTCCTGTAAAAGGGGCGTCCTTAGGGAGTTCGACGGGGAGGTCTTCTTCTGGAACAGGCACCACTCCACATTTATCGCAGTAAACTACAGGGATGGGGGCACCCCAGTAGCGCTGACGGGAAATGCCCCAGTCCCTGAGCCGGTAGGCCACTTTCCTCTCTCCCCAGCCGCGCTCTTCTATATAGTGGATGATGGCCTCCATGGCCTTTCGGTTGTCCATGCCCGAGAAGGGCCCCGAGTTGACTAAGACCCCGTCTTCTTCGTATGCCTTCTCCATCTTTTCTGGATCCAACTCTTTTCCATGGGGTTGAATCACCACTCTTATGGGCAGGTTGTATTTCTTGGAGAACTCAAAGTCCCTCTGGTCATGGGCAGGAACAGCCATTATAGCCCCTGTCCCGTATTCTGCCAGGACGAAATTGGCTACGAAGATGGGCACCTCTTCTTTGGTGAATGGGTTGATGCAGAAGACACCAGTAAATACACCTTCCTTTTCGGTTTCCTCCATGGTGCGCTCCCTTTGGGGGCGCTGTTTCACCCTTTCCACGAAGGCCAGCACCTCGTCTTTTTGGGGGCTGTTTTTTATGAGCTCATAAAGGCCAGGATACTCGGGAGCCACGCTCATAAAGGTTATACCGTATACGGTATCGGGACGGGTGGTGAAGATTTCAATGGTGCCATCCATGTCTTTAAGGGGGAATCTTATAAGGGCCCCTTCTGACCTGCCTATCCAGTTTCTCTGCATGGTGAGGACACTGTCGGGCCATTTTCCCTTTAGTCTTTCCAGACCTTCTAAGAGCTCTTCTGCGTAATGGGTGATTTTGAAGAACCACTGCTCCAGTTCCTTTTCTCTCACGGGATTGCCACAGCGCCAGCAGCATCCTCCCTCTACCTGTTCGTTGGCTAAAACGGTGTGGCAATGGTCACACCAGTTGACAAGGGATCTTTTCCGGTAGGCTAAGCCCTTCTCCAGCATCTGGAGGAAGACCTTGTGTTCCCAGCGGTAGTACTCTTTGTCACACGTGGCCAACTCCCTGGACCAGTCATAGCTGAATCCCAACCTTTTCAGCTGTTTTTTCATGTTTTCGATGTTTTTTTCAGTCCATTGAGCAGGATGGACGTTGTGCTGGATAGCGGCATTCTCTGCTGGCAGGCCAAAGGCGTCCCATCCCATGGGGTGAAGAACGTTGTATCCCCTCATAGACTTAAACCTGGCGATTACGTCTCCAATGGAGTAATTCCTCACATGACCCATATGGATTCTACCAGAAGGATAAGGAAACATCTCTAAGCAGTAGAATTTCTCTTTGCCTGGTATCTCTTCTGCCTTATAAAGGCCGTTGGCTTCCCAGTATTTCTGCCACTTGGGTTCTATAGATTGGGGATCGTATTTCTCCATTGCTTTTTCCTCCTTGAGGATGCTGAAAAATTAAAGTCCGATGTGATTTAACACACAAAAAAGCACCCTTTCAATACAGGAGGAGGCTTTGAAAGGTAAGGTGGTTTTTATAGGGGGGCCTACAGGAGTGGGCAAGAGCGCCTTGGCCATTAGACTGGCCCTGGAACTGAAGGGCGAGGTGGTAAACGCCGACTCTCTCCTTTTTTATCGTTATCTTGATATTGGAACGGCCAAGCCCACCCTTCAGGAGAGGAGGCTCGTTGCCCACCATCTCATAGATATACTGGATCCCAATGAGGAGTTTGATGCTTATCGTTATGCCCAGATGGCCTCTCGGGTCATTCGAGAGATCTGGGAGCGCGGCAGTATCCCCTTAGTGGTTGGTGGTACGGGTTTTTACATGAAAGCCCTTTATGATGGTCTTCCTCCTCAGGTGGATAAGGACCTCCAGTTTCGTAGGAGGCTCTTAGAAGAGGAGAAAAAAAGGCCCGGGACACTCCATGAGCGGCTGGCGCAGATAGATCCTCAAAGGGCGAGGGAGATCCATCCTAAGGACAAGGTGAGGCTGGTAAGGGCCTTGGAGATCTACCACGTTACTGGGCGCTTGCCGCATGAGGTGTGGAGAGAGAGGGTCTCTCCTCTGAAAGAGGGGAGTTTTTTGCGGCTGGCTTTGTTTCTTCCCCGAAATGAGCTTTATGCGCGTATCGATGCCAGGGCCCGAAGGATGGTGGAGGGTGGTTTAATAGAGGAAACTAGAAGGGTTTTAGAGATGGGCTTTTCTCCCAATGTGAAACCCCTACAGTCCATAGGATACAGGGAGGCGGTTTTATATCTTCAAGGGCTCCTTTCAAGGGAAGAGATGATATCAAAGATCCAGAGAAGGACCCGTAATTATGCTAAGAGACAGATTACGTGGTTTAAAAAGGAGGGATTTGCTTGGGTAGCTCCACGACTTGAAGAGGTGTTGAGCAGAATCCGCAAGTGGATTGAAGGAGATTCTCAGGAATGATACGTTAAAGAATCAAAAATAAGGGGAAAGGAGATGAAGGAAAAACCAAAGCTACAGGACGCTTTTCTTAATCAATTGAGAAAGGATAAAGTTCCCGTTCATGTGTACTTAGTGAACGGCGTTAAGCTGAGCGGCAGGATAGGCGGTTTTGATAACTTTACCATCATACTCACCAGTGAAATGGGTCAGCAGTTGGTTTTTAAACACGCCATTACCAGTATCTCTCCCACAAAGCCCAAAGAGGTGTTGGATTTTGCCTTAGGGGTAGTTGAGAAGGGCACCCAGTGATACGTATCACAGGAGGAGAGGCCCGAGGTAGGAGGTTGAAGTCCCCTAAGGGGCTTCAGGTGAGGCCAACTTTGGGGCGGATTCGCGAAATCCTTTTTGATGTCTTACGGGAGAGGATAAAGGGGGCTTGTTTTATGGATCTTTTTGCTGGAACGGGCGTGGTAGCTATAGAGGCCTTGAGCCGTGGAGCATCAAGGGCCGTCCTGGTAGAAAAGAAGGGAGAAATGGTGGGCCTCATCCGGGAAAACCTTGTGTTGGCAGGATACCAAGAGAGGGCCTTGGTTGTTAAGGGAGACGTTATGCACTCCTTAAACAGGGTGTTTCCTTTTGCCCCTTATTCCGTTATCTTTGCCGATCCTCCTTATACCTTTGGGGCTTACAGAGACCTCATTTCCATCTATTTCCCCCTTATTGGCGAGGAGGGGGTGTTGGTTATTCAACACTTGAAGAGATTTTCCCTTGTGACTTCTCCAGGTCTTTTTGTAAAAAGGAGGGAAATTGGGGAGCATTGCCTTACATTCATAGAAAGGGAGGGCTAAGTGAAAGAAAAAATTGCCGTTTATCCAGGGACTTTCGATCCTATCACCAAAGGTCATATAGATATTATCCAGCGGGCAGTGAGGATCTTTCCGCGTTTGATCGTGGCTGTAGCCTGTAATCCAGGAAAGGCTCCCCTTTTCAGTGTGGAGGAGAGGGTAGAGATGATTCTTCAGTCTTTGGAGCCGCTGAACTTAGGGCATCTGGAAGTGGAGTCCTTTTCCTCCCTTCTTGTAGAATATGCCCGGAAAAAAGGGGCTAATGTTATTATAAGGGGACTCAGGGCCGTGTCGGACTTTGAGTACGAGTTCCAGATGGCCCTCATCAATAGGAAGCTGGACCACTCTGTGGAGACCCTTTTTATGATGCCCAGCGAGCCGTATACCTATCTCAGCTCCCGTATCGTCAAAGAGATAGCCTACTACGGAGGTAATGTAGAGTGCTTAGTTACTCCCCCTGTGGCTAAGAGGCTCAGGGAAAAGTTTGGGATGGGCCCTAAAACTCCTCCAAGGCCCTGATCAATCCTGCTACAGTGTGTTCCTTAGCCTCTACATTTGCCTTTACCCCTATCCCTCGTAGGGCCTGGGTGGTAATAGGGCCTATAGAGGCTACAATGCCTTTGGCTAATGATTGTTGTAAGGGAAGGTCCCTCATGATGCTGAAGAAGTTTATGGCGGTGCTGGGACTGGTGAAGGTGTAAATGTGGGCATCCAGCACCTTTTTTTTATCTTCCTCGGCTATCTCCGGTGTCACAGTGCGATAAGTTATCGCTACATCCACTAAGCCACCCTCTTGGAGGAGTCCCTTGGGTAGAATGTCCCTGCCCATCTCTGCCCTTGGCAGAAGTATTCTGCACCCTCTTATCCCTTGGGTCTTCAGGGCTTCCAGTACCTCCTCGGCTATAAACCTCTTGGGGACCACAAGGGGTGGCAACCCCTCTCTTTCCAAGGCCCGGGCTGTAGCAGGACCGATGGCACAGATCTTTAATTTTTCCAGATCTCTCTTGGGGTCTTTTCCTAAGAGGCGGGCCCGTCGGAAAAAGAACTCTACTCCATTGGCGCTGGTAAAAACCACCCACTGATAGGAACCTATGGTTTCTATGGCCTTGTCTACTGGACCCCAGTCCCTGGGTGGAAGGATCTCTATGGTGGGAAAGAGGATGGGTATGGCCCCTTTGGCCTTCAAAAGGGCGGCCATCTCCCCTGCCTGTTTTTTTCTCCTGGTTACTACCACTTTTTTCCCGGCTAAATTCATGGGCGCCTACCTAATAACCCTTCCCATCCTTTTCCATCTTACCCAATGGAGGGGATTAGATCCATGAGGATTCCAGGAGAAGTATATGATAAAGGCCTTGCCTATTAAGGCCTTCCTGGTAACAAATCCCCAGAATCGGCTGTCATAGCTATTATCCCTGTTGTCACCCATTACGAAGTAGTGGCCAGTGGGAACTACCACGGGTCCGTAATTGTCTCGGGGCTGGACCATTCCAGGTAGGATGTTGGGGTCTGTGTGTTGAATGTAGGGCTCCCTTAGGGTTTTCCCATTGACGAAAAGCACCTTGTTTCTTATCTCAATCCTGTCCCCAGGCAACCCTATGACCCGTTTGATGTAGTCCTTCTTGGGATCCAAGGGAAACTTGAAAACGGCTACGTCCAATCTATGGGGGTTGCCGAAGCGGTAGGCCAGTTTGTTAACCAAGATGTGATCACCAATAAGGAGTGTGGGTTCCATGGAACCTGAAGGGATCCTGAAGGCCTGGACTACGAAGGTCCTGATGAAGAGGGCTATAGCTAAGGCTATGAGGATAGACTTGGCATACTCCCAGACCTTAGCCCAAAAGGTGGGGGTTTCTTTGATGAGCTTACTCTCCATTATCAATTCCTTTTCAGTACGGCCATGAAGGCCTCTTGGGGAACTTCTACTTTGCCTATCTGTTTCATCCGTCTCTTTCCCTCCCTCTGCTTTTCCAACAGCTTTCTTTTCCGGGTGATATCTCCTCCGTAGCATTTGGCCGTCACATTTTTCCGGAGGGCCTTCACCGTCTCCCTGGCTATCACCTTCCTGCCGATGGCTGCCTGGATGGCTACTTCAAAGAGCTGGCGGGGAATGATCTCTTTAAGCTTCTTCGCCAACTCCTGGCCTTTCTGGTATGCCTTGTCCCTGTGAACAATGGTGGAAAGGGCATCGACCGGTTGCCCGTTAAGGAGGATGTCCAGCTTCACCAGCTTCGACTCCCGGTATCCTTCCAGCTCGTAGTCAAAAGAGGCGTAGCCTCGGGTTACAGATTTGAGTCTGTCGTAGAAATCACTCAGTATCTCTCCCATGGGTAGAATGTAATACAGCACCAGTCGTCCCCCTTCAATGTACTCCATTCCCTTCTGTTCCCCCCTACGAGCTGTGAGGAGGGACAGGAGGCCCCCCATGTAATCTGATGGGGTGATGATGGTAGACCTCACGTAAGGTTCCTCTATCCTGTGGATCTCTTCGAGGGGAGGGAGCTTGGTAGGATTGTCTACCATAGCCACCTCTCCGTTGGTCTTTATTGCCCTATAGACCACCGTGGGGGCAGTGGCCACCAGTTGAAATCCAAATTCCCTCTCCAGGCGCTCTTT